>Ga0326728_10020232_pt1 | contig 12741 bp, 11 predicted proteins | sample MB3enrmetagenome_FD_207602 | JGI IMG/M metagenome (GOLD analysis project Ga0326728, IMG submission 207602) | Lab enriched peat soil microbial communities from McLean, Ithaca, NY, United States - MB31MN | ecosystem: Environmental > Terrestrial > Soil > Wetlands > Peat | place: USA: New York...
AGCGGCGCCGAACGGCTATCCAGGATCACATGGCGGAGCAGTCCGTTCCGCCACTCGAACTCTCCGGCGGCGGCCAAGGAAGCAGCCAACCGGCTGGCGGTAGAACCGGAGAAGGTCACGCGGCCGCTGATGTCCAAGGCGCCGCCGGCCCAGTTGTCGTGCATCAGGGTGGCAAGTTGTGGCATGGCGATCCCGCGCAACGAACCCGTCCCCTCATACTTCGGCTGGGGACCCCGAAAATCGGCGCGCCAGTCGCCGCGGTACTGCCCGCCCAGCAATTCCCCCTGCACCGCCGTCAGACGCAACTCGCCCGCCGCCAGCTCCAGGTCGGCGCTGAAGTGCTGCACCGGCAGGGCCTTCAGCAAAACCCGGCCAACTTCGAGATGGCCGCTGGCCTGTAACCGGCCCAGAATCGAGCCGGACGGCGAGGAAAAGACGTCATACCAAGGCCGCTTGGCCAAAGCGGGATTGACGAGCCGGTTGAGGTCGTCCAGCGCCACCTCGTCGGCCTGCAGATCGAACTGGAGGCGGCATGGCTCGGGGGCAGCGCAGCCCCGGGACAGACGCGCGGTGCCGGAAAGCTGCAAGCCGAACCCGGGGAACCGTAAGAGCAGGCGCCGCACCAGGGTCTCCTCATTGCCAAGCTCCAGCTCGGCGCTGGCAAGTTCCAAGGGGCCGTTCAGTCCCGGCGCCGCGGCGCTCAAATCGCGAACTTGGACTTCGCCGGTGATGTGCGGCGGGCCAAAGCCCGCCCACACGCCCGCCAGTTGCAGGCGCCCGGTGGCGGAACCGCTCGCGGGGGGGGAGGAGGCAGGCAGGCCTAACGCCTGGGCGGCTTGCAGCAGACGCGGTACCCGAGCTTCGCCCTGGAGGTCGATTTGGTATCCCAGGTGGCTGAACCAGCCCCGAACCTCCAAAGGAGCCGACGCTCCCATCGGCACCCGCAAGGGAGCCAGCACCAAACGCAACTCCGGCGCGGCCGTTAGCGCCGGCGCTGGCCGGCGCCGGCGTTTTTGCCGGGAGTGCTTCACGGCCGGCCGCTCCTTTTCCGCGCCCGGTCCTTCCCAGGCGAAGGTAACCGGCGCCAAGGGCAATTCCGGGGTAAGCAAGGAAGAACCCAAAGCGGCGCCAGAAGTGTGACCCCCACCGGACCATACGGCCGGCAGGCCCGGCGAAGACTTCTGCAGCTCGAAAGCGGCTTCGAGTTCGCCCCGCGCGGACAAGTCTGCCGGCAGATCCTTCTTGATGTGCCGCGCCAGCAGAACCAGGGTCTGCAGACCCACCGACTCTGCCGTCAGGTTCAGATGGTAGTTCTGAGACTGGGTGGCAAACCCATCTACGCTGCCGCGGGCCAACAGCCGCCCCTTGCCGAGCGGCAACTGGCAATCCAAGTCCGAGATCCGGTCTTCAGGAATACCGTAAAGGGCGTTGCATTGTGCCTGAAGACGCAGCGAGTCGGCCACCTTGATGTCGTAGCGCCGGAAATCGCGAACCTGAGCTTCGGCGCTCACTTGGAGTTCCGCCGGCGTTCCCATCAGATGCGCGCTCCCGGAGACCGCGCCCCGCCAGCCGCGATCCCGGCCATAGGCCAGTTTGGTAAGCGCTCCCAATTGCGCCTCCTGCAGCGCCACGCTCAGGTCCATAGGCGTATCGCGCAGGTGAGCCGCCCGCCGAAACCATCCATTGGCTCTTACCACCCCGGTGTCGCTCAGGTTGAAGTCGGTGCGCACCGGCCGCGCCGCCAGGCGGAAGCGCCATTGGTCTTCGGCGGCCAGCCAGAGAGCGAAATCCGCTTCGGTCAGCACGTAGACTTTCTTCTCCTGACCGGACTTGAAATTGATGCGCCCCCCGGAGATCTCAATATAGGGAAAGCGCGGACGCGCCTCGGCTTTGGCTTGGCCGGTGGGAGCGGTGGGGGTCTGCGAAGCGCGCTGCAACAGCGCCTCAATGTTCCAGCGCCCCTCTGCATTGCGCACCAGGTTCAGGCTGGGAGGATTGATGTCGACCCCGGACTTCAAGCTCAGGGCCGCCACTTCCAACCGGCCGCGCCAGAGCGGCGCCAGCCGCAGGGCCATGGTCACATCGTCGGCCAACAACATGGGTTCAGCGCCGAAAGCCGGGTCGTCCGCGATGGACAGCCGGTGCAGATCGAAGCCGGGCCGCGGCAGCACCCGCAACGTCACTTCACCGATGGCGACTTTGCGCCCCAACGCTTGTTCCATCGAGCGGGCAATCCGCGCCCGGAAACGAGGCAGGCTGATGGAAGGCGGCAGGAAGAAAACCAGCAGCACCAGCGCCGCCAGCGCCACTCCCAACCGGCCTCGCCTCCTCTTGGACACGGTCAGTGCACCACCTTGAACATGCGTCTCCAGCGGGTCCTATCGAAGAAATGCAGCGCGACCTTGGCCACGAACGCCAGCCGTTCCCCGGGGCTGGTCTTCAGATATTGGTCGGATGGGGTTTCGAACGACCAGTAAACGAACACTGGCCGACCCACGATGTTTTCCCGGGGAACAAAGCCCCAAAACCGGCTGTCGTAGCTGACGTCGCGGTTGTCGCCCATGGCGAAATACCGGTCGGAAGGAACTACCAGATCGCCATTGGCCAAGTGCGAGCCCAGGGTGAGACGCCATTCCAAGGTGGCGTTGTCGCCGGGAGGCTCGGCCGGAAAATTGTCGCGGTAAGGGCTGAAGGTGTCGTTGCGAACCACATACGGCTCTCGCAGGGCCTGCCCGTTGCGATAGACAACCCCGTCCTGGAGGTGAATGCGGTCCCCGGGGACCCCAATAATACGCTTGACCAAATACAGCCCCGGTTGCGCGGGTGACAGAAATACCACGATGTCGCCATGCCGTACGTTGCGGTACGGCACCAGCGGCCGAATCCACCCGGTGCCCGGCGCTTCCACCACCCGATCGACGAACACGTGGTCGCCGATCAACAAGGTGTTCTCCATGGAACTGGAGGGGATCACGAAGGCCTGCAGGCAGAAGGTAATGATGAACAGCCCCACCACCAGTACCCCTGCCATGGAGGCGATGAACTCACTGGTGGTTTCGCGTTTCTTCTCCGGTTTGCCGTTCGGGGTAGCTTTGGTCTTCAAGGTCTATCTCTCACCTGATCCGCTGGAAGGTTCGCTTCCAGCGCGCGTCGTCGAATAGATGAGCCAAGGTGTAGGCGAAGTAGTAGAGTTTATCACTCGGGGTCTCCGACAATTGCCCTAACCGCTTGGGATGCGCCATGGACCAATAAATCAGCAGCGGCCGGCCGATGATGTTCTCGCGGGGCACGAAGCCCCAATAGCGGCTGTCCAGACTCTCATCGCGGTTGTCGCCCAGAGCGAAATACTGTCCCGGAGCCACGGTGAGTTCCCCGTCGCGCACCACGGAGCGCATCCGCACCCACCACAGAGGCTCAACCTGGGGATTGAGAAGGTCGGGCCGGGGAAAGTCGTCCCGATAGGCATCGTGATCCTCGGAACGGTAAACCGCGTACTTCTCCTGCAGCGGAATGCCGTTGACGAAAACTTGCTTGTCGCGCATTCGGATGCGGTCCCCGGGGAGACCGATGACGCGCTTGACAAAGTGCTGCTGCGGACTCATGGGGGGACGGAACACGATGATGTCGCCGCGTTTGATCGGGGTGTAGGGCAGGATCCTGCCCCAGCCCCCGCCGTGCGCAAAATGCACTTTGTCGACCAGCAGATAATCCCCAATCAGCAGCGTGTTTTCCATGGATTCGGAGGGGATCTGGAAAGCCTGAACAACGAAGGTGATGACGAAGACGGCGATCGCCAAGGTCACCGTCAGACTTTGAACCGAACCGGAAAGGGAGCCGGAGCGGCGGGCTGGTCCGGGGCGGGGCGGCCGGACCCCCGGCGTTACCGGACTGGGCAGCATGGCGTCACTCGCCGTCGCGGCAACCGGGACCGGTTCTCCGCACCGAGCTTCGCCGGTCTGCAGAGTGGTATTGGGAGGTTCCGGCGACAACCGGACGGCTGGGGAGCCCCCGGCCGGCTCGGTCCCGTGCGGAGGAACTGGCCCGTCACCTGTAGATTCGAGATTCGGCTTTGAGGGATTCATTGACTGCTACTGCGATCCGCGCGGCCGCGTTGCACCCTTCGTGCGGCTGGGCTTTTTCGGGCCTTTCTTTTCCAAAGACCACAGATACTCCAAGGCCTGCTTGGCCGCTTCCTGCTCCGCCTTCTTCTTACTGGAGCCTTCCCCCAGTCCCACATATTCGGGACTGCCACGCTCGCCGGGTGCAAGGACGCGAGCTTCGATGGTAAACCGCTTTTGGTGTTCCGGCCCTTCCTCTCTCACCAGCGCGTAGTGCGGCTGCGAACGGCCGGAAGAATGCAGCGCTTCCTGGAGCGCAGACTTGAAGTCGGTAATCGGAAGGCCCTGGGTCAACCGCCGTTTCTGCCGCTTCAGCTCAGGGTCGATAATCAGATCCAAAATCAATTCCCGGGTCTTCTCCAGGCCGGCATCCAGCCACATAGCCGCCAGGACCGCCTCCAGGGAGTCGACCTGGAGGGCGACCTTCTTCCGGCCGCCGCTTTTTTCTTCGCCTCGTCCCAACCGAAGGAAGCGGCCCAACTTGAGCTTCTTAGCGGCGCGGATCAGGTGCGTTTCGCTGACCAGATGGGCGCGCAGCTTGGAAAGCTGGCCCTCGTGAAACTCGGGATAGCGCTCGAACAGCGCCTGACTGGTCACGAACCCCAATACCGCGTCGCCCAGAAACTCCAACTGCTCATTGTCGTAGCGCGGTAGCGCGCCGTCGGCCTCGGGCGCAAGTTGCAAGGCCAGTTCCCGCGCCAGGGAACTGTGCGTCAGCGCATGCTCCAGAAGCTCGCGACGACGGAAGCCGTAACCCAAAGCCAGCTCAAGTTCCTTAAGGTCTCGCGCTTTCATCGTTCGCCGCCCAGAGTCCCTCGCCTTGGCCAACCCCGCCCCAGCCGCCCGCTTGTCTCACTTGCTCGAAGGCGCCGCGGGCGGGGGAGCCGAGGCCGGCGTAGACGCTCCTCCTCCCGCCGCACTTCGCGCCTTCAGTAGGACAATGCGATCCCGTTCTTGCTTCGCCATAGCGGCCTGAGGCGAACCCGCCGGCGCCAGTTGCATGGCCCGCTCGGCGGCCGTGAGAGCCTCCGCGTACTTGTGCTGCTGGTCGAGGGTAACAGCGTAGCGCAGCACCGTCACTCCGTCCGGACTTTCCGGAAGAGCGTCGATGGACTGCTTGAAATTGTTCTCCGCTGCGGCATAGTTCTTTTCGCCGAGTTGGGTAATGCCCAGAGCGGAATAGGCGGTGGAGCGGATCAGGCGTTTACTCTGATCCAGTTGCGCCAGCGGAGTAGTTGGCTCCGCCCTCAGATCGGTGTCGACGGTTTGCAGCGCTTTCTCGGCGTCCTGTTGCGCTTCCTTCAGGCGCTCGTCCCGGTCCAGGCTCTCGCCCGGTTCCCCGATCCGCTCCGAAATCATTTCCGCCACAATCGCCAGGGTGGAGGGCTCATTGGGATTCAAGGCTAGGACTTTTCTGCCCATTTCGATGGCCTTTTCCGCATTGTTCTGGCCTTGATACGCAAACATCGCGCGGTCATAGAGCGGGTAACGAAGCTCGCTGTCCGGGAATTTTTGCGCAAAGCTGTCGGCGGCGGCTTCCAAGGCGGCCGGCTCTTTCAGGTCGGCGGTGTCCTTATAAGCCTTGAGCTCAACGTCCGTCTTGGCCTGCGGCAGAAGCTTGGTGCCTGGCAGCGGCGTCGGAGCGGCCGCCGGGGCTGGCGGGGCCGGTTGGTTCTTCTTCTGGGCCGCTGCGAACGGGGTCACGGCCACAATCAAAGCTGTGAGCAATACCACACGCCTCATAATTCTATGTTTTCTCCTTCGCGGCCGCGTTGACCTACGGATCCGCACATTGCTAACCCAGCTCCGCCGCCACTTGCCCGCACGGCGATGCTGCTAATCCTTGTCCGGATCCTGGTTCTCGTCGGGCTCGGGTTTGTCCCCGCCTTGGGCCGGCGCGCGTTCCTTGGCGTTGGGCGGCTCGTAAGGCTGTTGCAAACCCCGTTCGGCAGCGGCTCGCGTGGCCGGACTGCCGTCTCCAGCCTCCAGCGCGGCCTGATAATGGCCGACCGCCTGGGCGCGCTCTTCCTGCAGATCGCAGATCCGTCCCAGGTAGATGTGAGACCAGGCAATCAGGTGAGGCTCATGGGCACTGCTCAGAGAGCGCTGAAAATAGCCGCGCGCGCCCTCCATATCCCGATTGGCGGTGGCTACTTGCGCCAGCACAAACCAGGCCCGCGCCGGATCCTCCCGTTTTTCGTCCAGCGCGCGTTGCGCCAGCTCCGTCGCGCCTCGCAGGTCGCCGGCGGCAAAACGCTTTTCGGCATCGTCCAGCAGCCGTTTCGGCGCGACCCGCTGCACGTTTTCCGGCCTCGCGTTGGCGGCAAAGACGATTTTGGAAGCGCGTTTGCTCTCCTGGTCCACGTCGATCTCATGCAGCCAGGTAGGATAGGCCAACTGCAGCCCTTCGTCACTCCTCTCGTGGGCTTCCAACCGGCGTTCAAAATAGGGGGCCAGGACAAAGCCTTCCTGCGCAGCATTCTGTGCCAGGCGCTGGCGCTCATTCTCGGCCTCTTTGTTCTTGCCCGTCACCGCCAGGCGGGCCTCGACGGCGCGAATCAGCGATTCCGTAAGCAGCAAAGAAACGTCGTCTTTGAACGAGTCGTCCATGGGAGCTTTGGCTACCCGCCCCAGGAGCGGAGCCAGGCGCTGGAGTGTCCCCCCCCGTTGCGCCACCATGGGGTCGAACAGGTAATGCAGATAACTGTGGCGAATGGCATCCATCTGCAGAGGCGTTTGCCCGGCGGAGATCGCCAGGAAGTAGTCCGTCCCGTAGTTCCGGGAATTGACCTGGCTAGGCGCGGCCAGAGGCTCGAGGTAAATCACAAAAAGGCGCGCATTCGCTGCGCTATTGACCCGTCTGAGGTAGGCGTCGGTGGTCATCAGCATCTGCGCAATGGGCCCGTGGGTCCGGTCCAGCAGAGCATTGTATTCGGCCTGGTGGCGTTGCCAGATCCGATGCAGGTCGGCGTTGATGTAAAAACGCTGCAGCCGCGGAACCACGCCCAGTACGTAGCTGGCATCGGGCGGCAGGTCCGCTTCCTTGACCTTGGGGGTAAAGGCCGGGGGCTCCCCGAGTTCGAGTGCCAAGGAAATGTACTGGGCCAGGTCGAGCGACGCGTTCGCCTGCTGGTGATCGCGGTAGAAAATGCATAGCTCTTCCAGGGAAGACTTGGCACGTTCCGAGTTCTCGACCGCCTGTGCTATCTCCGTCCGTACCTGGGCGCGTACCGGAGCGGAGGTGGAAAGCTCCTGATCGTATCCGCAGGCGTTAACCGCGGCAACCACGGCGAATAGGGTCTCACTGTCATCGAGCTGGACGTTGAGCGCCGGTTGCGCCCATGCCGTAGCGGCCAGCAAAACCAAGCACCCAACCAGCGAGAAGGATCCAAATAACGAGCGCAGCACAGCACTCCCAGATTTCTGAATATTGACCTCAAGTGTACAACAACGGTAAGGGTTAGGTCAGTCTCTGGCAGGTCAATTCCCGCCGCCCATCCCCGGGACTAAGGTCGAGGGGGATAGGCCGGGTCCCCGGCAAGCCCGCTCTTGGCTTGCTGGGGCAGAGCTCACGCAGCCACGCTCGCTTTGCCGGGCCGGGCGTACCGGCTTGGCACACTATCCCTGAACGTTGATCTTCGAAAAAGAAAGCACCCTGCTCCCCAGGGTGGGACGTCCAAACGCCGTAGCGGGACGGAATACCGTGAACATCAGCATCTGCTTCAACTGCGGCAGATAACTCGCGGCGTTGCTGGGTGCGGAAAGCACGCGATAGTCCTGCACCCGCCCATCGGAGCCGATATATACCTGCACCACCAGCGCCTCGGTGTTGAAGTTGTCCCCCTGAATGTCCGGGGCATAACGCAGCTCCGGCGGGGTATACAACCAAGTGGGCACATCGCTGCCGGAGGGCGCCAAAGTCCGCGGCAGGGCAAACAACCCGATCAACAGCCCGAAAATCACCACCGCGCTGGCCGCCCCGGCGGTGGCCGGCACCAACAAGGCGTTGAGCACGTTTTCCCAGCGGGCCCGCAAACCCTGCCAGCGCGGCTGCCGGGAGCGGGCCATCTCCCGCGACACCGCCAGACGCAGCCGCAGCGCCAACTCCGGCGGGACCGGCGCCCGCCCCAGGCCGGCCACGGCGCGTTGCGTCTGCCGAACCAGAACATAGTGGCGGGAACAAGCGGAGCACTCCGTCAGGTGCGCGTCAATTTCCTGCATCTGCTTGCCACTCATGGTCCCGTCCAGATACAGCGAAAGCAGCTTCCGGGTTTCGGTACACTTCATGGCATAACCTCAACTTCCCGTACTGGCGACGGGCGCCGGCCGGCCTCCTCGCGCTCCAGGAAGGGCTCCAGGCGCTTCTTCAGGGCGTCGCGACCGCGCATCAAGCGCGATTTCACCGTCCCTAGCGTCGTCTCCATTACCTCCGCAATCTCCTCATACGACAGTTCTTCCAAATCCCGCAAGATAACGGTGGTGCGATACGGCTCGGGCACATGGCGCAATTCCTCCTCCACCCGAACCCGCAATTCTTGCTGCCGCAAAGCCTCAAATGGGGAAACCTGGGTATCCACCAGGGTCGCTTTCAGGCCCGGCCCTGCCTCGGAAGAATCCGATTCGTCGGGTTCCAGCGAAGTTTCCCGCGCTTTGTGGCGGCACCACCAGCGGCGATGGTTGGCGGCTTCGTGGATGGCGATGCGATACATCCAGGTCTTGAGGCTGGAAGCTCCATTGAAGCGCGCCATACTACGGAAAACCTTAAGAAAAACTTCCTGGGCGGTGTCGGCAGCATCGGCCGGATCGGCCAGAATACGATAGACCAAGCTAAATATCGGCTGGTGGTAGTGCTCGATAAGCCACGCGTAGGCTTCTTCAGAACCGGCCTTCAGGTCGACCACAATGGAGGCCTCGTCCGCTCGAGCGGCAAGCGCGCTTGCGAGTTCGCCCAAGGTTGTTGCTCCCGCCGGGGGGTTCATTGCATTTGCTCCCACGATAGCAGGAATATCGCCACTCAACAACAATCGGATCGACAACCCTCGGAGTTCAAGTGCCCCGGCCGGAGCCCTGAAACCCCGAGAACCGAAAACCGTGCCCAACCGCGTATCCAGTCTTCATTGTTATAGACGCCGCGCTAGGGGAAAAAGTTCCCGGCAGACCAAGGAATGGGCTTCCGCATTCGGTCAAGGGCTCCTGGACGGGGGGCACCTTCCCTCTTCCGTAAACTTGGCGGGGCGGCCGGGGCACATTTCTGGCCCCTCAATTGCTAAGCGAGGGATTCGTGGGGGTCGCATCGAGGTTGCGATAGAGCTTGAAGGCTGCGGCCAGGCTCCCCGGATTGGTCCGCGCTTCCTCCAGCATGGCCGGAAAGCCGGCGGTCAGGTTGCGCGCAATGGAATCCACGTTGGCTTGCGATTGGCGCTTGACCCCGGCATCGGCCTTCCACTTCTCGATGCGCAAGCGGGACAGGTCCAGGTTCATCGTCTGGGCGGTCTCCTGGAGACAAGTGACCAGCGGACCCACGCCTTCCGGCGCGCGCTGAGGGGCCGGGGTAGCAGTCGCCTGGGCGCGAGTGGCCGCAAGCGCCGCCACTTGCGCTCCCGCCCACAAAGCGCCGGCAAGCACGCTAAAGGCAATTGCGGCAGCTTTCATTGGGGCAAGACTCCTGTCGAAATAGTTATGATGTAAGCGGCTGAAACTGCGGTTGCAAGCGGCGGACGTCATCGGCCACGCCACTAACCGGTCGCGGACGGCGCATGGTACTGTTTGACTTAACCTGGAGCGTGGGCGAGAATGAAGTACACCGTGGGCCTGTGGCGCAGTTGGGAGCGCGCTTCCATGGCATGGAAGAGGTCGTGAGTTCGAATCTCACCAGGTCCACCAAGCCTTAACGGCCGAGACCGCGAGCGAGCGCCGCCTGGAGCAGTTCTCGCCCCTGAGGTGTGAGGTCTATAGTCATCGATGCCAGTCTACGCCGGCTGGCGCTAACTCACAGTTAGTCTGAGTTTGCAAAATCGTTGACAGACCCGGAGTGCTGACGCTAGTCTGCAGACATTCTTGGAAAGAAGGGGTTTTCCCTTGGAATGGTGCAGGCCGTGTCTGGTCCGTGGACGTGGGAAGTTTCCGGCAATAGTCAATGTCGAAGGCACGCCGGAGTGTGAATACTGCCACCGGGGCGAAGCGCGGCCCGAGGCAGCCCGGCCGGTGGTTCTGCACTCGCCGGAGGCCCGGCCCGACTTGGCCAGCGTGATGGTGAAGCGGCCAGCCTGCCTGTGTGGCTGTGGCGATCTGGTAGGGGTCCCGGGCGAGCAATATATCCCCGGTCACAAGCCCCGGGCGCAGCGCAGCCGCGTCCGCGGAGCCGGCGGTTAGCGGACGGTGAGCGGGTTCCGCAAACTTGCCCTGTTGTTGCCTCTATGCACGCTGGCTTCGGCCGTCTCGCAGTCTCCCCCCGCCTCCGCTACAGAAGCCACCTATCAGGCAGCCGCCAACCGGGCGGCGGCCAAGTTCGAGCGCTTGCGGCAGAACGCCGCACGGGAACACCCCGATCCGCAGCCGGTGGTTTTCACCGAAGGCGAGATCGACGCCTATTTGGCGTCAGGACAGGTCAAGCTGCCCAAAGGCGTCCGTTCCCTGCATCTCGGCTCCACCCCCGGCCTGATCCAGGGGAAAGCGGAAGTCGATTTCGACGCGATAACCGCAGGCAAGCGCAACAACAATCCGCTGCTGATGCTGTTTACCGGGGTGCATGAGGCCGAGGTGAGCGCACAGGCCGCCGGCCGCAACGGCCAAGGCGAAGTCCACATCGAGACGGTCGCAATCGACGGGGGGACCGTGCCGCGGATTGCCTTGGAATTCTTTGCCGATCGTTATTTGAAACCGAAGTACCCTAACGTCGGGCTGGACTCCCGTTTCCCCTTGCCTGAGCGTATCGATACGGCTACCGCCGGCCAGCACACCCTCACGATCGGGCAGAAGTAACCGAGGACGGGAACCGCAATTGGCCGTTGGCAATTGGCCAGGAGCACCGGCTGCTTGCGTTCTTACGTCCGTCTCCGCTCAGTCACATTCCTCCCGCCGCTGCTCCCTCCTGGGAAGGAATTACGATCTGCCGCAGAGCCCGGCCTTCCTTGAGGCGGTGGAAGCCTTCACCGATCTGCTCCAACGGCAGCGTGCCGGAGATGATCTTGTCCACCGGCAGGCGTCCACTCTGAAACAGGTGGATGAACCTGGGGAGGTCGCGCACTGGAACGCAGGAACCGAAGAAACAGCCTTTGACGGTTCGTTCCTCACAGACCACCGTGGTCTGGGGTAAGGCGAAACTATGCGCCGCCGAGGGCAGTCCCGCACAGATCGTCGTTCCGCCAGGCTTGGTGAGTTGGAATGCCGTTTCCATCGCTTTCGCAGAACCGGCAAACTCAAAGGCGACGTCTACGCCCATCCCGGTAAGCGCGCGAATGGCCTCGACGCAGCCCGGCTCCGCGGCATTGAATACGTCGGTGGCCCCGAGCAGGCGCGCGCTTGCCAGCTTTTGGGGATTGGTATCCACCGCCACAATGCGGCCCGCGCCGGCGGCCTGCGCGCCGAGGATGGCGCACAAGCCAACGCCCCCCGCCCCCACGATGGCGACCGTTTCGCCCGGCTGGACTTTGCCCGCATTGACCACCGCACCGACGCCGGTAAGAACGGCGCATCCGAATAGGGCGGCGTGCTCCAAGCGGACGCTGGGGTCGATGCGCACCAGGGAAGCCCGGCCGATCACCGCATAGTCGGCAAATACCGAGCAACCCAGGTAATGATGGATGGGATGGTCTTTCCAGACCAGCCGGTGAGCTCCGGTCGACAGCAGCCCGGCCAGCAGGGTCTGGGTTCCCGCTTCGCACAAGGAGGGGCGCCCGATACGGCACGGAGTGCATTGCCCGCAATTCGGCCAAAAGATGGTCACCACGTGGTCTCCCACCTGAAGGTCTTTCACTCCTGGACCCAGCTCGACCACCTCCCCGGCGGCCTCGTGGCCCAGCACGGCCGGAAGCGGTATGTGGGTTTGCGTGCCATCAATGAACGAGAGGTCCGAATGGCAAAGTCCCGCCGCGCCGATGCGAACGAGAACTTCGCCGGGGCCGGGGGACGTCAGCTCCAACTCCTCGATAGTGAGTGGAGTGCCGAATTGCTGCAACACTGCGGCTCTAATCTTCACGATTTCTTCCTCACCGGAGAATTCCGTGCTGCCTCTTGGCCGGCCCCTTATCCGCCCCATGCGGAAGCCGTACCTGAGCGACGACCATTCTCACCCGCAGAAGGCCGTAACGCAAGACTTTTGAACGCTTCATAAAAGTCCCTTTGCGTCAGCTCGTAGGTGATTTCCATGGCCGGGCAATTGTGCCAGAGCGGCATCTCCGGGGCAACAGGAATTGGGGATGGCGGAACGCTGGGGCCTCGCCGCTACGGCCGCGGCTCCGGAGTCTAGAATGGTCGAATGAAATCTTTCGGGGACGCCAGTTGGCCGATGCCGCTTGCGGGAGGAGTGTGATGGGTACGCCGCCCCTGGGGACGCCCCTACCGGAACCCGCCTCCAGTGAGAACAGGCTCGAAGCTCTGATCGAGGTGTTCGACTGCATTCGCT
>Ga0326728_10020233_pt1 | contig 12740 bp, 10 predicted proteins | sample MB3enrmetagenome_FD_207602 | JGI IMG/M metagenome (GOLD analysis project Ga0326728, IMG submission 207602) | Lab enriched peat soil microbial communities from McLean, Ithaca, NY, United States - MB31MN | ecosystem: Environmental > Terrestrial > Soil > Wetlands > Peat | place: USA: New York...
GACGGCGCCGCGGCTGGCGCGGAGCCTTGCCCGGCGGCTTGCGGGTCGCGAGCAAACAGCGCGGCCGTGCGCGCCCACGCGGTGCGCGCCATCAGGCTGGAGGTGGAAAGCGCCAAACCCGAACCAAGCAGATCGCGGCGGGAGATGCGGGGCATAGAAGACCTCTTTCAAATTAGATTTGCGCGGCGAAGCGAAAACTTGCTTGCCGCTCGCCCAGATTCAACGGAGATTCGCGCTGCAAGCAACCCATTTCTGCTGGAGAGGTGCGCTGCAGTCGAATTTCAGGCAAAAGCTTGCGCTGCGTGGGCCTAAATCTCTGCGGAGCGGGCAACAACGCACTATAAATGAGCGAGCATCATTCAGTAAACGCTTTCATTCACGCCCCAAGACTTGCCGCCCTGCACTCGAAGCATGCTGCATGCTCACAACTGGCACCGGCAGCTCGTTCCAGGCGCCGAATCGCCGAACCGCAGGTCCTCTCTCGCCCTTTAAGCGGCCCCGCGCGGGTATACTGGAGAGGAACCGGCAACTTTTCTCGCACCTTTCTTCCGCGGAGAGATGGCCGAGCGGTTTAAGGCGCACGCTTGGAAAGCGTGTGTACTTTAACGAGTACCGTGGGTTCGAATCCCACTCTCTCCGCCATAGGGTATTTATAATCAATAACTTATCGTTTGCTTTTCAGCCAGACTCGCATTTCCGGCCGAATTTCTGGATCTTTGCGGGTAAAGGGTGCCGGAGAGAATTCTCTGCCTGCTTCAGTTTTCCGTAAGCGTTCGGAGTTCCCATCTTGACTGGATAGGAGTGACCAACAGGTGTCGACCTATTTTAAGCGGACACCTATTTAGGAGTTGCTAAGCGGCCTGAGAGTCGGTCTGGAGTGAGGCTGCGACGTTCCAGGGCAGGAGTTCCTCGATTCGATTGATAGGGTGTTCGTGGATGCGGGCCAGGATGGTGCGGAGATAGAACTCGGGATCGTGTCCATTCAATTTTGCAGTGGCGATAAGGCTGTAGAGCGACGCGGCTCTTTCACCGCCGGAATCGGATCCCATGAACAAATAATTCTTCCGTTTATGGAAATCTTGGCATAACCGGAAGAACATGCGCTTTGTCCCGATCAAGACCGATGATCAGCTCGATCTGCAAGCTATCCATCGCGTTCGCGATCGCCTGATCTCCCGGCGCACCGCGGTCATCAACCAGGTGCGTGCGTTCCTGCTCGAGCGAGGCCTGGTTTTCGCGAAGACTCCAGCGAAGCTGCGGGCTGCGTTGCCCGACATTCTTGAGAACGCCGACCTCGACCTGACACCGCAGATGCGGAGCCTGATCGATCTTCTTTGGAAGGAGTGGAAGACAGTCGAAGACCAGATTGAAGGACTCAGCCTCGAGTTGGAACGGATCTCTGCCGCCGATCCGGGTTGTACTCGCATCCGGCAGATTCCAGGGATTGGGCCTATCGTGGCCACGGCCATTGTTGCCGCCATCGGTAACGGCGCTGCCTTTCGGAAGGGACGCGACTTTGCTGCGTGGCTCGGTGTCGTGCCACGACAGTATTCGACTGGAGGCAAGGCAAGATTGCTCGGCATCAGTAAACGCGGCAACGTGTACCTGCGCAAGATCCTCATCCACGGAGCCCGGGCTGCGGTGTTGCGAATCAAGCGGGATCGGGCGCCGATCGGAGCCTGGCTCGATGCACTCGATGCCAGAGCTCCCAAAAATGTTGTTATGGTCGCGATGGCAAACAAGCTCGCGCGGATCGCATGGGCTGTGCTGTCGAGCGGGGAGGACTACCGGCCAATGGGGAATATTGTTGCCGCATGAGATAGTGCGGAAAAGACGCCTGCGGCTTGGAAGCGCTGACGCGCTCCCACTTTCCCGCACTGCTACGACGACGGATTGAATTTACCCACCGAGGTCTGCAGAGAAACAGCAAGGACGAAAGAACAGTCACAACAGCGTGTCTGGGAACCTGATGGACGAAATGGTTGATAACGACCGACCGACTAATAAGGACAGATACGCACGCAACTCATCATGGCCAGGAGCGTTAAGCTCCACCAAAGGCCGAATACATTTGCGCAGACTTGTCTTCTCGACCACGCTTTTCCCTTGCAGTCGCGCGGCGGACCATACATTCGTTCAAGTGGATTGCAGATGGCCGGGGCGGCAGACGCCGGCCTCTTCAGGGCGTAAATAACCAGTACTTGCAATTACTTACACGACGTTGGGGACCGCCTAAACACGGCGAAATACGTGTAAGAGGGGCCAATCACGGGTGGGGAATCACGGGTGGAGGTTATCTGCGGACCACGATGGGTTTCGGAGCTGAAAGCGGAAATCGAGAATCCCTTCAGGCAACTTCGGCGCTTATCGGAACCGATCGCGGGGCGACTGCCTCACTCCCAGCGAAAGACCTTTGCCGACAGCGCCGTGCAAACAAGAACCACCACCGCCAGCGCCGCCACATCGCTCCGATGAGTCCACCACCCGTCGCCATTCCAGATCCCCTGAAGCAGTCGAACGGCGTAAGTGAACGGCAATGCCCTGGCCACGGCTTGAAAACCTTTCGGTAGAGACTCAATCGGCATAAACAGACCCGAGAGGACGATCATGGGGTACAGGATGACGGCGCCGATGGGCTGCGCAAACCGCGCAGTTGGCACGATGCTCGCGATGAGAAAACCGATCGACGAGATACTCCACGTGGTGATGAGCAGGGCAATGGTGAAGGAGAACAACGGGGCATGAACGCCGGGCGGAAGGTAGCGTTTGCCGGCCAGAAACATCAAGAACAGCGTTGCCGCCGTAAGTATAAGCTTGACCAGGACGTGAGCAGTAAGGATGGTTTGCGGGCGCAGAGGCGTGGCGCGAAGCCGCTTGAGAATCCCGCCCTCGCGATAGATGGAGATGATGGTGACCAGCGAAAGCACCGCGCTGACGGCAATCAAAATCGACACGAGAACCGGCACGCCCGCGCGGGAAAAACTGCTTACAACCAGCGAGGGCGGCGTGAGCCTGTTGTTAGCGAACCGGCCCAGGACCACGAAGAGCAACACTGGAACCACGATGGAGCCGAAAGCGCCCATTGGTTCGCGCATGAAGACCTTGATCTCGATCCACGTCAATTTCCAAAGCCCGCGCAGCATGGTTATTCGCTCCTAGTCGCGAAAGGAGTGACCCGTAAGTTTGAGAAACACATCTTCAAGGTTAGGGAGAATCGTGCGGAAATCAGTGACCCGGATCCGATTCTCCGAGAGGCAATGAATCACGTCAGTCACCAGGTCGTCTCCGCGGCCGCAAATGGTGAACCGCAGGCCAGCGTGGACCACGGACTCAATCCTCGGAATCGCGTTGAAGCGCTCTTCGGCGGTTGGGTTGTCGGTGTCGAGAATGACCGTTCGTTCGGGGCAGTGACGTGCAACAAGCCGTTCCGGTGTGTCAATGTCGATGATCCGTCCATTCTCGATAATGGCAACACGGTCGCACAACCGCTCGGCCTCCTCCATGAGATGAGTCGTCAAGAAGACGGTCTTGCCATGTACGCGGATGCCGCGTATCAGGTCCCAGATCGCCCGCCGCGCCTGCGGATCAAGCCCGGTGGTCAGCTCATCGAGAAAGACGACCTCGGGATCGTTGATCAACGCGAGAGCAATGAATAGCCTTTGTTTCTGGCCTCCGGAGAGATTCATGAACCATGTGTCGCGCTTGTCAGACAGGCCGAGCTGTTCGAGCAACCGCTCGGCATTGACTTTCTTCTTCCGGTAAAGCGATGCCCAGAGGTCAACCGCCTCCCAGACCTTGATTCGCTTCTGCAACTGAGCCTGCTGGAGCTGAACTCCAATTCGCTCCTGCAGCTTGTAGACCTGGCGAAAGGGATCGAGGCCTAGAACGGAGATGGCGCCGCGGTCGGGCTTGCGAAGGCCTTCGACGCACTCCATTGTGGTGGTCTTTCCCGCGCCGTTGGGCCCGATAAGCCCGAAGATCTCCCCTTCATTGACCGTGAACGACGCTTCGTCGACAGCCACTGTGCGGCCATACGTCTTGCGGATTGCAGAGACTTCAATGATGGAGCGCATGAGGGGTGCTTTTGGAGGTGGCAGATTCGCGGAACCTGAACCGGAGTGTACATCACTGGCCGGGATTGCAACGTCGAGTCGACCAACGAGGATCCTGGACAGCAAGTGAGGCTGAGAAGAATCGTTTACAAGCCGCCAGGATCGGTCCATAACCCAAGTCAGTCAGTATTCGCGAATCTTCCTGCGCACGATCCTGGGCTGACGGGAGCAGCCCAAAGCGCGTTTCCAGCTCCAGGGCGAGGCGCCTTGAGAAGCGTTGGAATGGCATGCAACAGCGCCCGAAGGGAAAAGGGTTACAGATGGCGGTGCAGACAGGTGTGAAGTGCTGGACGGCTACACCATCGCAGCCATGGGGCGAGAATTTCGCGCCCGGAGAAGCTAATCCCGCTTTGCATGGGCCAGTATCACTAAGGGGTCGGACCGGAAGAAAAATCGTAAGTAAAACATTTATAACTACTTATTTCACAATGGAAGCTCATCTCGGCTCCAGATTTTCTCATTTGAAATAAATTCGACAACTTGATCGGGCGAGGCAAAACAGAGCTATACTGTTGCGTCATCGGTAAATCGGAATGGCGAAAACGGAAGCCGTTCTGCGGCATTCGGCGATGGCGGTAGGGAGGGCTGAGAATATGACATCCGGTTGTTTCACTTCCCGGAGAAACTTCCTGAAATCGACAGTGGCCGGCAGCACGGTTGCGGCGATGACCTGGCGCTTGCCTTCGGCATGGGGCGCAGAGGCTCCCGCCGCCGCGGGCGGCCCCACAAGCCGCGTCTCTCTGGCCGCGGGCGACGATCGCGCCAACATTGCGTTCAAAGCGCTCGAGCCGTTCAAGAAAGAGATTGCTGCCGCGATTGGGAAGAAGCGCGTCATCATCAAGCCCAACAATGTCATTCCCAACCGCCCGTTGTCTGCCTCCCACGCCGACAATCTGGAAGGCATTCTGGAGTTTCTGAAGTCGATCGGCAAGAAAGACATCGCAATTGCCGAGTCGCCGGCCATGGGCTCAGCGCTGGATGGTTTCGAGAGCCTTGGCTACAACAAATTTGTGGCCCAGTACGGCGTGAAGCTTGTCGACCTCGACAAGGATGATTTCCAGGTTGTTCAGTGCATCGACCAGAAGGATTTTCAACCTCATCCCTGCCGCATGGCGATGACGATGCTCGACCCGAACAACTTCGTCATCTCCGCGGCCAAGCTGAAGACGCACGACCTGGTTGGTATCACGCTCTCATTGAAGAATGTGGTGGTTGGCTCGGCGCTCAAAGATGCGGCCAACCGGCCCATGAGCGGCAAGCGCGTCACCCACGGCGGAGGCACCTACGGCATCAATTACAACCTCTTTGCCCTCTCTGCCAGACTGCATCCGCATCTGGCGGTGATCGACGGCTACGAAGGCATGGAAGGCACTGGACCGGTCAACGGCACGCCGATCGCGCAGAAGGTCTGCATTGCCAGCATGGATTGGCTGGCCGCCGACCGCGTCGGAGCGGAACTGATGGGAGTTGACTTCAACAAGATCGGCTATCTGACGTTCTGCGCCCAGGCGGGCGACCGGGGCCAGTCGGAACTGAGTAAGATTGAGATCCTCGGCCCGCCGATCAAGGATTACGCGAAGACCTATCAACTGCCGAAGCAGTGGGATCAGATCACAAGCTGGCAAAAGCCGATGATGGCTGGATGACGGCCCTCTGCGTAACCGCCAAATCTGACGCTCCGGCTAGCCAAAAGACCAAACGAGTGATCGCTCCCGTGGGTTTGAAGCACCTTGAATGTAAGCCTTAGCAGGCCGTCGCAGAGCCGGTGCACACGAAGGGCAGAGACCAGGGCGATCCCAGGCAGACGATGAGCTTCGGAACATCGTGGACGCAACCGGGCAGATTCCTTACGCGTTGATTGACGGCAAGTGGCAGCATCGGCAGTTCATGCGCGTCGACCAGGGAGTTTACGAGAATGGAGTCTTCAACCTGCTCCGCGGCCAGAATGGGGATGCAACGGACTGTGGCCTTCGCTTTGACGAGCAGCCCACGGTGGTGCGCGTCACGCTGGGCGTCTATTAGCGCGGTTGGGAGTTTCTATTCTCTTTCCTAGCCGCAGGTTCAGCAACCCGGGCACCATTGGCAGGATGAAGACGAACAGGAGACACCCAGCATTGCGGCTTGCTGAGTCGAAGAATCAAACAGGAGGGAGCGATGCGAATGAAAATGATTGCGGTATCCGCTTTAGGCTTGCTTATGTGTGGTGTTGCCTTGACGCTTTCGTCCGAGGCACAAACGGATATTGGTGTGCCACATTTGAGGAAACAGGGCGACGCCACCCAATTGATTGTGAATGGCAAGCCGTTTCTAGCTCTCGCAGGAGAACTCACCAACAACGCAGCGACCAGTCTCCCCATGATGGAGCCCATCTGGCCAAAGCTTGTCGCCGCCAACTTAAACACAGCGCTCGTAGGCGTTTCCTGGGCGCAGTTTGAGCCCGAAGAAGGAATGTTCAATTACACCCAGATCGATGGCGTAGTTGCCAAGGCCAGGGAGAACCACATGCACCTTGTCATTCTCTGGTTCGGCTCCTGGAAGAACGGCACTTCCAGTTTTGCGCCGTACTGGGTGAAGAAGGATTACACCCGCTTTCCGCGCATTCAGATCGGCAATGGGAGCACCGTCTCGATCTCAGGCCCGGTCGAACTGCTAAGTACGTTTGGCGACGCCACGCGGGATGCGGACGCGGCCGCGTTCGCGGCATTGATGCGGCATATCAAGGAAGTCGATGGCGCTCAGCACACCGTAGTCATGATGCAGGTGGAGAACGAAGTGGGTGTGCTGCGGGATTCGCGAGATCGGTCTCCTGCGGCGAATCGCGCGTTTGCCGGGCCGGTGCCGGCAGAGCTGATGAGTTACCTCGCAGCGCACAAGGCTACGCTCATTCCCGAGTTCCGTGCGGTGTGGGCGGCAAATGGCTACAAGAACTCAGGAACCTGGGAAGAGGTCTTCGGTCCCGGCAAACCGGCCGGCGTGGAGATTCCCATTCAGACGACCAGCCCGCCCATGAGCGCGGATGAGCATGAAGTTAGCTGGAGGGAACTCCACTGGCCTTCAGACGAAATATTCATGGCGTGGAACTATGCGCGCTTTGTCGAGAAGGTGGTTAAAGAGGGCAAGGCCGCCTATGACATTCCGATGTACGTGAACGGTTGGCTGCAGCAGCCAAATCACGCTTGGCCGGGAACGTATCCCAGCGGCGGTCCAATGCCTCAGGTGCATGACATCTGGCGGGCTGGAGCTCCGGACGTGGACATTCTTGCGCCTGATCTCTACTTACCGTATTTCGACGAAGTTTGCGAACGTTTCAGCAGGAATGGCAATCCGCTTTTCATTCCGGAGACGGGCACCAACGCGGCCAATTTAATGATGGCGGTCGGCAAGTTCAATACGATTGGCTTTTCCCCGTTTGGCATTGACGGGAATAGGCCGATTTCCGCGGACCTTACCGCTGCCTACGGAATGCTGAACAACATGGCGCCAATGATCCTGGCGCACCAGGGGACTGACACCATGACCGCGGTGCGAATGGTCCAGGGCGATCCGCCCCGGCAGATCAAACTGGGTAATTACACCCTGACGTTCACCTATACGGGCAGAGTTACGCGCCTGGCTCCGCAGGCCAAAGGCGGAGTGGTCGCATCTCCTCCTCCCCCAAGGCAACCGGGAGCCGGGCCGGAAGAACCCCTGCCGCCGCTGGAAGCGGCCGTAATTGCGATTTCTACCGGTCCCGATGAGTATTATTTTGGCGGAGGTGGCATGCGCGTTGACTTTACTCCGAACACTCCGGGGCCTCCCAACGTGGGACTCGGTGTCGTGCAGACAGGCAAGTTTGTCGACGAAAAGTGGGAACTTACCCGTTGGATCGAAGGCGACGATGATGCGCAAGGAGAGATTCTGGTGCTGAATCCAGGCACGATCGTGCGTGTCCAGCTCTACCGCGTTCCATAGGTTGAGGATTCCGATGTCTCCGCGGTTTCTCGATTGCCGGCTTTATCCGTCGCATGCGCGCGATATGAAATCGTGTTGGCCCGGCTGGAACGATGCTCTTCGGTTGCCGATGTTCCCCGTCGAATATCTCAGCCCTGATTGGCTGATGGTGCACGCAATAACTTTTCTGCGTTTTGAATTCACAAACCCGCCGGGCGAGTAGTTTCTGCGCTGGGCGCTCGTTTAGAAAGCTGACACGGTATCCGCCGCCATGAAAAAGCACATTGCTGTTCTGCTCGACCTTCTGGCATTCAGTTTTGTCGCAGCGCTCACGCCAGTCAGCGCACAGCAACCTCCATATCCGTTTAACGACCCCTCTCTGCCGATGGAAAAGAGGATTGACAACCTGCTTTCGCTCATGACGATCGATGAAAAGGTCAACTGTCTCAGCACCAACACGGGTGTGCCGCGGCTGGGAGTGATGAGCTACGGCAGCTCCGAAGGCATCCATGGAGTCGTCCAACGTGAGGCCAGAGGCAGTCGCCAGCCCATCACGACAACGCAGTTCCCGCAGCCTCCGGGCATGGGTGAATCGTGGGATCCTGACCTGGTTCGCAAAGTGGGCGATGTTGAGGGCTATGAAGCTCGATTCATCACCCAAACCGAGAAGTACAACCGGCAGATTCTCATGCTCTGGGGACCGCAATCGGATCTGGCACGCGACCCGCGCTGGGGCCGTAGCGAGGAGGTATACGGCGAAGATCCGTTCTTCAACGGAACCATGGTGGCGGCCTTCGCCAAGGGCCTGGAGGGCGACGATCCGAAGTATTGGCAGGCGGCTCCGCTGCTCAAGCATTTTCTGGCCAACAGCAACGAGGATCACCGCAGCGAATCTTCGTCGAACTTCGACCAGCGGCTGTTTTGGGAATACTATTCGGTGCCCTTCCGGATGGGATTTCAAGAGGGCGGCGCCAAGGCTGTGATGGCTTCCTACAACGCGTGGAACGGCACTCCGATGGCCGTCAATCCGATTCTCAAAAGCATCGTCCGCGAACAATGGGGCGTGGAAGTGATTTCGAGCGATGGGGGAGCGGTCCATCTCCTTGTCGATCCACGCCATCTTTTTCCCGATCAGAAGGAGGCAGTGGTCGCGTGCCTGAAGGCAGGAATCAACCAGTTTCTCGATCGATATCAGGACGAGACCAAAGCCGCGCTGAAGGATGGCGAAGTTACCGAGGCGGAGATCGACGCGCTGCTTCGCCCTAAGTTCCGGATTACCATCCGCCTGGGCTTGCTCGATCCGCCGGAGATGGTTCCCTACTCGAAGATCAAGGATTCGCCCGAGCCCTGGAACACGGAGCGGGATCGCGCGGTCTCAAAGCAGATGGCGCTTGAGTCGGTGGTGCTGCTCAAGAACGAAAACAGCTTTCTGCCGCTCAAGAAGGATGCCATCAAGTCAATCGCTGTCATCGGACCGCTCGCCGACTCGGTGCACTGGGACTGGTATGGCGGCACGCCGCCGTATGCAGTCACGCCGCTCCAGGGAATCAAAGCGGAGCTCGGTCCGGACGTAAAAGTGAATTACGCAGACAGTGCGTTGGGCAACGCGGCCATCGACGCGGCCAAATCCTCCGACGTCGCGGTGGTCGTGATCGGAAACGATCCCACCTGCGGCCCGGATATGGCGCACGACTGGCACAACACAGTCGACGGTGGCGGAACACTGGCCTGCACCGTGCCCAGCGACGGACGCGAAGGACGCGATCGGGAAATCATCGATCTGGCCCAGGAACAACTCGTGAAGCAGGTGTACGCCGTCAATCCCAGGACCGTGGTCATCCTGGTTTCCAGCTTCCCGTTCGCCATCAACTGGTCGCAGGACCACGTTCCCGCGATCCTGCACATGGCTCACGCCTCGCAGGACGAGGGTACGGCCCTGGCGCAGGTGCTATTCGGCGACTACAATCCGGGCGGGCATCTGGTGGAAACCTGGCCCCGGTCACTCGATCAGTTACCACCGATGATGGACTACAACATCCGCGACGGCCGTACTTATATGTACTTCAAAGGGGAGCCGCTCTATGCCTTCGGATATGGTCTGAGCTACACAACTTTCAGGTATTCCAATCTCCGAACCAGTTCCACGCAACTGGCTAAAGACGGCTCGATCACCGTCAGCGTGGACGTAACGAATACCGGCGGCTGCGTGGGCGATGTGGTGGTCCAGATGTACGTCAAGCATCTCGGCACGAAGGTTGAGCAACCGCGCGAAGCGCTGAAGGGCTTTCGCCGCTTGACCATCCAGCCCAATGAAACCAGGACCGTTCAGATTCCGCTCCAGGCCTCGACATTGGCCTGGTGGGATGAAAAACTCCCCGGTTTCCGCGTCGAAGCCGAGCCGATCCGCGTGATGATCGGCAATTCGTCCGCCGACATCCAACTGACCACCGAGGTGCGCGTGCAGTAGACCGGTTCAGTAATACGCGTGCCCTTCCCGGCCGTAAGCATTTTGACAAACTCGCGTGCAGATCGCGTAAGAAATGAGGATCAAGGGCGATGAAGACCTTCATGATCGCGGCGGTTTTAGCGGTATCAAGCACCGGGTCGGCATTGCAGGCGCAATCGACCCCGCACCCGGTTCCTCGCATCGTCCAGAAGGATGGACGATACGCCCTGCTCGTGGACGGAGCGCCGTTTCTAATGCTGGCCGCGCAATCGAACAACTCCAGCGACTGGCCGGCCACGCTGCCCAAGGTGTTGCCCGCCATTGAGTACCTGCATGCCAACACGCTCGAAACTCCAATCTACTGGGAGCAGTTCGAGCCGAAGCCGGGACAGTTCGACTACTCGCAAGTGGACACGATCCTTACCCAGGCCCGTGCGCATCACGTTCATCTGGTGCTGCTCTGGTTCGGCACCTGGAAGAACGGCAGCCAGCACTACATGCCCGAATGGATGAAACTGGAGCCGGAGCATTATTCCCATGTGACCAACAAAGAAGGAGAATTTGTCGACTCGCCATCTCCGTTTGCTACTGCATCTCTCGAGGCGGACAAGCGCGCCTTCGCCGCCTTCATGCAACACCTGAAAGACACTGATCCGGAAAGAACAGTGTTGATGGTGCAGGTAGAAAACGAGACCGGCACATGGGGAACCCTGCGCGACTACTCTCCGGAGGCAAACAAGCTCTTTGACGGTCCGGTCCCCGCCGAAGTCTTGAAGGCCATGGGCCAGACGCCGGTCACTCCGGGTGCGAATTGGGAACAGGTCTTCGGTCCCGAGGCAGAAGTCAACTTTCATGCCTGGGCGGTTGCCCGCTACGTTGGACAGGTTGCCGCCGCGGGCAAGGCCGTGTACCCCTTGCCGCTTTATGTAAATGCCGCATTGCGCGACCCGCTCAAGCCGGGAGCGCCTGGTACCTACGAGAGCGGCGGCCCTACAGACAACGTGCTATCCATCTGGAAGGCGGAGGCGCCCGCGATAGATGTCCTCGCGCCCGACATATATATGTCCAACACCGAGGCGTATCTCAAGGTACTGGATCTCTATCATCGCCCTGACAACCCCTTGTTCATTCCGGAAACCAGCGGCGCCGTTCATGAAGCCCGCTTCCTTTTCTCCGCGCTCGGTCTTCAGGCCATCGGCTACTCTCCCTTCGGACTTGACTACACGCGATCTCATTCCGCCCGACCCGGTGAGCCGGACACGCAAAATGCATTTCTTGAGCCGACGGCGCAGAACTACCGGCTCATCGGCCCCATGATGCGCGATGTTGCCCGACTCAATTTCGAGGGCAAGCTGCAGGCGACAGCGGAAGTGGAAGGCGAGGTGACACAAACGCTTCATTTTGGAGAGTGGGACGCGGTGGTTTCCTACGGAACTAGCGGGAGGGGTTCCGCCAAGGGGAACCCCGAGCCTGTTGGTCGCGCCTTAGTGGCTCAACTGGGGAACAACGAGTTTCTTGTGGCCGGATACAATTGCCGCATCGACTTTCGGCCAGCCGGCACCGAGCAGCAGCGGAAGTCCGGAAATGTCGTCGTGGGAGCTGGACAGACGCCTTCTGCGAAGATCGACGGCAAATGGCAGCATCGCCAATTCCTTCGCGTTGAAGAAGGCATCTACGAAAACGGCGCTTTCAAATTCCTGCGGATCCTGAACGGAGATCAAACGGATTGGGGACTCAACTTCTCTTCGGAACCCGAGGTGCTTCGCGTTTCGGTCGCAACCTATTGAAAGAGGAGATCGTTGCTTATGCAAAGGTGTTGTACCGTTATCGCACTCGTTGCCGGGTTCACCCTCACTTCTACCTGCTCGCTGGCGCAGAATCCGTCGCCGCGTTTGGAACTCAACCGCGCAGGCGCGCCCGTTCCACCCGCAGATAACGGCGGCGCTGGATTCGTCCCGGGCATCGCGCGGCTGCATCTTCCTGACATCAATCTCGCCGACTCCGCGGTGGGCGTGCGCATGGCTGCGTTCGAGGGACGCTATCAGATTTGACTAGTGGGTCAGATGAAGTTGGTGATATTGAGTCCCGGCAAGGCTTGAGCGTGTCAGCCGCGTTGTGAGCAATGGGTAGCTGGCGCGTCCCAGGATGAGAGGAGATGAGCGTAATGATAAACAGACGGTTGGCAGGCTCGATCGTATTGTTCTCGACGTTCTTGCCTTTAGCGCGTGCTACCGTTAATCCCTACCCTCCCT
>Ga0326728_10020235_pt1 | contig 12740 bp, 9 predicted proteins | sample MB3enrmetagenome_FD_207602 | JGI IMG/M metagenome (GOLD analysis project Ga0326728, IMG submission 207602) | Lab enriched peat soil microbial communities from McLean, Ithaca, NY, United States - MB31MN | ecosystem: Environmental > Terrestrial > Soil > Wetlands > Peat | place: USA: New York...
GCAGATTGTCCCGCCCTGGCGGAAGAACCGGGGCTGCGGATGCTGGGCGAGGTGGCGGATGAAGAGCTGCCCCGGCTTTACTCGGGCGCGCTGGCTTTTGTGTACCCATCGCTGTACGAAGGCTTTGGCCTGCCGGTGCTGGAGGCCATGCAGTGCGGCGCGTGCGTGATTGCCTCACGGGCGGTGGCGGAAGCGGCAGGCGACGCTGCGGTTTATGCGGAGAGCCCCCAAGAGCTGGCGCGAGCCATGAGCCAAGCGGCGGCGCGGCCGGAGTGGAGGGCGGAGATGGGCGCGCGCGCGCTCGACCGCGCACGGGAGTTTTCCTGGGAGCGGACGGCCCGCCTGACTCACGAAGTCTACGAGGAGGCCAGGAGGCGATTTGGCGACTGAAGCGCGGCCATCGGCGCTGGTTCTGGCGGCTGAAACGCCCTACCCCCGGGCGGGCGGCGGAGCGCTGCGGACGGCATCGCTGCTGCACTACTTGGCGCTCCGCTATGACGTGGACCTGGTGGTGTTCCGCCAGCCGGGCGCTCCCGATCCGGGGCAGCAGTTGCCGGCGGGGCTGGTGCGGCGGGTGTGGGTGGTGGATCTGCCGGCGCATGGCCGAAGCTGGGCGGCGCGCGCATGGCGGAACGCGCTACGGGTGGGGCGCGGAGTGCCGCCGCTGGTGGACCGGTTCGCGGGCTTCGGGCGAGAGATCGAAGGGGCGCTCAAAGGACGGCGGTACGACATCGGCATTGTGGAGCACTTCTGGTGCGCGCCGTACGGGGAGCAGGTGGCCAAGATTTGCGGCCGGACGGTGCTCGATCTGCACAACATCGAATCGGTGCTCGACGAGCGATGCGCGGAGGTGGAAAAGGGCGCGAGGGCGTGGGCCCACGGGGTATTCAGCCGGGCCTCCCGGAAACTGGAGCGGACCTGGCTGCCGCGTTATTCGGAGGTCCTGACGGCGTCGGAGAGCGATGCGGAACGGGCGCGGGCGATTGCACCGGGGGCGCGCGTGAGGGTGTATCCGAACGCTCTCCCAGCGGCGCCTTTGCCGCCCAGAGCCAACGAGGATGCGATTGTGTTCTCGGGCAACATGGAGTACCATCCCAACATTTCGGCGGTGCGGTTCTTTCGCCGAGAGGTATGGCCGCTTCTGCGAGAACGCTGGCCGGGGCTGGTATGGCGGCTGATCGGGAAGAACCCGGAGGCCGTGAGGAGGTTCATTTCCGGCGATGCGCGCATCCAGGAGCAGGGGCAGGTGGACGATGCCATACGGGAACTGGCGCGCGCCAAGGTGGCGGTGGTTCCGGTGCTGGCGGGGAGTGGCACGCGGCTGAAAATCCTGGAGGCTTGGTCGGCGGGGGTGGCAGTGGTCTCCACCACTTTGGGGGCGGAGGGCCTGGGCGCGCGCGACGGCGAAACCCTGCTGCTGGCGGACGGCGGGCCCGCATTTGCGGAGGCGGTGTCGCGGCTATTGGCGTGCATGGAACTTCGGGAAAGGGTGAGTGCGGCGGGCAGACTGTTGCTGGAACAGGAGTTTACCTGGGAAACGGCGTGGAAAAAGTTGGATTTTTGACACAGCAGAGGGTCATTGTGGTCGGCTATACTGGTAAGTTTAATGCGTTTTGCCGTTGATGCTCACGCCATCGGCCGCCACCTCACGGGGAACGAGGTCTACGTTCGGAGTCTACTGAACGCGTTTGCGGCACAAGACCGGGGCTGTGAATTCATCGCGTATATCTCGTCGGACATCGCGTATGAATTCATACCGGCGAACATCCGCACGCGGCGAATCGCGGCCAACCCCTTCCTGCGCCTGGGATTCCAGTTGGCGATGAAGGTCAGGAAGGACCGGCCGGACCTGCTGCACGTGCAATACACGGCTCCAGTGGGTTGCCCGGTGCCGGTGGTGGTGAGCGTTCACGATGTGAGCTTTCTGGAGCACCCGGAGTACTTCACTCGCGACCGCGCCTGGCAGTTGCAGCGGACGGTGGGGCGGACGGTGCGGCGGGCAGCGAAGATTCTGACGGGCAGCGAGTTCTCGCGGAAATCGATTCTGAAGGTGTACGGCGACCTGGACGAGGACCAGGTGGTGGTGGTGCCCGACGCGGCGGCTTCGGAGTTCCGGCCGATTTCGCGGGAAGCCGCCTCCGCCAACGTGCGTGGATGGTTTTCGATTCCGGCGCCGTTCATTCTCTCGGTGGGCGACCTGCAACCGCGCAAGAACCATATCGGGCTGATCCGGGCTTTTGCGCGGCTGGCGCGCGCCTACCCGCAACTGAAGCACCACCTGGTGCTGGCCGGAAAAGAGACGTGGTTCGCGGACCGGGTTCACCAGGCGGCGCGCGAATCGGGCGTGGCGGAGCGCATCCATTTCTACGGGTTCGTCTCGGACCCGGATTTACTACAGCTCTATAACGCGTGCGATCTCTTCGTTTTTCCGTCGTTTTACGAAGGCTTCGGCCTGCCGGTGCTGGAAGCCATGGCCTGCGGACGCGCGGTGGTGTGTTCCTGCACTTCGTCGCTGCCGGAAGTGGCCGACGGCGCAGCCATCCTGTGCGACCCGTACACGGTGGACGAGCTGGTGCGGGGGATTGCCGACCTGCTGCTGGATGGCGAGCTGCGGGCGCGAATGGAGCGGCTGGGATTGCAGCGCGCGGCGCACTTCAGTTGGCAGAAGACGGCGCAAAGGACGCTGGAAGTTTTCCACGAGGTGGCGGAGCGGTCCAGGGCCGCGGACGAGCGCGTGGGCTCTCCGGCTATAGCTCACCGATGAGGCACATTTGGTATCTCGCCCTGGCTGCCGCGGCGGCGCTGTCGCCGGCACCGGCGATCGCCCAGACGGGCTTCCCGTTTCAGGACGAAACTCTACATTACAACGTCAACTGGCCGAGCGGCCTGAGCCTGGGTGAAGCTACCTTCACGGCCCACCACAAAGCAGGCGCGTGGGAGCTGGCAATGACGCTGGACGCGGGGATCCCCGGGTTCGCGGTGGCGGACAAGATCCAGTCGTCGGCGACCGACGACCTGTGCTCGATGGAGCTGGAGCGCGACATCAGCCACGGCGGCAAGAAGACGAATGAGAAGACCACGTTCGACCAGAAGAAGGGCGAGGCCGCGCGCACCACGGTGTTTCCGGCGGGCGGCGGCACGAGCACGCTCAGCATCCCCTCCTGCGCCCGCGACGGGATGGCCTTCCTGTACTTCGCGCGGCGTGAACTGGGGCAGGGCCGGGTAGCGCCGGCACAGCAGGTGTTCTACGGGTCGGCCTACTCGGTGCGCATGGATTACACTGGCGCGCAGAACATCACGGTGAGCGACCAATCCTCGGTGACGGACCACCTGGTGGTGAACGTGAAGGGGCCGAAATCAGATATCAGCTTCGAAATGTTTTTCGCGCGCGATGCGGCGCGCACGCCGCTCCTCATCCGGGTCCCCTTGAGCGTGGGGACTTTCTCGATGGAGCTGGTGCGCTGAAATGCGCGTGGCTTTTTTTTCCCCGCTGCCGCCGGCGCGCAGCGGGATCGCGGATTATTCCGAAGCCCTGATCCAATCCCTCAAGCCGCTGGTGGAGCTGGAGGTTTTTTCGAAAGCGAGCCGGGCATTCGATGCGGCGCGGTTCGACATCGCGCTGTACCAGCTTGGAAACAACGTCCATCACGACTTCGTCTACGAGACGGCGCTGCGGCACGCGGGCGTGGTGGCGATGCATGAATCCAACCTGCACCATTTGATAGCGGAGCTGACCATCAAGCGGGGCGATTGGGACGCCTACATACGGGAGTGCGAATACCACGGCGGCGCGCAAGCGGGCGCGTATGCGGGGCGCGTGCGCAGGCTGGAAGTGGGCCCGGATTACGAAGGCGTGGCGATGACGCGGCGCATCCTGGAAAGCGCCCGCGGCCTGGTGGTGCACAGCCGCTACATGCGGGAGGAGATGCGCGCGGCCGGATTCACGGGGCCAGTGGCGGTGATCCCGCACGGCGCGTGGATGCCAGCGGCGGACCGCAACGCGTACCGGCACCGGCTGGGCCTGGATGAGACGACGCCCCTGGTGGGGGTTTTCGGGTTTTTGAAGCCCTACAAGCGGATTGCGGAATCGCTGCGCGCGTTCCGGCGGCTGGTGCGGCTGGTGCCCAATGCCAGGATGATCCTGGTGGGGGAGCCGCATCCCGAGTTTCCGCTGGAGGCGATGATCGGCTCGATGGGCCTTTCGGCGAACGTGCGGGTGCTGGGATTTGTGCCCATGGAAGAGTTCACGGGCTACCTGGGAGCGTGCGACATTGTGCTCAACCTGCGCTATCCGACGGTGGGCGAGAGTTCGGGCACGCTGTTGCGGTCGCTGGGACTGGGCAAGGCGGTGATGGTTTCCGAGGTCGGCTCATTTCAGGAATTTCCGGACGATGTGTGTCTCAAAGTGCCGGTGGGAGCGGGCGAGGAAGACCTGATCTTCGAGTACCTGAACCTGCTGGTGTCACGGCCCGACGTGGCGCAGGCGTTGGGAGCACGGGCGAAGGACTACGTAGCGCGGGAGTGCAACTGGGCGGCAGTGGCACGGCGCTACGCCGCCTTTCTGGAGGCGGTGGTGGAAGGCCGGGAGTATCGCGAGGAAGCCGCTAACCCGCCGGAGGACGCGCCGCCGCCGGAGTTCGGAAGGGACTTGCCCGATTACCTGAGAGGATGGGAAGCCAGCAAGCCGGGCCGCGGGTACCTGGAAACGCACCAGACGCGCCTGGTCAAGACCCTGGACATCACTCCGCCGGGCGGCGCTGCGGACCGCATCCTGGAAATGGGGGCGTACCTGCAAATCACGCCGGCGCTCAAGAGCAAGCTGGGGTATGGCGAAGTACGCGGGTGCTACTACGGCGAGCCGGGCAGGGTGGATCACCGCGTGGCGACATCCGCCGGGGGCGAGCCGTTCGAGTGCGACGTGGATCATTTCGACGCCGAGAAGCACCGTTTTCCGTATCCCGACGGGCATTTTTCGACGGTGCTGTGCTGCGAGCTGATCGAGCACCTGCTGGCGGACCCGATGCACCTGATGTCGGAAGTCAACCGCATTCTGAAGCCCGGCGGCCACCTGGTGCTGACCACGCCGAACGTGGCGGGGCTGCGGGGCATCTCGGCGATTCTCCAGGGATATCATCCGGGCTTTTTCCAGGCTTACATCCGGCCGGCGGACTCGGGCGAGGCGGAAGCGCGGCACAATCGGGAATACACGCCGCGCGAGATTCGCATGCTGCTGGAGAATTCGGGGTTCGAAGTGACGCGGATGGAAACCGGCGAATTCCTGGATCTGCCGCGTCCGGAGTACGGCTGGGTGGTGCACCTGCTGGAACGCTACCGGCTGGAAACGGACCTGCGCGGAGACGGAATCTACGCGGTGGGGCGAAAGACGGGACCGGTGAAGGAACGCTACCCCGGGTGGCTGTACGCATGAGCGCCACGTACTTTTCGCCGGAAGTCAAGCTGGATGCGGGGAAACGAGCCGCGCACGCCGAATTCGAAATTCAAAACGACTCGCAGGAGACGTGGCGCGCTGCGGAAGGCTTCGGCATCGGCTATCACCTGTTCGACGCGGAGACCGGCACGCTCATCGTGGACGGCGCGCGCGTTCAGCCCCAGAACGAGGTAAAACCTGGCGAACGGGTGCGCGTGCGGCTGGATTTCGAAGTGCCGGCCGAGGACGGCCGCTACCAGGCGATGCTCTCGCCCATGAAGGAAGGCGTGTGCTGGTATTACGAACAGGGCTGGCCATTCCTGCTGGTGGAGTGCGCCGCGAAGGATGGCGTGGTGAAACTGGGACGCGTGCGGACGACCACCAGCGCCACGCTGCGGCGCGAACGGGAATTGCGCGCCGTGGGCCGGGCCTTCACCTACCCGGTGCTGACCATCTGGCGAAACCGCGGGCTGATCCGGGTAATGGCGCGGCGGGACATTGTGGGGCGCTACCGGGGCTCATTCGGCGGCGCGTTCTGGACGATCATCAATCCGCTGCTGCTGATGCTGACGTACTTCTTCGTCTTCGGAGTGGTGCTGCGCTCGCGCTTCGGCCAGGACCAGAGCCGCTCGGGGTTCGCGCTGTATTTCCTCGCGGGCATGCTGCCGTGGCTGGCATTCAGCGAGGCGGCCGGGCGCTCGCCGGGGGTGATGCTGGAGCACCGCAATTTTGTGAAGAAGCTGGTGTTCGCGGTGGAAACGCTGCCCGTGAACCTGGTGGCCGCGGGCCTGGTGAGCGAGCTGTTCGCGGTGGTGCTGTTCTGTGCGTTCCTGCTGGCGGTGCGCGGGGGAGTGCCGCCATCGGTGGTGTGGCTGCCGGCATTGTTGATTCCCCAAGTGCTGTTCACGACGGGGGTGAGCTGGTTTCTGGCGGCCCTGGGAGTGTTCGTGCGGGACCTGGGGCAGGTGATGGGATTCGTGCTGACCATCTGGTTTTTCGTGACGCCGATCTGCTATCCTGAAGCCTCTTTGCCGCAGGCCGCCAGGGTACTGCTTTCCAAGAACCCGATTTACGTGCTGGTGCGCGGCTACCGGGCGATTCTTCTGGAAAACCACGCGCCGGCGTGGGGCGCGTTGTGGAAACTGTGGCTGCTGGCGGGGGTGGTGTTCGTGCTGGGGCACGCGTGGTTCTACAAGCTGCGAAAGTCGTTTGCGGACATGATGTGAGGCGGGATATCGTCTGAGGCGGGAAATTGCTGGCTAAGATCGTGGCGGCGCTGATTGCATTCGGGCCGTGGGGCGTGCTCCTGCTGGGCTTCATCGATTCGCTGGGCATCCCGCTGCCGGCGGCCATGGACGCGTTGGTGGTTCTGGTGGCGGTGAAGGCTCCGCAGCGGGCCTATTTCACGGCACTGATGGCGGTGCTGGGTTCCGCCGGCGGAAGCATCACCCTATATTGGGCCGTTCGCCATGGGCGCCGGCTGGTGTTCAAGAGCGAGCCGCCGCCGGGCCGACAGCGGCGCTTCGAGCGGTGGTTCGAACGCTACGGCATGCTGACTGTTTTCATCCCAGCCGTGACGCCGGTGCTGCCATTACCGCTCAAGGTGTTCGTGGTTTTGGCGGGCGCATTGAAAACCCCGTTTGGCAGGTTCCTCACGGTGATTCTATTGGCGCGCGCGATCCGCTATTTCGGCGAAGCCTACCTGGGCATACAACTCGGGGAGAATGCGCAAACGTTCCTGGCGCGCCACGCGTGGACGATTTTGGGGATCGCGCTGGCGCTGGCGGGGGCGGCGTACGTGGCGATGCGGATGAGCGACCGGGGGCGGGAAAGGGAGGTGTGAGGAGGCTGGTGCCGGCCAGCACAACGGACGAGGTCACCGGTCACGGTGGAGGCGAGAACCACTATGGAAACCGCGCAGGAGGGGGGCGCGACCTCAGAGCTGGATGACGGCCAGGTTGGGAATCATGCGGAAGTGGCGCAGATTCCGGGTCCCGATGGAGTAGCCGAAGTGGAGGGCGGTTGCGCCGATCAGCAGATCCGAGAACGGAATCATGCGGCCGAGCTGCCTGGCTTCGGCGTCAACCTTGGCAGCAAGCTGGGCCATTTCCCTGGTGAACGGTTCTACCGGGATCGCCGCGAAAACGGCGTCCAGGTACTCACGCCGCTTCTGTGCCTGAGCCGCGGTCCGGGCGCGATGGAGACCGTGCTCCAGCTCGATCACGGTAATGGAAGAGAACACGATTTCGGTTTCTCCGTGCTGGTGTTCGAGCATGGCCAAAAGCTCGCTCACCGGCCGGGCCTCACGCTCGGCAGCAATCAGCACCCCGGAGTCGAGGACTAGTCCCATGCCGGCGGATTCAACGGCTCGCGGTGGGCATCGATGGCCGCTTGCACGTCCTTGGCGAAGTCGGCATCGGGCACCGGCGCGTAGCCGAGTTTCTCTTCATAGGCCTTCGCCAAAGCGATGCACTCGCTGATTTTCCGGCCTGGACCTCGCGGCGTCTTGATGACGGCCACGGGACGATGGTCCTGCTCCACGATCACCTCGGTGCCCTCCTGGACCTTGGCCAGGACGGCGTGGATATCGCGGGCGAGTTCGGCTTCCGTAATGCGGAGCGTCCCCATAGCTTCGATCATAGCGTACGTATCGGTATCCGTGTACGGGTGGTGCCTGAAAAGTGAAGGGCACTTCAGGCCCTGCGCCCCTACTGCCCTGACACCGTAATCTGGACCAGGTTGCCGGCGGCGTCCCAGGTGTAGGTGATGGTGCGTCCATCGCCCAGAACGGCCTGAGTCAGGCGGTTCAATGAGTCATAAGTGTAAGTGGGGGCGCTGTTGGCGGTGAATCCGGAGCCGATCAGGGAGAGCAGGCCGCTGGAGGCGGATTGGGTATTGCCGGCGGCGTCGGCGGCGGTGACTTGGATCACAGCCGTGCGGCTGGGCGCGATGTTGGGCGGCACGAACCAGTTGTAGGTCTGGGCATTGCCGGCCAGACCGCTGGCCAGAACCGTGGGGAAGGTCTGGCCGCCATCCGTCGAAAGAGCAATATTCTGACTGACAACACCGACGTTGTCGTCCGACTGCCATTGAATGCGGTAAGTGGTGTTGCCGACGATTACTTCGCCGCCGGTGGGCTGGAGCAGAGTCACCACGGGCGGCTCCGTGTCGGCGATGGTGCAGGGGTTGTAATCGTCCACGAAGCTGGCACGATAGCTGCCCAGGTTGACTCCGCTGAGATCGCGGACCAGCAGCGTGTAAGTGGCGGTGGTCAGGATCACGTAAGTAAGCTGCCCGCTGGAACTGGCGGTGAGCAGGTTGCCGGAAGTATCGTACAACTCGGCGTACGGGGAGTAAGTGCCGGAACGCGACACCAGCTTAACGTCGGCCTGGCCTCCGCGAGTGTCGGCGAACACAAAGGTATCAAGCTGGCCGGGGACGGAGACCTGGCGCAAGGTGGATTGGCCGCAGGACAGGGTCGCGGGCGAGCAGGGATTATTGGGGCGCTGGAAGGCCACGGTGTACGAGCCGGTTGCGCTGGAAGTGGTGGAGGGGCTCACCACCACCAGGTAAGCGCCGCCCGTCTTGGCCTTCTGGCTGATACTGGAAGTCGCTGCGAGGCGCGCGCCGGTGGGATCGAACAGCTCCATCTGGGGAGAAAAGTTGGCGGAGATTTTGGTAAAGATCAGGCGGATCAGATCGCCCGCATTGGCGCCGGCGAGGTAATAGCGAAATTGGTTGGCAGCCGAGAGCGAAGCGGTGGTGGAGACGCCACACTGCAAGGACGATGTGGCGGCGGGCTTGTTCAGCAACTGCCAGGAAAGGGCGTAGCCGCCGGCCGTGAGGGGGGCGGAAGCGCCCACAACAACGGTATAACTGCCGGTGGCGGAGACCGTGCTCGAGAGCTCGAAGGTGCTGGATTCGAGGTGGGCGCCGGTGGGGTCATAAAGGTCCATCTGGGCGGCGAAGCCCGACGCAAGCGAGGCGCTGCGCACCATGAGCGCGTCCCCGCTGGTGGCCGGAATGCTGTAAGAGATGAATGGCTGCGCGCCATTGATGACGCCGTTCACGGTCTGTCCCTGCGATGAGGCCTCCGAGCAGGCATTGACGGTGCGCAGCAACTCGACGCCGAAAGGTCCACCGGCCTGGAGAGGGCCGGCGTCCATGGCGACCACGGTGTAGGAGCCGGCCGCGGGCTGGGACACATCCACGCCGGTGACGTTGCCGGAAGTGCTCTGGCCGACGGGGTTGCCCAGTGGGTCGTAGACTTCGAGATCGGGCTGGAGCGCGCCGGTATAGCTCAACATACGGAGGGTGAACGACTCATTGGCAGCGGCGGTGTAGGTGTAGACGGAAGACGCAAGAGGGCTCGAAATATTGCCGGCCGCCAGCGCGCCGCAGCTTATGGTTCCGGCATTGCAGGGCCGGTTCAGGCGCACGAGCGAGAGCGAATAGGTGCCGGTTTGGCCGCCGCCGGCGCTGCTGTCCTCGACCGACAAGGTATAGGAACCATTCGCGGGAACGGTGAAGTTGAGGCGCGCCAGAGAGTTGGTGTTGAGGAACTGAATGGGATTTCCCAGCGGGTCGTAGACATCCACGCGAGGTCTAAAGGCAGAGTTCGGGCTGGTCTGTTCGAGACGCAGCAGGAAGGCGTCGTTGGCCTGGGCGGCCACCGAGTAGGAATTCGTCTGCAACACTCCGCTGATGGAGCCGGCCACCACTGAGGCGCAGGAAAGCGCCTGCGGCGCCACACCCCCCGGACTGCACGGCACATCGAGCCGCGCGAAGGCAACGGCATAGCCGCCGGTCTGCAAGTAAGTCGAGCTTTCGACGAGAACGGTATAGTAGCCCGGCAGGCTGGTATGGAATGTGGCGGTGGAGACCGATTGGGCGGATGACACGGGACTCCCGGTGGGATCGTAGACTTCCACGACGGGCACCAAGGAACTGGCAGCGCCCGCGACCGCGGTGCGAATGGAAATAGTGGCGCCGGCCGAGAGGGGGGCACTGTAGGAATCGAAGGTAAGGGGATTGGCGAGCGACCCCTGAGTGGCGGAGCCGCAGGACAGAGACTTGTTGGAGCACGGACGGTTGAGCGTGACGACGGAAATCCCGTAATTGCCGGTTTGGTTGGACAAGTCGAAAACAACGAGGTTGACGATCCCGTCGGCAGGGGCCGGCAGATCCATTTTCGCCGCAGCCGCCGAACCGGCTTCGACCGCGGCGAGCTGGCTGGCGGCGGAATTGAGATAAAGCAACTGTCCCGACGAGCCGTACGCGTATACTCCCGGGTTGAAACCAGAAGCGAGAGGCATCGTCTGGCTGGCGTACCTGGCAATCCGCACGCTAAGAATATCGCCCGGGTTGGCTTGAAACTGGTAAGTGTTGATCTGCATCCACGGGCTGGCCGGCTGCTGTGGGTTAACTGGCGGGGGCGAGCCGATCTGCTGGTTCAGAGCCGGAGAGCCGCAGTTCAGAGGCACAACGGCGCAGGACGGATTCGACGACGGGCACTTGCCTTCGAGGCTGTTGTAGACCAGCAGGAAATTCCCCGGAAGCTGGTTCTGGCTGAAGACCGTGATGGTGTAATAGCCCTGGCTGCCGGCGGGAAGATCGTACTCACCACCGGCGGTGGAGCCAACCGCAGCCGGGCCGTAGGTCTGGGTGGGGGGAAGGCCGGCGGTGGGATTGGGGATGGTATAAACATTCCTTTGAATGACCTGCGGGAATTCCACAAGCGGATAGCTGTAATTCCACGCCACCGTGAACTGGAGCGAGTAATCCTGGCTGAGCGTCAGCACACGGATGAGAACGGCATCACCGGGAGAATCATAGAAGCCGAAGATGGCCGGGGTGAGCGGCTCGACCTGCCCTTGGAGGGCGACGCCGGGAGTCAAAATCGGGGTCTGGCCGGACACAGCCGGGGTGAGCGCCACGGCGGCCCAGAGCACGATGGCGGCCCGGCGCATCACCGGTCCCTCCCGCCAGTAGCGAAGAGGCAGCTCGGGACGCCTTGGAAGAAACAAGCTCCGGCACCGGGGAATCGCGGCGACAGGCCGGGAGCGGGCGGCGATGGGCTGGCGGCCGCGGGCAGGGTCAGGCGCAATTCCGGGAACTGGTAGACGCGGTTGGTAAAGACGAGGCCGTTGCCGTCGTCCATCCAGCCGGCTTCTCCGTGCGCGCGGAACATGTTCTCGACGATTTCGTTGGAGCCAACCAGGAGGCCGGTGGGATCGTAACGGTACTCGTTCACCACGCCCCCGGTGGGAGTGGAAAGCGCCACCACGTTGCCGTCGCCATCGAAGTGATAGAAGTACGTCGAGCTGTCGGCAGCCACCTTCCACAGAAGACCCAGGCCGTAAACGTACCAGGCGATGGGATTGTAGGTGCCGTCCATCTCCATCACCACGCGCGGCTCAGGACCGGACAGATCGTAGAGGAAAAGACGGGAGGCGCCATCCACCGTGCGCACCACGCGGAGACCGGTGGAATCGTAGGCATAGGTGGTGGAAGCGTCGGAATTGAAGCTCTGCAAGCGGCCGAAAACGTCGTAGCCGAGGGTGACGTTGCCGGATCCCTGAATGGCGGTGAGGTTGCCGCGGGCATCGTAGGTGTAGATCTGGCCGTCGCTGCGCGTGAGGGGATGGTCAGCGGCATCATAGGCGGTGGAGTAGGAGGGGAACGAAACCGCCGCCGTGAAAGGCTCGAGCGCGCTGACCGCGGTGCGGTTGGCATTGGCATCGAGCGTGTACCGGTAACCGGCTACGGGGGAACCATCCGGCCCGGTGCTGACGATGGCGCGGAGATTGTGGGCGGCGTCGTACTGCTGGACGGCGATGGGGCCGCCGGAGACGGTGACGCTGAGGGGCCAGCCGGCGGCATCGTAGCGGTAGAGGGCGAAGTTGCCCAGCCAGTCGGAGACCTGGCTCAGCCGGTGGGCCTGATCGTACTGGTAGGTGACGGTGTTCCCTCCAGGCAGCGTCATGCCGGCCAATTGGCCGGCGGCGTTGTAGGTATAAGCGACCTGGTTGCCGAAAGAATCGGTGTAGCTCACCAGACGGTTGAGGCTGTCGCGCTGAATGCCCGAGAAATCGAACGCAATCTGCACGTTGCCGGCCGTCAGCCCGGTGATACGGTTGCCCACATCGTAGCCGGCCTGGAGCACGGAGCCACCGGGATCGGTGCGCGACACAGCGCGGGCGGCGCTGTCGTATTGATAGCTCCACGTGCCGTTGAGGGCGTCTATGAACGTCGCCATGAGGCCGTTGGCGTCATATTGATAGCTGGTCTTGTTGCCGCGCGGATCGGTGAT
>Ga0326728_10020237_pt1 | contig 12738 bp, 12 predicted proteins | sample MB3enrmetagenome_FD_207602 | JGI IMG/M metagenome (GOLD analysis project Ga0326728, IMG submission 207602) | Lab enriched peat soil microbial communities from McLean, Ithaca, NY, United States - MB31MN | ecosystem: Environmental > Terrestrial > Soil > Wetlands > Peat | place: USA: New York...
GGCGCCTTCGCGGTCCAATTTCACGAGTGAAATTGTGCGGCGTAGCGCTGCTACGCCTCCGCAGGGCCTTTAGCAGAACCGTTCCGGTTCTGTCCCTGCGGGATGAACTCCGCTGCGCTTCGTCACCAATAATCGCCGAAGGCGATTATACTGCGGGTGCGACGATCTGACTATTTTTGAACAACCTAAAGCCTGATAATAATACATAAAAAGCGGGGCGGCATTCTTTCTGCCGCCCCGCGCTACTGCACCCCATCGTGATTGCCACCGTCATGTAATGGCGATATTTTTTACCACCCGGCTGTCTTCCACCTTCGGGATTCTGACCTCAAGAACGCCCTCGGCGAACGTGGCCGTCACGTGGTCGGCGTCCAGTCCTTCCGGCAACCGCAGTGTTCTGCTGAATTTGCCGTAGCCGCGTTCAAGCTTCAGATAATCCCTCGTGTCGACCTTTTCCTCCGTCTTTTTCTCGCCGCTGATCTCAAGCGTGTTGTTAATCAGCTTCACAGTGATATCGTCCTTGGTCAGACCCGGCAAATCGGCCTTTACGACGATATTTCCGCCAGCCTCAAAGACGTCCATCGATGGCGACAGACCCCCTCTTCCCATGTCGTGCAGGAAGCCCCTGAACGGTGCCATGCCCGTTTCAAAGAATGGGCGACGGAACATCTCATTCATCATACGTTCCATGTCATCGATCAGACTGGGAAGCCGTGTGGTTTCGAGCCAGCTCCCCCGGGTTTCGGGCACATGCTCCGCTGTTACCGGCACCGAACTCTTTTCGCCGGTCTCACGTACCGATCTCAGATGTGTCGTGCCTCTCATAACCATGCACCTCCTTCATACAACGATATACCGCTTACATCATAATTATACTACTTTGAAATTGCAGGTCAATATCATTATCATCGTTTCATGCAAGCACCTGGAACGGGCTGAGCCCTTAATTGTCTTGAAGCATGAAGACTTTTTGCGTAAACTTATTTGAGTATGGAACTTACATCTGAATCCGTGATGCCTGCACGGCGGAGCGAGCGACATGCCGGAGTCCAACGCCGCCACTGAGGAGATACTGCCGACAACGCCGGGACTGAGGCATGCTAAGCGAGAGGAACCGTGAAGGCGTCACGGTTTCAGGTTACATCACACCGAATTTTTTGGGTCAGCGACCATGGACGCAGGAGAAACCTTTATGAGTATTGCCGAAAAGATTCGCCAGATCGCCGGGGAGGCCCGCCAAGCCTCGCTGGTCATGGCACGCCTTTCCACCAGAGCCAAGAACGATATGCTGCTGAAGATGGCCGACGCCCTTGAAAAGGGAGCGCCGGGCATCATCAGCGAAAACGGCAAGGATCTTGAGACGGGACGCCACAAGGGGCTCTCCAGCGCCATGCTCGACCGCCTGATGCTGGACGAGAAACGTATCGCCGCCATGAGCGCTGCCCTGCGCGAGGTGGCGGCCCTCCCCGACCCGGTAGGAGAGATCACCGGGATGCGGAAACGCCCGAACGACCTGATGGTGGGCAAGATGCGCATCCCGCTGGGGGTGATCGGCATCATCTACGAGGCCCGCCCCAACGTGACCGCCGATGCGGCGGCCCTGTGCCTCAAGGCCGGCAACGCCGTGATCCTGCGGGGGGGGTCGGAAGCGATCCATTCCAACCTGGGCATCGCCGCAATCCTGACCTCGGTCATGGTTGACATGGGCATCCCGGCGGCGGCCCTGGCGGTTCTCCCCTTTACCGAACGGGAGGGCGTGCTGGAGATGCTCAAGCAGGAAGAGTCCATTGACCTTATCATCCCCCGCGGCGGCGAGAGCCTGATCCGCTTTGTCTCCGAAAACTCGCGCATCCCGGTCATCAAGCATTACAAGGGGGTCTGCCACGTCTTTGTCGACGCCACGGCCGATTTCGACAAGGCCGAAAAGATCGTTGTCAACGCCAAGGTACAGCGCCCCGGCGTCTGCAATGCGCTGGAGACGCTCCTGATTCACAAGGATGTGGCGGCAGCCTTCATTCCCCGCATCGCCGCCACGCTGGAAGGACTGAAGGTGGAGATGCGCGGCGACGAGGCCTTCCGCCGGTACGCGCCGTCCGCCACCCCGGCCACAGAGGAGGACTGGCACGCCGAATACCTGGAGTTGATCCTGGCCTGCCGCGTGGTAGACGATATGGATGCGGCCATCGACCACATCAACCGTTACGGCTCGCTGCACACCGAGGCCATCGTCACCAGCGACTACGGTCGGGCTCACCGGTTCATCCGGGAGGTCAACTCATCCTGCGTGCTGGTCAACGCCTCCACCCGTTTCGCCGACGGCGGGCAACTCGGTCTGGGGGCCGAGATCGGCATCTCCACCACCAAGCTGCACTCCTTCGGCCCCATGGGTCTGGAGGATTTGACCACCACCAAGTTTATCGTTTACGGCGACGGTCAGGTCCGGGAGTAATTCTACTTTGGAATCAAGTTGATAGGTAAAGGCAGATGAGGGATGAGAGAAAGATCTTTCGTCCGCCTTTCTCATCTCTCATCGGTTCTGACTCATCTCTCATATTTGATTGCAAATTGGCATGAAGGAAGGAGGAACCCGACATGACGGTCCAACAGCAGATCGACCAATTTCTTGCCTCGCCGGCCTTCGGGGTCATTGGGGCTTCGAACAACCGCTCCAAATTCGGCAACAAGATTTTGCGCTGCTACCTTCAGCACGGGTACCGGACCATACCGGTCAACCCCAACGAAAAGGAAATCGAGGGGATCGCCTGCGTTTCCGCCATCAACGATCTTCCTGCGGAAGTCAAGAGCATCTCCATGATCACGCCCCCCGCAGTAACTGCCCAGCTTGTGCCGTTGGCAGTCGAAAAGGGCATTGAAAACATCTGGATGCAGCCGGGAGCGGAACATCCCGAGGCGGTGGCCTTCTGCCGGCAACGCAACATCAACGTCATTGCCGACGGGAGCTGTCTCTTGGTCGTGATGGGGTATCATGACCACTAAAACTATTATACTATTGAATTATGAACATTAATATGTACCAGTTATTCAAATATGCAACTTATAGGTAACTGAATTCAAGAAAACTTGTGTGACGGAAGTAAGTTTATTTTACCCGTAGTGCGGATCCGTGTGTGCATCTCACGAAACGGCCGTCATCTTGACCGTTTCGTAACGCCGCCTCCGCATTAGGAAGGCTGCTCGCCGCCTGCCCTGAAAACGACCATGCAACCACCAGCCGGAACAATCTTTCCCGCCTAAATCCCACAGAGCTTCATCCAATTATTGCAATCAATTGCAATGAAAAATCACTTCTGTTACTTTCTCTATGGCGTCAATCAGGCGAGCTTATGAGTTTAGGGCGGGAACATGGATATCCAAAAAGCAAGGGACATTGCCGATTGTAAGATTTTGCGATGAGGCACCGAGGCTCAGGATCTAGGAATCATAAGGGAGATGAAGCCATATCTACAAATAATAACGTTGACAATATACCATTCAATGGGATATAATTTGTTATGACTTGGACCGTGAACTTCACAAACAAGGCTGCAAAACAATACAAAAAATTGCCCGCGTCGATTCGTGACATTATTGATACTCTGACCAAAGAAATACGGATGAGCGGCCCGGTTCGAGGGAACTGGCCGCACTATTCAAAGTTATCCGGCAATGAGCATCATTGCCATGTGAAAAAAGGCCAACCGACTTATGTTGTTGTGTGGCGAGAAGATAAAGGGCAAATTAAATTAGTGGAGGTAATATATGCAGGCACTCACGAAAAAGCGCCCTACTGAAAAACACGTTGAAGTCCGATTCAGGGGAACACCGGCAAACGTTGTCAAGTTGCGTCGCATAGCTCAATCGTTGAAGATAAAAGATGTGACCGAATGGGAATTAGAAGAAAAGGACTCCTATTCCATTGAAGAGGTGTCGCCGGAGATGATTTGGAATAGCGGTGGAATCGCTATTCGTGGCGGGCGCGGTAAAGAGGGACTTACACAGAAACAGCTTACTGAGCTGACAGGTATTGCACAACATCATATCAGCGAGATGGAAAATGGCAAGCGCCCAATCGGTAAGGAAACAGCTAAGAAATTGGCAGCGGCATTAAAACTTGATTACAGGGTTTTTTTGTAATCGAAATGGGGGTTGAAACTTACGAGGCACGACACGAGTATGAGATTGTTACACGATATTTACTTGCCAGCAGCCTGAAAAGCTGACATAGTAGGAATAAGATTTGGACGGGCGCCTGCCCGTCCTTTTATTTTGAGCAGTTAGGAGCTTTTCCATGCAGGAACGTATCAGAAACATCGCTATCATCGCGCACGTCGACCATGGCAAGACCACGCTGGTTGACGCCATGCTGCGCCATTCCGGCGTCTTTCGGGAGAACGAAGCCATCACCGAACGCGTCATGGACTCCAATGACCTGGAGAAAGAACGCGGCATAACCATTCTGGCAAAAAACCTCTCCATCCACCATGGCCGCTACAAGATCAATATCGTGGATACACCGGGCCACGCCGACTTTGGCGGCGAGGTGGAACGCGTCCTGAAGATGGTCGATTCGGTGCTTCTCCTGGTTGACGCCCTGGACGGCCCCATGCCCCAAACCCGGTTCGTACTCAAGAAATCCCTTGACCTGGGCCTGAAGCCGATCGTGGTCATCAACAAGATCGACCGCCCCGGCAGCCGGCCGGATGAGGTACTGAACATGGTATTCGACCTGTTCTGCGAATTGAACGCCAGCGACGATCAACTGGATTTCCCGGTGGTCTACACCAGCGCCAAGCTCGGTTATGCCAAGCTGGATGTCGGTGTCGAATCAAGCAGCATGGAACCGCTCTTTGCCGTGATCGAGAGCAATGTCCGCCCCCCCCAGGGAGATGCCAAGGCCCCCTTCCAGATGCTGGTGGCCAACATCGACTACAACGACTACATCGGCCGCATGGCAACGGGTCGCATCTTCAACGGCGGCGTCGCTTCCGGTGAGACCGTGGTCATGATCAAGCAGGACGGCACGATCCATCGAGGCCGCATCTCCAAGCTGCTGGGATACGAAGGACTGAAACAGGTGGAGATCAGCGAAGCAGGCACAGGCGACATCGTAACCGTGGCCGGTTTCGACGAGATCAGCATCGGCGAGACCCTGGCATCGGCCGAAAGCCCCATCGCCGTACCTTACGTTTCCATCGACGAGCCGACCCTGGCCATGAACTTCATGGTCAATGCATCACCCTTTGCCGGCAGGGAAGGGAAATGGGTAACCTCGCGCAATATCCGGGAACGCCTGACCAAGGAGTTGCGCACCAATGTATCGTTGCGGGTGGAGGATACCGACTCCCCGGACACCCTGAAGGTTTCGGGCCGTGGCGAGTTGCACCTGTCGATCCTGATCGAGAACATGCGCCGCGAAGGCTTTGAACTGGCCGTATCGAAACCAGAGGTCATCATCCGCGAGAAGGATGGCCACAAGATGGAGCCGATGGAATACCTGGTGGTGGACGTAGCCTCCGAGTTTCAGGGGGCCATCATCGAGAAGATGGGACCGCGCAAAGGGGAAATGGTTGCCATGAGCCCCATGGGCGAGATGGTGCGCCTGGAGTTCGTCATCCCGGCCCGCGGCCTGATCGGCCTGCGGGGCGAGGTGCTTACCGATACCCGCGGCACTGCGGTAATGACCCACACCTTCCACGAGTACGCACCCTACAAGGGCGACATTCCGGGCCGCAAGAACGGCGTGCTGATCGCCATGGAGCACGGCGAGACCACCGCCTACTCCCTGGACGCCCTCCAGCCCCGCGGCACACTCTTCATCGGGGCCGGGGTCGAGGTCTACGGCGGCATGATCATCGGCCAGCATGCCAAGGACAACGATCTGGACGTCAACCCCTGCAAGGGCAAGAAGCTGACCAACGTGCGCGCCTCGGGAACGGACGACGCCATAAAACTGATACCGCCGCGCCTCCTGACCCTGGAACAGGCCCTGGAATTCATCGACGACGACGAACTGGTGGAGGTCACCCCCCTTTCGATCCGCCTGCGCAAGAAGGAACTGGACCCGACCAAACGGAAACGGGCCTCAAAAGGATAAAAGCCAACTATTTGGATGTACAGAATAAAAGGGATGGAATCGTTTGGATTCCATCCCTTTTGTCGTATCAGGCGTCGCTATCAAAAACCCATGCTAACACGGAGGATGATACCGCTGATCGCCGGGATATCCTGCTTCTGGGCAGCCCGGAGGTTCGCCTGTGAACTCTGGATATCTTCGGAAGGGTTGTAGGCCATGGTCATGGTGACATCCCTGTAGCGCACCTTAAGGTCACCGTACTCGTTGAATGTGATACCCTTCGTGCGATGCGGCGTACTCTGCAACTCGCTTGAAGGCGCCGAAAGGGCAATCGGGTCCGCAGTACACAGCAAGCTGATCGGCTCCGTTTGTGCAACTGCCGAAGAGGAGACGCCCAAGGCCATTGCGATTGCAATGGCCCTCCAAAGTTTCACGCCACTCATTCCAGCACGCAAAGTAGTCATGGCCTCTCCCCCCTCCGGGCTCGTTGCTGCCCATCCGGCGGCCCGTAAAAACAAAAGCCGGGTCGCCTTATCCTGGAAAGATATTTCGGCGACCCGGCTGTCTCGGTGAGACCCTGTAGGCTTTCCGTCCCACCCTCACGGATGGTTTAGTATTATCGTGTATCCGCTATTTAACTTATTTTTTCAAAAGCATAAACCATGCCCCACGCATAATTCTATATAACATGCTGTAAATAATAAAATTATATATTGCGGTAAAATTTAGGACCTACGCTAATTGACGTTTTATGGCATCGAATGACGTGCCGAGTGACAGTTTTGGTGACTCCGCCGCATCATGGAACTAGGCAGTTTCCGTCCGGAAAGGGTTCTTTTTCGCCCATGCGGCGTCAATCTTCGGGCTTGTTTGTGCGGCGTACTGATGTACGCCTCCGCACAATCCCTTGATTTCCTGGCTTGGACAAAAAAGCCCTCCTTTCCGAATCGGAAACCAATAGTTTCTCATCCGGAGTTTCCGGATGGAAACTAGGCATGTGCTTTTTTGAGCTTCAAACCACTGTGCCCATAACTTAGTCAGAAGCATATCCACTGCATGCCCCCTGAACAGCACATGTGTGCACAAAAAAACAGCACCACCATCTCGCCGAAGCCGGCAACGACCTGCTCCAAGAGCATAACTATCTTAAATCATTAAATCAATTAGTTTGGCACATAGCATGCAAAGTGCCTGCATACCTAACTAAACCGGTATCTGTTACTGAAGCAGGAAAGATCCTTGGCAAAGACGCCAACCATTCCTAGGGATGGAGCGCCTTTTTTTCATTGGGGTGCCCACAGGCTCACCCATAGGAAGGTGAGGAACATTATGGCAAAACCCGACTGGTACGACGTAAGCGACTGCGAAACCCAAGACAAGGGCGCACCGAAGTTCTGCAAAAAATCCGAACCCGGCGAAGGGACCGAACGCTCCTGCGCCTACGACGGCGCCCGCGTCGTATTGATGCCGATCACCGACGTGATCCATCTGGTACACGGCCCCATCGCCTGTGCCGGGAACTCCTGGGATAACCGCGGCGCCCGCTCCTCGGGGTCACAACTCTACCGGCGTGGCTTCACGACCGAGATGTTGGAAAACGACGTCATCTTCGGTGGCGAAAAGAAGCTTTACAAGGCCATCCTCGATCTGGCGGAGCGCTACCGGGGACAGGCCAGCGCCATCTTCGTCTATGCCACCTGCGTGACCGCCATGACCGGCGACGACGTGGAGACGGTCTGCAAGGCTGCCTCGGAAAAGGTCTCCATCCCGGTCATCCCGGTGAACACCCCCGGCTTTATCGGCGACAAGAATATCGGCAACCGCCTGGCCGGCGAGATACTGTTCAAGCACGTGATCGGCACGGCCGAGCCGCCGGTGCTGGGAGAATACCCCATCAACCTGATCGGCGAGTACAACATTGCCGGCGACCTTTGGGGCATGCTGCCGCTCTTCAATCGGCTGGGAATCCAGATTCTCTCCTGTTTCAGCGGAGATGCCAAATTCGAGGAGTTGCGCTACGCCCACCGGGCCAAACTGAACATTATCATCTGCTCCAAGTCCCTGACCAACCTGGCCAAGAAGATGCAAAAAAACTACGGCATGCCCTACCTGGAAGAATCTTTTTACGGCATGACCGATACGGCCAAGGCGCTCAGGGACATTGCCCGCGAACTGGACAATACCGTCAACGGCCTGGAAAAACGGATCATGCAGGACCGGGTGGAACAACTCCTGGTTGAGGAGGAGGAACTGTGCCGCCGGCGCATTGCTCCCTATCGCGCCCGGCTGGAGGGGAAACGGGCCGTGCTTTTCACCGGTGGCGTCAAAACCTGGTCCATGGTCAACTCCCTGCGGGAACTGGGGGTGGAGATACTGGCGGCCGGCACCCAGAACTCGACCCTGGAAGACTTCTACCGCATGAAGGGACTGATGCACAAGGACGCAAAGATCATCGAGGACACCTCCACGGCCGGTCTGCTGGGGGTCATGGCCGAGAAGATGCCGGACCTGATCGTGGCGGGCGGCAAGACCAAGTTCCTGGCGCTCAAGACCAAGACCCCGTTTCTGGACATCAACCACGGCCGTTCCCATCCCTACGCCGGTTACGAGGGGATGGTTACCTTTGCCCGCCAGCTCGACCTGACGGTCAACAACCCGATCTGGCCGGTTGTAAATGCCCCCGCACCGTGGGAGAAAAACAACGATCAGCTTGCCGCCGATGTCGCTGCGGCAGCGAGTCACGCCGCCACGTTCCTGGGCGAAGACCTCTCGGCCTCGCGAGTCAAGGTGCCCACCAAGTGCGCCACGGTCAACCCGCAGAAGAACTCCCCGGCCCTGGGCGCAACCATGGCCTACCTGGGGATCAACAACATGCTGGGGCTGTTGCACGGCGCCCAGGGATGCTCCACCTTCATCCGCCTGCAACTGTCGCGGCATTACAAGGAATCCATCGCACTCAACTGCACCGCCATGAGCGAGGATACAGCCATCTTCGGCGGCTGGGAGAACCTCAAGAAGGGGATCAAGCGGGTGATCGACAAATTCAAGCCCGAGGTGGTCGGCATCATGACCTCGGGTTTGACCGAAACCATGGGTGACGACGTACAGAGCGCCATTGTCCACTTCCGCCAGGAAAACCCGGAATATGCCGGTGTTCCGATAGTGTGGGCATCCACCCCTGATTACTGCGGCTCCTTGCAGGAAGGATACGCCGCCACCGTTGAAGCGATCGTCGCCACCCTGCCGGAAGGGGGTCCGGCCGTCGAGAGGCAGGTCAACCTGTTGCCGGGCGCGCACCTCACCCCGGCAGACGTGGAAGAGATCAAGGAGTTGGTCGAATCCTTCGGCCTGACCGTACTGACTATCCCGGACATCGCCAATGCCATGGACGGACACGTTGACGATGTGGTTTCGCCGCTCTCCACCGGCGGTATAGCGGTAGATGATATCCGCAAGGCGGGACGGAGCGTGGCAACGTTGTACATCGGCGACTCCCTGGCCAAGGCCGGAATGAAATTGAACGAGAAATTCGGCATCCCGGCCTACGGGTTCAGCTCCCTGACCGGCCTGGCCGAGACCGACCGCTTCATGGAGACGCTCAGCGTCATCGCCGGGCTCCCCGTGCCGGAAAAACACCGCCGCTGGCGGAGCCGCCTGATGGACGCCATGCTGGACAGCCACTACCAGTTCGGCACCAAGAAGGTGGCCCTTGCCCTGGAGTCGGACAACCTCAAGGGGTTGGCAACCTTCCTGCACGGCATGGGGTGCGAGATTCAGGCGGCCCTCAGCGCCACCCGCACGCGGGGCCTGGACGGCCTGCCGAGCGAGAACGTCTTTGTCGGCGACCTGGAAGACTTGGAAGAGGCAGCCCAGGGCGCCGATCTGCTGGTGGCCAACTCCAACGGCCGCCAGGCAGCCGGCAAGCTCAAGATCGGAGCGCACCTGCGGGCAGGACTGCCGGTCTTTGACCGCCTGGGCGCCCACCAGAAGGTATGGGTCGGCTACCGGGGAACGATGAACCTGGTCTTCGAGGTCGCCAACCTGTTCCAGGCCAATGCCAAGGAAGCGCAAAAGCTGGCGCACAACTGATACCAAGGTGCAATCAAAATGAGTACTAGGCGGCAAGGAGAGTGGCGACGGAGGCGTACTGGTCAGTACGTTGAGGAGTCACCGACGAAGCCAACAACGTAATCGTTTGATTGCGACTTGGTATGAAAAGTTTTTTCGCTGCAGATCAGTCAGATAACACCTGTGGCAGTAAAGGAGCCAACCATGAAAATAGCATTTACCTCCTCAACCGGCGATATGATCGATCAGCATTTCGGGCAGTGTCAGAACTTCCACATCTGGGAGGTCGGCCCTGACGAAGCGGAGTTCCTCGCAACCATCAGCGCCATCACAACGGCCGAAGACGAGGAAGACCGCATTTTGGCCAGAGCCTCGGCCATTGCCGACTGTGCCATCGTCTATACCATGCAGATCGGCGGCCCGGCTGCGGCCAAGCTGATCGCCCTAAAGATCCACCCGATGAAGACCGGCTCGGAGGTAAGCCTGAAAGAGACCGTCGAGCGGCTCCAGGAAGTGCTGCGCGGCAACCCGCCGCCATGGCTCAGAAAGGCAATGAACAAGGAACATGCCACATCGTTCTTAGAGGATTAATACCGATATCAAATCAAGGATGAAATCAAGAAGGCGAGGATTGAGGCGCCGAAGGCGTACCGTATCGTACGTTGAGGAGCCGAAGACGAGCCAACAAAGAATAGCGCCTTGATTTGGCATTGGTATAACGCGCTACGTGCGCCACACCACACAACCGTAACGGAGGAAAGAATCATGGCTTACATCACTGCGCTGACAAAAAACAAACAAGAGTGGACTCCCCAATTCATCATGTCCATCGACGAAGAGCTTTGTATCGGTTGCGGCCGCTGTTTCAAGGTCTGCGCCCATGACGTCCTGGCGTTCGAGGAGTTGGACGAGGACGATTCGGCCAAAATGTACATGAAGATCGAGAACGACGGCAACTGCATCGGCTGCCAGGCATGCGGCCGGACCTGCTCGAAAAAATGTTTCACCTTTGAACCGGCCGTACTGTAATAGGTTGGTCACGGTCCGGCTGATCTAATTCCGGTTTCAAATCAAAGATGACATCAAGGCGGCGAGGATCGAGGCGACGAAAGCGTACAGGTAGTACGTTGAGGAGCCGAGGACGAGCCAACGACAATTTGCAAAGCAAATTGGACCGCGAAGGCGCCCCGTTAGGGGGAGGCCGAAGGCCTCGTCAAGATGCCGCTTTGATTTGGAATTGGAATAAGGATCTGCCGGATCATGGCAAGGGAGGTTTTATGCTCATCGCTGTTGCATCCAAGGATGGCAGGGAAATCAACCAGCACTTCGGACATGCCGAGCGTTTCCTGATTTACGACGTTGAACAAAACGAAGCCAGGCTGGTGGATGAGAAGAAGGTGGAGCGCTATTGCAGCTTTAACCCGGATAACCCGTTGCGCGGCCATGCCCTGGAGGGGATTGCCGAGGCCTTGCGGGGATGCCGGGCGGTGGTGACGGCCCAGATGGGCGAACACCCCCAGGGAGAGCTGGAAAAACTGGGGATTGAGCCATTCGTGGTATCTGGGCCGATAAAAGCCACGCTTGTGGAACTGGTAAAGCTGCTGTAAAACCAATTCCAATTCAAGGCGTTATCCGTTCGACTGCTCCCCCTTTCACAATGAGGTGATAACCTGTGGAAAACGGTTCCTTTAATTATTGCAACCTGCCGCCGTGGGTTATCGCCTCCCGCCATTTCAACGACAACCCCCAGGCGTTGGAGATTCAGGGCGTCAAGGAGGCCAACCGTTTCCTGTTCGGGAAGCTCGACGCCATTCCATCCCAGGAAGAGCGCGCCCTGGTCTTCAACGATTACATGTCGGTCAAGTTCCAACTCCACCATTGGCAGGATCAGGCCACCGATACGGCCCGCAAAAGTATCAAGAACAGCTACCTGCGCTATCTGCGCGGCTGGATGATGGACTCAAACTCAATAGAAGGGGCGGTACTCAAACGCTGGGTAGAAAGCCGCATCGGCATCACCCCCACCTTCCACCGCGCCAAGATTTCCAACATCCACAGCGAGGCATACTTCGAATACTCGGTGGATGTCATGAAGGGGAGCGCCCGAACCAACGCCATCCAATCGCAACTCGACCTGCTCTATGAGTACTGCCAGTACGAGCTGGTCCGCAAGTATCCGGCAACACAAGCAATTCACCTCTTTCGCGGCACCTACGATGCAAGCGAACATAGCGTGCTGGAGCAGATCGGCAAACGCGAACAGGTCGTCCGCCTGAACAACTTGGTTTCGTTCACCTCGGACGAGGAGCGGGCCTGGGAGTTCGGCTCTACCGTGTGGCAGGTTGCCGTGCCGCTCAGCAAAATCTTCTTTTACAACGACCTGCTCCCCGGCAGCATCATGAAGGGCGAGGGAGAGTACTTGGTCATCGGCGGCGAATACCGGGTGCGCCAGGTGATGTGCACCCTTTAAGAGGTTGTTGAAAAACAGCCATCTCGCCGCAGTCCTCGAAAGCCCTTTCGTGCGGCGTAGCGCTGCTACGCCTCCTCTGGGCATTCTGCGGGTGCGACGATCTGACTATTTTTGAACAACCTGGGTT
>Ga0326728_10020238_pt1 | contig 12737 bp, 9 predicted proteins | sample MB3enrmetagenome_FD_207602 | JGI IMG/M metagenome (GOLD analysis project Ga0326728, IMG submission 207602) | Lab enriched peat soil microbial communities from McLean, Ithaca, NY, United States - MB31MN | ecosystem: Environmental > Terrestrial > Soil > Wetlands > Peat | place: USA: New York...
TCTGTGAGCGTCGAAGTGAGCATCGGCATAGCCGGCTATCCCCGCGACGGCGTCGACGCCGAGGCCCTCCTGCGATGCGCGGACACGGCGATGCACGTGGCCAAGGACACGAAGATGGGGTACGCCTTCTACGATGCGTCGGTCGATGCGCGCGCCTCGGCGCGCCTCGCCATGATCGGCGAGCTGTGGCGTGCGATCGAGGAGCACGAGCTCGTTTTGCACTACCAGCCGAAGATCGCCGTGCGAAGCGGCCGGGTCGTCGGTGTGGAGGCACTGGTCCGCTGGCATGACCCGGGCCGCGGCCTCGTCATGCCCCAGGAGTTCATCCCGGTCGCGCGCGAGACGAGCCTTATCAAGGCGCTAACCCAGCACGTTCTCAACGAGGCAGGCCAGCAATGGCGAGCCTGGGCGGACGAGGGCCGGCGTTTGTCGGTCGCGGTCAATCTCTCAATGCTGGATCTGGTCGACCCGGCTTTCCCCGGCGAGGTCGCCACCCTGCTCGGCAAGTGGCGAATGCCCGCGACGATGCTCAAGTTGGAGGTCACCGAGAGCTCCATCGTGGACGACCCGAGGAGAACCGAGGACGTGATCGAGCGCCTCGGTGCGATGGGGCTGCGGTTGTCGGTCGACGACTTCGGCACTGGCTACTCCTCGATCGCATACTTGAAGCGCCTTCCGATCGACGAGATCAAGATCGACACGTCGCTCGTGTTGGCGATGGTCGCCCGCGAGCAGGACGAGGTCGTCGTCCGCTCCACGATCGAGCTCGGCCACAATCTCGGCTTCTCGGTGGTGGCCGAAGGAGTCGAGACGCGCGCCATCATGGAGCGCCTCGCTCAGCTCGGCTGCGATTTCGCGCAGGGCTATTACGTGAGCCGCCCGGTGCCCCCCGACGAGCTCGGGATCTGGTTCGACGAGCATCCCGATGCGGGCGAGCCCGTAGCCAGGAAACGCAAGTTCCGCGAGAAGCCTGTCAGCGAGACGTTGGCTTCAGCCTGACACTTGGACCGGGCTTTGAGGACCGGTTTCGGGTTACGATCTGGCGTGACCGAGCATGCGGACGTGGTTGTCGTCGGCATGGGGCCCGGAGGTGAGCACCTTGCCGGCCGCCTCGCCGAGGAGGGCCTCGACGTAGTCGGAGTCGAGGGCAGGCTGCTCGGTGGCGAGTGCCCCTACTGGGGCTGTGTCCCCTCGAAGATGATGCTTCGGGCCGCGGCACTTCTCGCTGACGCGCGGCGTGTGACCGGGATGGCCGGCAGCGTGACAGTGAGCGCGGACTGGGCTCCGGTCGCCAAGCGGATCCGCACGGAGGCCACCGACGACTGGGACGATCGCGTGGCGGTCGAACGTTTCGAGTCCAAGGGCGGTCGCTTCGTGCGGGGGTGGGGCCGGCTGGCCGGGCCGGGCCGGGTCACGGTTGGAGAACGCGAGCTCGACGCGAAGCGCGCCATCGTGCTCAACGCCGGTACCCAGCCGTGGGCTCCCCCGATCCCAGGGCTGAGCGACGTGCCGTACTGGACCAATCGCAACGCGATCGAGGCAACCGAGGTGCCGTCGTCCCTCTTGGTCGTCGGCGGCGGGGCGGTCGGGGTCGAGCTCGCTCAGGTGTTCGGCCGCTTCGGTACTGCCGTGACCGTGGTCGAGGCGGCTCCTCACCTGCTCCCCCTCGAGGAGCCCGAATCCGGTCGGCTGCTGGCGGACGTGCTGACAGCCGAGGGGTTGCGCGTCGTGACGGGGACCCAGGTGGACTCCGTACGAGACAACGGTCGCGGGATCGCCGTCGGGCTGTCCACTGGCGAGTGGCTCGAAGGAGAGCGTCTTTTGGTGGCCGTGGGGCGCCGGGTCGATCTCGCGGCGCTCGGAGTGGGATCCGTCGGGCTCGACGAGAAGGCACGGTCGATCCCGGTCGACGAGACGTGTCGTGCCGCCCCCGGGCTCTGGGCCATCGGCGACATCACCGGCGTCGGAGGTTTCACCCACGTGTCCATGTACCAGGCAGACATCGCCGTGGCCGACATCCTCGGCCGACCGGGCGCCCCGGCGGACTACCGGGCCGTTCCACGGGTGACCTTCACGGACCCCGAGATTGGCTCTGTCGGGCTCAACGAGGCTCTTGCGAGAGCTGCCGGGCTGAACGTGAGGATCGGGCGCGCAGAGCTGCCCTCCTCGGCGCGGGGCTGGATCCAAAAGGTCGACAACGCCGGGTTTGTCAAGCTGGTCGAGGATGCGGACCGTGGCGTGCTGGTCGGGGCGACATCGGTCGGACCGTGCGGTGGCGAGGTGCTCTCGATGCTGACGCTCGCCGTCCATGCCTCGATCCCGACCGCAGAGCTCGCCACGATGATCTACGCCTACCCGACCTTTCACCGGGCTGTCGAAGGCGCGCTCAAGAACCTGGCATTCTGAGCGTCGGGCCGAACCGCTCGGAGAGGCGCTCTCCGAGCCGCTCGGGTAGCCTTGCGAGAGATGTCACGTTCGGGAGGAAGGGGACTGCGGCTCGTTACCGAGCCGGCCCGGCACCCCTCCGCAGGAGGCCAGCGCGTGCTCGTCGTCGACCATCCGACCGTCGCGCACCGCCTGTCGGTGTTGCGGGACGTCGAGACGGACAACGCTACGTTCCGCACGATCATGGGTGAGCTTTCTGCCGTAGTTGCCTACGAGGCTCTTCGGGACCTGCACACGGCCGAGCACCGGGTCGACACCCCCATGGCACGTGACGTCGCCTGCCAGCGAGTCAGCGAGATGGTCCTCCTTGTCCCTGTCCTGCGCGCAGGGCTCGGAATGGTCCCCGCGATCCAAGAGGTGCTGCCCTTGACAGAGGTCGCCCACGTCGGGTTGCGCCGTGACGAGGAAACTCTGCTCCCCACGGTCTACCTGGAGAGGCTGCCTCACGACCTCTCCGGTCGGCGCGTGGTCATCTGCGACCCGATGCTGGCGACAGGGGGTTCCCTGGTGAGGGTTTGCGAGCTCGTCAAGCAACGGGGCGCCACCGAGATCCATGCGCTTTGCCTCATCGCGTCGCGACCGGGACTGGACCACTTCTGCGGACTGCACCCCACGGTGAAGGTGGCCTGCGTCGCCGTGGATCCTGAGCTCAACGAACAGGGTTTCATCGTCCCGGGGCTGGGCGACGCAGGTGATCGCCTCTTCGGTCCTCCTGCCGATGCGTAGTCGCGTCTGATCTCTAGTTGCGCCCGGGCGCCAGACGGGCGAGCATCGTGACCATGGTCATCGCTGCAGGCACCTATCGCGCGACTGTCGGCTCCCAGGAGATCGACCTCCCACTGATCCCGATCACCGATGACCTGGCGATCGCGCTGTTGATCACCGTGGACCACGGTGTTCGCTTTGTCGAGCGAGCGGCGACCGAGCTCGCCGAGCTGCTCGAGCCGTACGACATCGACCTCGTCGTGTCCGTCGCGACCATGGGCATCCCGCTGGCGATAGAGGTGACGAGGGCGCTCGGCCTCGACGATTACCTGATCTTGCAGAAGACGCCGAAGTTGCACCTGCGCGACGCCATAGCCGAGCCCGTGAAGTCCATCACGACCGGTGCCCAGCAGCGGCTCCTCTTCGACGCCGCCAGAGTCGAGGTGGTAAAAGGCAAGAGAGTCGGGCTCGTCGACGATGTCATCTCGACGGGCGCCTCGATGCGGGCAGCGCTGAATCTTCTCCACCGGGTCGGGGCGGAGCCAGTCGCGATCGGGACTCTGGTGACAGAGGCGGCCACCTGGCGCCGCGAGCTCGGTGACACGGTCGCGCTCGTGCACGCGCTCGGAGCCATCCCGGTGTTTCGTCGCGACGCATCCGGGGTACTCGTGGAGGACTGGGAGGGAGGCGACGAGCCTGACGGCTTGGCGCTTTCGCTCGCGAGCCCAAGCGCGCCGACGCTCGAGACATAATGGCACTGGCCTGACTCACACACGCGCCTGTTCGGAACATCGAGCGGGCGAATGTTGTTGAAAATTAGGGACATCTGAGTGGTACAGTTGGCTCGGAGCCGGTAGCGGATGTCCGCGCCAGGTGACGCGTCCACTACTTTCGTGGTGTTTCGCGCGCTCGATTCGTGCTTGCACGGCTATTTAGGAGCGAGATGAGAATCGCAATCGTGGCACCTCCATGGGTGTCGGTGCCTCCTGTGGGCTACGGCGGCACCGAGGCCGTCCTGGACGGCCTGGCTCGTGGCCTTTGCGCTGCTGGTCACGACGTGCTTTTGTACACGACCGGTGACAGCACTTGCCCGGTGCCGAAGGCCTGGGTGTTCGAGAAGGCGGTAGGCGTCGGCATCGGTGGAGCCGTCAGCGAGATGCGCCATGTCATCCATGCCTACGAGGCCGTGAGCGGCTACGACATCGTGCACGATCACACCCTGGTCGGTCCCGTTTACGCCGAACGCTTCCCGGACCTGGCAGTCGTGACGACCAACCACGGGCCTTTCGACGGCGACTTGCACGACTACTATCGGGCGATCGGCGATCGCGTCCCGATCATCGCCATTTCTCACCACCAGGCATCTACGGCCGGTGAGATCCCTGTCGCCGCGGTGATCCATCACGGTCTCGACTTGAGCGAGTTCCCTCTCGGCGCCGGCCGCGGCGGCTATGCCCTGTTCCTCGGGCGGATGAACCCGGACAAGGGTGTTGACACGGCGATTCGCGTCGCCCGCAAGGCTTGCGTTCCCCTCAGGATCGCAGCAAAGCTCCGCGAGCAATCGGAGTACGACTACTTTTCTGAGCGGGTCCGTCCCCTGCTCGGCGGAGACATCGAGTTCATCGGCGAGGTGGCTGGAGCAGCCAAGCACGAGCTGCTGGGCGATGCTGCCTGCCTCCTCAACCCGATGCAGTGGAACGAGCCGTTCGGCATGGTGATGATCGAGGCCCTGGCTTCGGGCACGCCCGTGGTTGCCACGCCCCGTGGCGCTGCGCCTGAGATCGTCGACGACGGCGTCACCGGTTATCTCCGCATCGGAGAGGAAGGCCTCTCGGCAGCGGTGCAGCTTGCCGGCGCTCTCGACCGCTTGGCGTGCCGGAAGGCCGCGGAGGCCCGTTTCTCGTTGGGGCAGATGGTGGCTGGCCATGTCGCCCTATTCGAGCGGGTGCTGAGCAGAGAGCTCGCACGCGGTCGTTTCGCCGACTTGGGCCAGGAGACGGCGGCCTGAGGATCGCCCAGCGAAAGGGCTCGTGCCACGTAGTGTCTTGAGTCTGCTGCCCGCGACGCAGCTGGCAACCGGCGCACAACTCGGGGGAGATCGGAAAGTCAATGGAGTTCGGAGTCACTCCCGATGGGCTGACATTGCACATCGAGGACGAGGTTCTCGTCTGCAGCCGCGACGCCACGATCCCGCTTGGCACCCAGCGCGGCTACATCGTCAAGGACACGAGGCTCGTCTCCGGCTACCGTGTCCTGCTCGGCGACTCGGCCCCAGTCCTGCTGCAGGGCGCCAGCGCCGGGCCCTTCTCCGCCCGCTTCGAGTTCACGAACCCGACACTTGTCACCGCGTGGGGCCAGATCGAGGAGTGCTCGCTCCACCTGCGCATAGACCGGACCCTCGGTGGCGGCGTGCACGAAGACTACGAGGTCACCAACTACTCGCGCTCGGATGTCGAGCTCGATCTCGAAGTGCACATCGAGTGCGACTTCGCCGACCTGTTCGACCTACGCGGGCATGTCGTCGGCCGCCGAGGCATCATGCAGAGCACTTGGGACGAGCAGGAGGCGTTGCTCGTCACCACATACCGCAACGAGCAGTTCGTCCGCGCCCTGGAGGTGGCGGTCGAGCGCTGCGACTCGCCCGCCGAATTCGCGAACGGGTCGCTGATCTTCCGCCTCCAGCTCTCGCCCGGTGCCAGCTGGCACACCTGCCTCAAGTGGCAGCCGCGCCTGCCCGAGCGTCGTCGTCCCACCTCTTTGTGCCACGCGCTCGTCGACGGCACCGAGGCCCATCGGGTCGCCATCGAAGACTGGGTCGCGCACGTCACGCGGATCCGGACCTCCGACCCGACGCTCGACCTCACGATCGCCCGTTCGGTAGAGGACCTGTCCTCGCTGCGCATGGCTCCGGCTCTGGAGCTCGGCGCCGACCCGCTGGCGAGCAACGACCAGGACTCCTGGGTGCCGGCGGGGGGAGTGCCCTGGTTCGTGACGCTGTTCGGCCGTGACGCGCTCATCGTGTCGTTGCAGACGCTCATGCTGTCACCGCAGTTCGCGCTTGCGACCTTGCGGGCCCTTGCCGCCTTGCAGGGCACGACGACCGACGACGAGCGCGACCTGCAGCCCGGCAAGATCGAGCACGAGATACGGCACGGCGAACTGGCCCAGCTCGGGCTCATCCCGCACACGCCCTATTACGGGACGCATGACGCGACCACCTTGTACGTGCTCACCGCAGCCGAGGCCTGGCGATGGAAAGGAGAGTGCGGCGCCCTCGAGTCGGTTCGCCCGAACGTTGAGCGCGCTCTCGAGTGGATCGACCGTGACGGCGACTCGGATGGCGACGGCCTCCAGGAGTACGCGACACGCTCGAGGCACGGTTACTACAACCAGGGTTGGAAGGACGCCGAGGACGCCGTGCTCGACTCCAAGGGCGTGAAGGCGCCACTGCCCATCGCGCTGTGCGAGCACCAGGGGTACGTAGTGGCGGCAAAACGTGCCTGGGCCGAGGTCCTCGAGTCCGCGTTCGCTGACGACCGTGGTGCCCGGCGACTCCGCCACGAAGCCGACCGCCTTGCCGAGATGATCGAGGAGCGCTTCTGGTGGCAAGCCGAGGGCACCTACTACCTCGGTCTCGACGGGAACAAGCGTCCGATCGAGACCGTCGCCTCGAACCCGGCACATCTCCTCTGGTCGCGCGCTGTCGACGAAGGACGGGCACGACAGGTCGCGCGGCGACTGCTCGAGCCGGACATGTTCAGCGGCTGGGGGATACGTACCCTGGCCTCGTCCCACAAGGCCTTCAACCCGTTCGCCTACCATCTCGGGACGGTCTGGCCGCACGACAACGCCATTGCCGCAGCGGGATTTCGCCACTATGGCCTCGACGTCGAGGCCGTGCGCGTGGCCGAGGGCATCTTCGACGCGGCGCAGCGCTTTGCGGGTCACCGGCTGCCGGAGCTGTTCGCGGGGCTCGCTCGCGACGAGGGCGGGTTTCCCGTGCCTTACCTCGGCGCGAACGTCCCCCAGGCCTGGGCTTCGGGTGCCGTGGTGCATCTCGTCACGACCCTGCTCGGCCTGGACGTCGACGCCCGCAAGGCGAAGGTAAGCCTTGACCCGTTCCTGCCCGAGTGGCTGGAGGAGATCCACCTCGAGAACCTTCGGGTCGGCGAAGCCTCGGTCGATCTCAGGGTCCGCAGAGGGCTCGGTGGCGAGCACGAGCTGGATCTGGACGAGCGCGTCGGTCGCCTCGATGTCAAGCTGAAAGGCGCCAGCTGGCCGGTGCCGGAAAGCATCGGTCTGCAGCCCTGATCACAGCGAGCCGGCCCGCGGCCTCATACCCCGATGTGCACGTGCCAGACCTTCTCCATCTCCCTGATCGCCGCGACGGCGATGATGTCGCAACCTCCTGGCGGTGCGATGTGAATGCCGTCGTCGTCGCGGGCGAGGACTGTCTGGCCTGAGCTGTTGGTGAGGTACGCGCTGTAGTGACCCTCGGCGTTCGAGAACAGAGACCAGGTGGGGAAGAAGACGACTCCCGGCTGCAGCGCGGCCTGCGTCTGGTAGATCGCATTCAGCATCTGCATGGAGGCGCCGAAGGCGGGGCTCTGCATTATCGGCAACCCGACCCAGAGCATCTTGGCCCCGGCCTTTAGCGTCTCGCTCATCATGAGTGCCACGCGCTGGGAGTAGATGGTGTGCCACTGGGCGGTGCCGAAGACGACCGGCTCGCCGTTGACGAGGAAGTTCTGCGCGTCGTTGCCACCGATGAGGATCATCACCATCTGTGGGTGGTACCGGTTCAACTCCGCTGCCAAGTGGGCCGGCCAGTCATAGAAGTCGGGACGTGCGAGCCCGCTGTCGCCATATGCATCCTGCACCACACGTACGAGCGGGTTCGTGTCCAGCGTGTAGCCGAGGCCGAGGCCGAGGTCCTCGCCCAGCGAATCCCCGACGTCGAGGATCGTGAGGGGATTGGCTGCCGTGGGCTGTTGGAGACCGGGCAGGCTCGGCGTCGTGGTCGTGGTCGATGTGGCCGCGGTCGTCGAAGTTGTCGAAGTTGTGGACGTGCTCGTGGTCGGCGTCGAAGTTGACGTGGACGACGTGGTCGTGCTCGCGGTGCTCGTGGGTGGCGACGAGGTGGAGGTGTCAGCAGGGTGGCTTGCGCATCCGGCAAGGAGCAGGCAGCAGCTCAGGGCCGCGACGGAGCCCTGAACAAACCGGGTTGGGATTCCGGGCTTGTCGCAGCGAGCTTCGGGCATGTCGTGAAAGCTAGCCGCGTCGCAGTTGGGGCATGGAGCAGCGATGGTGGCCGGATCCGGGCGTGCCGCGGGGGCACCTTGAGGCTCAGCCCTGGTCGAGCCGCCCGTGCAGGTAGTCGTCGTAGGCGCTCAGGTCCAACAGCCCGTGGCCCGAGTAGGAGAAGAGGATCACCTTTTCCTGACCGCTCTCCTTGGCGGCCAGCGCCTCGTCGATGGCCGCGCGGACGGCATGTGCCGTCTCCGGCGCGGGGATCGTTCCCTGGGTCCTGGCGAACATGACGGCCGCCTCGAAGACCTTGCCTTGTGGATAGGCGACCGCTCGCATCCTGCCGGTCTTGACGAGGTTCGAGATGATGGGCGCGTCGCCGTGGTAGCGCAGCCCCCCGGCATGGATCGACGGCGGGATGAACTCGTGGCCGAGGGTGTACATCGGCAGGAGCGGAGTCATCTCGGCGACGTCGGCGAAGTCGTACTCGAACTTCCCCTCCGTGAGCGTCGGGCACGACGAGGGCTCCACGGCGAGCAGGTCCACTTCTTGCTCGGGCACGAACGGCAGGGAGATACCACCCAGGTTCGACCCACCTCCGCAAGAGCCGATCACGATGTCCGGCAGGCGCTCTTCCGCAATGACGAGCTGTTCCCTCGCCTCGAGTCCGATGACGGTCTGGTGCAAGAGGACGTGATTGAGCACCGAGCCGAGCGAGTAGTGCGTGTCTTCACGCGAGACCGCGTCCCGGACCGCGTCGGAGATCGCGGAGCCGAGCGATCCCGGGCTGTCCGGATCGTCGATTGGGGAGGGGACGACCGATCCTCCCCAGACCTCCATCATGACGCGGCGGTAGGGCTTCTGGTTGTACGAGGCGCGGACCATGTACACCTTGCATTCGAGCCCGAACAACGCGCAGGAGAACGCGAGTGCGCTTCCCCATTGGCCGGCTCCCGTCTCGGTGGCCAGCCTCGTCACCCCGGCCTGCTTGTTGTAAAAAGCTTGCGGGACGGCGGTGTTCGGCTTGTGGGAACCGGCGGGCGACACCGATTCGTCCTTGTAGTAGATCCGCGCAGGAGTGCCGAGCGCCTGTTCCAGGCGCTCGGCGCGGACCAGCGGCGTCGGACGCCACAGCCTGAGCACGTCGATGACCTCTCCTGGAATGTCGACCCAGGGCTCCTGGGTGACCTCTTGGCCGATGAGCGCCATCGGGAACAGCGGCGCGAGATCGTCGGGGCCGACCGGCTGGCGGGTGCCTGGATGAAGATCCGGCTGGAGCGGCTCGCTCAAGCGCGGCACGACGTTGAACCACGCCTCGGGCATCAGTCCGGGTGGAATGTTCCAGCGCATGGAAGATCTTCCTTTCTCGGCTGGCGTCAGATGGGTGAGGGGCACTGTACCGAAACCTCAGGCGGCGCGCCGGGGCTGCCTGGCTGTCTGCCCGGCGTCGCTGTCTGCCCGGCGTCACTGTCTGCCCGGCGTCACTGTTTGCTCGGCGGGCGCACGCGACCGGCCGATGGTCCACTTCGGGAAGCTGGCTTGGATGAAATGAAATCGCCGAGTTCTCGTTGCATACATTCAGACATGCGCTAGCGAGCCGCTCCACGCGCACGTGACAAGGGACAGGTGAGGGGGATGGGACCTGGACACGCCATGAGCCATGGCGCCGTCAGCATGCGGTCACTCATGAAGGACAGCTCTGTGACCAAGCAGAAGCTTCCTCCCGGCACGCTGAGCAGGATCATGAGGTTCGCCGCCCCGTACAGGAGGATCCTCGGGGTCTTTCTTGCCGTGATCGTCGTCGATGCCCTCATCGGCGTGTGGAATCCCTTGATCTATCGCCAGATCATCGACGGAGGCATCGCCGGGCACAACCCCCACCTGATCATCCTGCTCGCCCTGCTCCTCGCAGGCCTGGCGCTGGCCGACGCGCTGTTGTCGCTCGCCCAGCGCTACATCTCAGCGCGTGTGGGCGAAGGACTGATCTACGACATGCGCGAGAGAGTCTTCGGTCACATTCAGGACATGCCTCTGGCATTCTTCTCGCGCACTCAGACCGGTGCCCTCATATCTCGGTTGAACAACGACGTGCTCGGTGCGCAGCAGGCCTTCACAGACACGCTCTCCTCGATCGTCAGCAACCTCATCACAGTCCTGCTCACGGTCACGGTGATGGCACTGCTGTCCTGGCAGATCACTGTCGTTGCCCTGCTGCTGCTCCCTTTGTTCGTCGTGCCGGCGCGCCGCATCGGCCGCAAGCTGCAGCGCTTGACGCGGGAGGCCTACGACCTCAACGCCCAGATGAACAACACGATGACGGAGCGTTTCAACGTCGCGGGGGCTCTGCTCGTCAAGCTGTTCGGCCGGCCGGACAACGAGCACGAGGAGTTCGCCGGCCGCGCGGCTCGAGTCCGTGACATTGGCGTGGAGACGGCGATGTACGGCAGGGTCTTCTTCCTGTCGCTCATCCTCACTTCCTCGCTTGCGACGGCACTCGTCTACGGCTGGGGCGGCGTGCTCGCGGTGGACGGCCGTTTCAAGGTGGGTACTGTCGTGGCCCTCGCCGCGCTGCTCACGCGCCTTTACGGTCCTTTGACGGCGTTGTCGAACGTGAACGTCGACGTCATGACGGCACTGGTCTCCTTCGACAGGGTCTTCGAGGTGCTCGATCTGCCCCCGCTCATTGCCGAGCGACCGGACGCCGTCGCCATAGCCCGGGGTCCGGTCGCTGTCGAGTTCGACCACGTGGAGTTCAGCTACCCGACAGCCGACGAGGTGTCGCTCGCCTCTCTCGAGTCGGTTGCAGTCCTGGATCAGACGCCGTCGAGCCAGGTGCTCCACGACGTGAGCTTTCGCGCCGAGCCGGGGCAGCTGGTCGCTCTGGTCGGGCCGTCCGGAGCGGGAAAGACCACGATGAGCTATCTGGTCTCGCGCCTTTACGACGTGCAAGGCGGCGCCGTCCGCCTGAACGGCATCGACGTTCGTGACCTCACCTTCGCCTCCCTGAGGGAGTCGATCGGCGTCGTGACCCAGGATGCCCACCTTTTTCACGAGACGATCAGAGCGAACCTGCTCTACGCCAAGCCCGACGCCACCCCCGAAGAGCTCCACGACGCCGTCTCCGGTGCGCAGATCCTGCCCTTCGTCGAGTCGCTGCCTGACGGGCTCGACACCGTCGTCGGCGATCGCGGCTATCGCCTGTCAGGCGGAGAGAAACAGCGCATAGCCCTCGCCAGGCTCTTGCTCAAGGCGCCGGACGTGGTCGTCCTGGACGAGGCCACGGCGCATCTCGACTCCGAGTCGGAGATGGCGGTGCAACGTGCGCTGCAGATGGCCCTCGAGGGCCGAACGTCCATTGTCATCGCGCACAGGCTCTCGACCGTGCGCGGTGCCGACCAGATCCTCGTAGTCGTCGACGGCCGCATCGTGGAGCGAGGCCGCCATTACGAGCTACTGGCGGCCGGCGGTGTATATGCAGATCTGTACCGCACTCAGTTCGAGCACCAGGCGCTCGAGGAAGCTGGTGTGGTCGGGACCTGATCGGCGGCGAAGTCTCCAGCGGCACCGGTCGCCGAGTTCGGGCAGGCATGGGCGCACCGCTCGCCGGTGCTCGCCGGGGGATGAGCGCCGGTGCGCTTTCTGGCAACCTGGGGACCGGAGCAGACTAGGAGGACACGACGCCGTGACCACCAAAGAGAACGTGACCACCGAGGAGAACGTGACCGCCAAAGAGAACTGGAAGCCGGAACCGGAAGAACACGACTACCCGGCAGCAGCGAGCTACCTCTCGCTCGTGCTGCCCCAAGCCGCGGTCGACGCTCTCGTGGCCGAGCTGCGCACAGCGCCCACCGGCCATTGGAAGGCGAAGGACCTTCTTCGCGCGAGCGGCCTTCCGCTGCTGCCCATGGAGAACCCCCATGTCAGCTCGGACCTGAAGAAGGCGGAAAGGGGCGAGGTCCTCTCTCCGGTTCTTCTCGTCAGGGGGAATATGAAGACGAAGACCCCTCTGCAGATCGCCGACGGCTATCACCGGATCTGCGCGAGCTTCCACATCGACGAGAATGCCGATATCCCTTGCCGGATTGCCGAGAACCCGGGGGGCTGAGCTCCTGAGGAGTCGTCCCGCCCGAGTGCCGGCATGCCATGCCGTCGACATGCAGTGCCCTGACATGCCGTGCCGGACTTCGGGTTGACACGTGCCCCCCGACCGCCCGGTTTGCACGCGAATAAGTGCTCGAGGCGCCGCCATGGCAGTCTAGGACGAGGCCAATCAGTGCCGCCGGGTGCTGATTGATGCCATGGAGGTGGCTCTTTCGTGACGGGCGTCTTCGACCTCGAGG
>Ga0326728_10020239_pt1 | contig 12736 bp, 11 predicted proteins | sample MB3enrmetagenome_FD_207602 | JGI IMG/M metagenome (GOLD analysis project Ga0326728, IMG submission 207602) | Lab enriched peat soil microbial communities from McLean, Ithaca, NY, United States - MB31MN | ecosystem: Environmental > Terrestrial > Soil > Wetlands > Peat | place: USA: New York...
CCTCACATTTTCCGTGGGCCACACCACGCGCGGTTTCCGCGATGGCAACGAACTGCCCGAGCTCGCCTACAACGGCACCTTCTTCGACGCCAGCTATTTCCCGGCGGTGGGCTACAGCGCGCAAGGCGAGCTCGACGACCCGCGCCGCCGCCGCGAAGAAAAACTCCCCAACCTCGAAGAGATGGCGCCCCGCGGCGAACCTGTCCACTCCTGCCTCAACCTCTTCACTACCAATTCCGACTGGATCACCTACCATACCGTGGTCAGCACATCGCCCGATCAGATCGCCATCGCCCCCGGCTATCTGCAGCGAGAGTGGCAACAGAACGGCCGGCGCTTCTTCGAATACTCCATGGGCGGCACGCACATTCTGGATTTCTCGGCCTACCTCTCCGGCCGCTACAGCGTCCGCAAGGAGACTTACTCCGGCCCCGGCGGTCCGGTGAGCATCGAGGTCTACTACGACCCGGCCCATACCTTCGACATCGATGACATGCTCGCCGCCTCGCGCGCCGGCCTCGACTACTATCAGGCCCACTTCAGCCCCTACCAGTTCACTCAATACCGCATCATGGAGTTCCCGCGCTACCGCACGTTCGCGCAGTCCTTCCCTAACACCATTCCTTTTTCAGAAGGGATCGGCTTCATCGGCCGGGTGGTCCATAAGGACGACATTGACCTGACCTGGTTCGTTACCGCGCACGAGCTGGGCCATCAATGGTGGGCGCATCAGTTGGTCGGCGCGCAGGTGCAGGGCTCGAATATGATGTCCGAGACCTTAGCGCAGTACTCCGCTTACATGGTGTCGCAGCAGAAGTACGGCAAGGATTACATGCGCAAGTTCCTGCGCCACTATTTGGACCGCTATCTGCGCGGCCGCGCCGGCGAAACGCGCCACGAGCCGCCCCTGGCGCTGGTCGAGCGCGAGCCGTACTTGTGGTATGAGAAGGGCGGACAAATCATGTACACGCTCGCCGACTATATCGGCGAGGACAAGATCGACACCGCACTCCACAATTTCCTGATGCAATACCGCTATGCCAACTCCAGCAATCAGGTGGACGCCGCCGACAACTCGCACAACGCCGCCGACCAGCCGTATCCCGATACCCGCATGCTGGTGGATGCGTTGATAGCCCAGACGCCCGAGGAGTACCGCTACCTGGTGGACGACGGGTTCAATCGCATCGTGCTCTACGACAATAAGGCGCTCTCCGCCACGTCGCAGAAGACGCCCGACGGCAAGTACAAGGTCACACTCAACGTGCAGGCGAGGAAAGTGCAGGCCGATGGCAACGGAGTGGAGTCGCCCATGCCCATGGCGGACTACATCGACATCGGCGTCTTCACGGGCTCCAAGGACGATGAGACACCGCTCTACATGAAGCGCGAGAAGCTCACTCAGGAGCACCAGACCTTTACCATCGTCGTGGATCGGCAGCCCACGCGCGCCGGCATTGACCCGTACAACAAACTGATCGACCGCATCGTCGACGACAACGTGATCGATGTCGTGAATCAATAAGTCAGGCAGTAACGGCAGCAGAATTGCTTCTCCACTGGCATCATGCTATTGGCGGCCGCCCTTGCGCTGTCCATACCCCTACATTTCGAGCCGAATCAGGGCCAGGCGCCTTCTGCAACCCGTTTTGTTGCGGCGGCGCCCGCGTATACATTGTTTCTTTCCGACACAGGCATCACGATGCAGTTCCAGCGTTCGGGGGGTGTCACCATGAATCTGCCCCGCACCCGCGTGGAAGCTCTCGACCCGTTGCCCGGACGATCGAACTACTATCTGGGCGCCGGCCGGTCGACGTGGCGCACCAATGTGGCGAATTATGCACGTGCGCGTTATCGCTCGGTGTTTCCCGGTGTGGATCTCGCGATCTATGGCAAATCTCAACAAGTTGAGTATGACTGGATAGTCGCTCCAGGGGCCGATCCCGCATCGATCCGCTTTTCCTTTACCGGCGCGTCGCACATTCGCATCGATCGGAACGGCGACCTCGTGCTGGACACACCGGCTGGCGAGGTGCGGCATCGGAAGCCGCACATCTATCAGCAGACGAACCGAGTCGACGGGGCGTTCGTACTCTTCGGAGGCCAGGTGCGCTTCCGCATCGGCGCCTACGACAAGCGCCTGCCCCTCGTCATCGATCCGAAACTGATCTTCGCCGCCGGCTTCGGCGGCAGCGGAATCCCCTGGGATTTCCCGCAGTACCACACGACCCTCTATGACACCGGGACGGGCATCGCGGTCGATAAGAACGGAAACATCTTTATCGCCGGCACTACTTTCTCCGTCGATTTTCCGCAGGTCAACTCCAAGGCTTCCGGCCCAACCGTAACGTGCATGGTCAACTGCGTCTACCGGTCGGTCTTCGTGAGCAAGCTGTCCGCCGACGGCAGCACCTTGCTCTACTCGACTTATATCGCCGCGCCCACCGGCCAAACTCCCGTTCCGGAAGTGGGGTCGCCGCTGCCAGGTGGGATGGCGCTTAATCCCGCCACGGGGAGTGTCTACATTACCGGCGGGACAGACGGCGAGAACTTCCCACTCTCCGGTACGGCCACCACCGTCGGCGGACTGGATGCCTTCGTGGTGGAACTCGACTCCAACGGCGCGCTGGTAAACTCCGCGCTCATTGGAGGAAGCGGAGATGACGCCGGCACGTCCATCGCCTTCGGAGCTGATGGCGGGCTGTATCTCGCCGGCACAACGCAGTCGCCCAACTTCCCTACCACCGCCGGCGCGTACCAGACGGCGCCTGTGTCCAGCGGACAAAACATCTTCCTGGCCAAACTCGATCCGTCAAAGCTCACCCCGATCTATTCGACCTACCTCGGGCGGGGCGATTCGCCCATGGTGGCGCCCGATTCGGTGGGTAACGCCTGGGTGGCAGCCTCCACTACCTGGAGCTCCTGGACCACCTCGCTCGGCGCCGCGCAATCGCAATGCGCCGGATCGCCGTGCGCCGACGTAATTCTGTTACGGATGAACCCCGCCGGCAACCAGTTGGCCTACGACACGTACTTCGGAGGTTCCGCAACCGAAACTCTCGGCGGCCTCGCCATCGACGCATCGGGCAATGCCTATATCAGCGGCACCACCCAGTCCACCGACCTTCCGACTACCGTTGGAGCTTTTCAGCCTAAGTGGAATTACACGCAGTACCAGTCCAACTCGGCGGCGTTTGTGGCCAAGTTCAGCTCTACCGCCAAACTAGTCTACGCCACCTACCTGGCCGGCTCGTACGACGACTATGCCCTTGGAATCGCCGTGGATGCCGGCGGGAACGCCTATGTCGGCGGCGGATCGGACTCGGTGGACTTCCCCACCGTAAGCCCCCTCCAAGCGAGTCTCTACAACTATATCTGCCCCGTATACACCGTTTCGGGGACCACGCCGTACGCGAAAGCTTATTGCGGTTCCGCAGGCTTCCTGAGCGTTCTGAATCCCAGTGGATCAGGCCTTTTGTGGTCGACCTATCTCGGCAGCGGCGCGGTGTGGGCCATCACCCTCGACGCTTCCGGAAATGTGTACGCCACGGGCGTCAACCTCGATATCACCCCTTCGCCCATCCCGCCCAGCACGACGGCCTCTGTCGGCGTCCTCAAGATCGCACCGCAGGGCGCCGGCCTGCAATTCTCCGCCAACAGCATCGTCAATGCTGCGTCGTTCCATCCGGGCCTGCCGTCTCCCGGCGGATTGGCCTCGCTATTCGTCACTGGCCTGAACGTCACCGGCGTGCAGATAGCGAGCGGTTATCCCCTGCCGACCGAAATGGCAGGCGTACAGATTCTGGTCCAGGGAGTGCCTGCGCCGATTCTCGCGGTGGCCGACATCCCGGACGGCGGCTACCAGCAGATCAACTTTCAAGTGCCGTTCGAGAGCAATACCAACATCGTAGAGGTGCGCTATCAGGGATTCTCGACATTCTCCATCCCGCAAACCGTCGCGCCGGGAATTTTCGTGCTCAGCGATGGCACGCCGGCCATCCAGCACTCTTCGGACTACAGCCTGGTTACTCCTTCCAATCCAGCAAAACCGGGAGAGACCATCGTCGTTTACGTGACCGGGCTCGGTACGGTGAAAGCGGAAGTCACCGACGGCGTTCCTCCTACCGGACCGGGCGTGGCATCGGCTTCGATCTGCTCGGATAATTCCGTGACGCTTGGCACGATTCTATACGCCGGACTCACGCCGGGAGCGGTGGGACTATACCAGATAAACGTCCAGCTCCCCCCAAGCCTCCTCCCTGGCAACCAGGAGTTATACATTTATTGGGGCGCATGCTTTGGCCAATACGCATCCGACAACTACGCGAAGAGCAACGTCGTCAGCGTGCCAGTTCAATAGCACGCATGCGAGCCCCGGCGGCACCGTCGCCTCGCGCCTTTTTCCGCGCTCGCGAGCTGGCTCAATCCCGTTGTCGCGCGCACGCATCTTGCGCTGGGCAAGACTGGGTGGGGCTAGGGCCGCCAGTCAATGGCGGGACGCCGCTTGTGCATCGCACAGTCCCGCAGGAAAAGGTTGATGAGATTTTGGTATGGCATACCCAATTCGCCCGCCAGTTCCTTAAAGTAGTCGACAGAAGCGGTGTCGAGCCGTATGGTGACCTGACGCTTGAGTTGCTTTGCATACGGGTTCTTTCGGGATTTCGAGAAATCGTATTCTTTCCTCATTGAAAACTCCAGTACTCCTCTTCTTCGTGCACTGTCGCACGGCGGGCCGAGATCAAGCGGACCAGTGAACCGCCCTTCCGGTAGCAGTGCACCATAATCAGGCAGCGAGTTTGCAGGCTGTACCCCAGAAGCACGAAGCGCTCCTCATCTTCCGAGTGGTCCGGATCGTCAATCAAGCGCCCGCCTTCGTCCAGAAAGACAGTTTGTGCCTCCTCAAACCTGACCCCATGCTTGGCGAGATTGGAACGCGCCTTGCGCCGGGTCCCAGGCAAATTCGATATTGCCCACAGCATTGTGATAGCAATATCATCATGGAACCCCTCCGCGAGGGCCATCGATAGATCATCCGCTCAGTGTGGTGCGTCCAAGACTCCCCATATTATGCTTCCCCCGGAGACCGCTCCCTCGCGAGGTGCCGTCTGGGCCCGGCTCAGTACCCGATGGCTGATTTTCCGATTCTTCGGAGCCACGACCGCCAGGGAGTGGTCTGCCGGCATAATAGGCTTGCTGCATGACGCACTACGCCAGGTACCCGCTGGATACGTATCCTTGCGCTGATATAATACGTATATGACGACCAAACTCACACTGAGTGTAGATCCGGCGGTTGTCTCCCGAGCGAAGCGCTATGCCAAGCGGCAGGGGGTGTCGGTTTCGCGCCTCGTCGAGGTCTACCTGGCCTCCATCTCGGAACAACCCGCGGCTGCCGATCTTCCACCGCTGGTCGCTTCGCTTCGCGGCGCGCTTAAGAAAGCCGACACCGGAGCCTTCCGTAAGCACCTGGTCAGGAAATACTTGTGAAGAAGCGCCTCCTCATCGATACCACCGTCGTTTTGGACGTTCTGATGGATCGCCAGCCCCATGCCGTAGCCAGCGCGGCGGTATTCGCGACGATTGAGACCGGCAGCGCTGAAGGCGTTCTCGCGGCGCATACCGTCACCACCATCCACTACCTGATCTCGCGGCAGCTTAACCAACGCGATGCCCGGCAAACACTCGGCACTCTGCTGAAACTGTTCGCAATCGCCCCCATCGATGGCAACGTTTTGCAACAGGCCCTCCAGAGTTCCGGGCACGACTTTGAGGACTCCGTAACTGCCGCCGCCGCTCAAGCGTCCGGCTGCCATCTGATCGTGACGCGCGACCCCAAAGGTTTCCGCCGCGCCGCCCTTCCCGCCCTCACCCCCACCCAAGCCCTGGCGCTTTTGCGCTGATTTGACAAGCCTTCCCCCCTCTCCGTATCATAAGATTTCACTGTTTAAAACCTGATGGACGCCTCCCCCGGAGGCGCCCTCATACGTCCGAAATGACATCTGTCATCTGCTCCGATCTGGGACACAACATATGATAAAAGTCGAGGGACTCACCAAGCGATACGCTCGTACTGTCGCTGTCGACAACATCTCCTTCGAGGTCGAAAAAGGGCAAATCGTCGGTTTTCTCGGCCCTAATGGCGCCGGCAAGACCACCACGATGCGCGTGCTCACCTGCTTCCTGCCGCCAACCTCCGGTACCGCCACCGTCGCCGGTTTTGACGTGCTCGAAAACCCCATGGAGGTTAAGAAACGCATCGGGTACCTGCCCGAAACGCCTCCCGTTTATCCTGAAATGGAGGTCGTCGAATACCTCAAGTTCACCGGCCGGCTCAAGGGCATCTCGTCGGCCGACGTCTCCAAGAAGGTGGATGAAGTCATCGGCCGTTGCGCCCTGGGCGACGTCAGCAAGAAGCTGATCGGCAAGCTTTCCAAGGGCTATCGCCAGCGCGTCGGCCTGGCGCAGGCCATCATCCACAACCCCGACGTTCTTGTCCTCGATGAGCCCACTTCGGGCCTCGACCCCAAGCAGATCATCGAGATTCGCGAGCTGTTGAAACATCTCGCCGGCGACCACACCATCATCCTCAGCACCCACATCCTGAGCGAAGTCGAACAGTCCTGCGAGCGCGTCATCATCATCAGCCAGGGCAAGCTGGTGGCCATCGATTCCGTAGCCAACCTGACGAACCGGCTGCGCGGCTCCGAATCGGTGGCGCTCGAAGTGGAATCGCCCAACGGAACTCCTAATCCGACCGATGTACAGGGCCGTCTCGAGCAGGTTTCCGGCGTCAGCCGGGTGGTGCTCAAAGATTCCAAGAACGGCAAGCTCAACTTCGAAGTCGAGAGCCTGCAAGGCCGCATCATCCGCTCCGAACTGGCCCGCACGGTGGTCAATTCCGGTTGGAATTTGAGCGAGTTGCGCGCCGTCGGGCTCAGCCTGGAAGACATCTTCCTGGAACTCACCAGCACCGAAAAGAAGACAGCCGCGCCGGCGGAAACGGCCGCTCCGGAAGGAGGCAAGCAATGAAAAACGTGCTCCTGATCTGCTTCAAGGAATTCAAGGGATACTTCGTTTCACCCATCGGCTACGCCGTCATGGCGCTGTTCGCGCTCATTTTCGGGTTCGGATTCTATACCGCCACGCGCGACATGGTGCAGCTCGGCTTCCGCGCCCAGATGATGGGGCAGCAGCAGCCCATGAGCGTCAACGACATGGTGATCCGGCCGCTGCTGGGCTTCGCCGGCACCATCGCGCTCTTCCTCATTCCCATGATCACCATGCGCCTGATCGCCGAGGAAAAACGCACCGGCACCATCGAGCTGCTCCTGACCTCGCCCGTGACGGATATGGAGATCATTCTCGGCAAATGGCTCGGCGCCGTTCTTCTGTATATGAGCGTGCTAGGCATGTCCGTTCTGAATATCGCCATGCTGTTCCTGTGGGGCAAACCGGATATCAAGCCGCTGCTGGTGGCTTACCTCGGCCTGCTGCTTCAGGGCGGCTGCCTGCTGGCGCTCGGGACCTTGATTTCCACCATGACCAGGAATCAGATCGTCGCCGGCGGCGTCACCTTCTTCGTCGCCCTGCTGCTCTGGCTGCTGCAATGGTTCACCGCTTACGGCGCCAGTCCCGCATTGCAAGTGATCAACTATCTCTCCATCGTCACTCATATGGAGAACTTCAGCAAAGGCGTGATTGATTCCAAGGATGTTATCTTCTACCTCTCCTTTATCTTCTTCCTACTCTTTTTGACCAAGCGATCGATGGAATCGCTGCGGTGGAGGGCATAACATGGCTGCCAATTGGGTAAAGTCCAGACAAACCAAATATTGGTCTTACGCCGGTGTTTACATCCTGGTAATCCTGGCGCTGCTGGCGGGTGTGAATTTTCTGGCCAATCGCTACGATAAGTCATACGATTCCACCGCTAATAAGCAATATAGCTTGTCCGACCAAACTATCAAGGTGGTCCACGACCTCAAGCATGACGTCAAGGCCACCTATTTCGGCGCCAAAGACAGCTTCCCCCAGGCCCGCGACTTACTGGATCGATACTCCGCGCTTTCGCCCAAGTTTTCCGTCCAGTACATCGATCCCGAGCGTGAGCCCGCGAAGGCTAAGACCATCGGATTCCGCGCCGATTCGCCCGTGTTGATCGATAGCGGCGTCCGCAAGGAGGGCGCCAAGAGCCTGTCCGAGGAAGAAATCACCGGCGCGCTCATCCGCTCGCTCAAATCCGGCGCGCGCAACGTCTGCGTGCTCAATGCCGCCCATGAGCACAGCATCGATGACGATGGCAACGGCGGCTACGCCTTCCTGAAGAAAATTCTCGAGCGCGACAACTATACAGTGAAAACCGTCGATCTTAAGGCGGCCGCCCCCGACACCAGCAAACCGCTTGCCATCGGCCAGACGCCGCCCCCGGCCGCCTCCGTGGAGATTCCGAAAGATTGCACCGTCCTCATTGTCGGCGGCCCGCAGCTCGATTATCCCGCGCCCGACGTGGCTGCCATCAAAGCGTACGAGGAAGGCGGCGGGCGCGAGCTCATCATGCTCGACAGCGTCATGCATCTCGGCAGGGAAGAACCGCCGGCGGAGAATGCCGAACTGGAGAAGGTCCTGGAGGGTTGGGGCGTTACCGTCAATAAAGACCTGGTTCTCGACCTCAGCGGCGTCGGCCAAATCCTCGGACTTCCCTATGAAGTTCCCATGATTCTGAGCTACGAATCGCACCCCATCACCCAGCCGCTCACCCGCCAGCCCACGGCGTTTCCGCTGGTGCGTTCTCTTACCACTAAGTCCGGCGACAAGACTTCTGTCTCCAAGCTCTTCGGGACCACGGAAGATAGCGTAGCGGTCACCAGCATCGGCCCCGGAGGAGCCATCGATCCTAAGAAAGGCACGAAAGGCCCACTTACTCTGGGAGCTGCCGGAACTTACAGCGGAGCGACTCCCGGCCGTTTCATCGTAGTCGGCACTTCGCTCTGGTCGCAAAACAGCATGCTCGGGTCCCGCTCGCTGGCCAATCGCGACCTTCTGGCCAATATGGTCAACTGGCTGGCGTCGGACGAGGACCTGATTTCCATCCGCCCCAAAGCGCCCGAAGATCGTCCCTTGAACATCACCGCCCGCGGCCTGACATCGGTCTTCTGGCTCAGCTTCGTCATCTTTCCGCTGGGCGTAGTGGCCATCGGCATGGCCACCTGGTGGAAGAGGAGATAGCCCATGAAGCCGACGGGTCTCCTCATTGCCGTCGCTCTGCTGGCGGTTGTCGGTGGGTTTATATGGTGGTCGAATAAGAAGCAGGCTGCTGCGCCCGAGAAATCTCCCACCGACACTACCACCAAACTGCTGACCATCCCCGCGGACCAGTTCCAGGAAATCCGCATCAAGAAGCTTACGGAAACCCAGGACCTCAAACTCGTCGACGGGAAATGGCGCATCGTAGAGCCGAAGCCGCTGGCGGCCGACCAGGACTCCGTCACGTCCATGGTCACCAGCCTCTCCGCCCTCACCGCCGATAAGACCATCGACGAGAATCCGAGCGACCTCGCGGCTTTCGGCCTGACCACCCCCACTCTCGACATCACCATTACCAAGAAGGACGGCAAAACCGCCGGCGTGCTCGTCGGCGATGCCACCCCCACCAACTCCGGCAACTACGCCAAGTTGCCCGGCAGCCCGAAAGTCTATACCATCGCCAGCTACGTCAAGACCGGCCTCGATAAGAGCGACAACGACCTGCGCGACAAGCGCCTGATGACCTTCGATTCCGACAAGATCACGCGCGTGGTGCTGGCTGCCAAGGGCTCGCCGGTCGAATTCGGCAAGAATGCACAAAACGAGTGGCAAATCCTCAAACCGGCCCCGCTTCGCGCCGATGCCACGCAGGTGGATTCGCTCATCAACAAGCTGAAGGACGCCAAGATGGACGCTATCGTCTCGGATGAGGACACCAAAAAGGCCGCGGCCGGGTTCGCTTCCGGCACGCGCGTCGCCCTCGCCACGGTGAGCGATTCCAAGGGCGATCAGACCCTCGAAGTCCGCAAAGACAAGGACAAGAACTACTACGCCAAGGGCTCCGCGGTGGACGGCATCTATAAAATCGGCTCCGACATCGGCGATGCGCTCGACAAAGGCCTCGACGACTTCCGCAATAAGAAGCTCTTCGACTTCGGCTTCAGCGACCCCGGCAAAATCGAGCTGAAAGGCGCGACTTACACCAAGAGCGGGGATAAATGGATGTCCGGGGCTAAAACCATGGATAACGCCTCGGTGCAATCCTTGATCGACAAGCTGCGCGACCTCGCCGCCGCCAAATTCGCCGACAAATCGGGAGGCGACGCGGTGTTCGAAGCCACTGTAACCTCCAATGATGGCAAAAAGGTCGAAAAGGTGACCGTCCGCAAGCAGGGAACCGACTATTTCGCGCAACGCGAAGGCGAGCCGAGCATCTACCAATTAGACGCTAAGGCCGTAGACGACCTGCAAGCCGCCGCATCCGGCGTAAAAGAGGCCGCCCCCGCGCCTGTGAAGAAGAAATAGATTTGGACAAGCTGAAGCATGTCCCCCGTGGGGCATGCTTTAGCTTGGCCCGGCCGGGCGACAGCCTGGCTGTCTCAGGTCTGGCTTTCGGCATGAACGCACTCCTCACCGACCTCTACGAGCTCACCATGGCCGCCGGCTACTTCCAAGCCGGCAAAACCGCCGAACGCGCCGTCTTCGAGCTCGCGGTCCGCCGCCTGCCGCCCCACCGCAACTTCGTGCTCGCCGCCGGACTCCCGCAGGTAGTCGATTACCTCCTCAACCTGTCGTTCACCGCCGAGGAAATCGCTTACCTTCGCGACCTCCCGCAATTCCGCAACGTCTCGCCTGCCTTCTTCGATTACCTGCGCGAACTCCGCTTCACAGGAGACCTCTTCGCCGTCCCCGAAGGCACTCCGCTGTTCGCCGGCGAGCCCATGCTCACCCTGCGCGCTCCTATCGTGGAGGCGCAGATTCCCGAAACGTACCTGCTTTCCGCGCTGTCCTTCCAATCGCTGATCGCCACCAAGGCGGCGCGCTGCGTGGAGGCGGCCGACGGACGTGCGATCGTCGAATTCGGCACGCGCCGCGCCCACACGCCCGAGGCAGGTGTGTTGGGAGCGCGCGCCGCATACCTCGGAGGCTGCGCCGGCACCAGTAACACCCTCGCCGGATTCCGCTACGGGATTCCCGTGATGGGCACGGTGGCCCACTCGTGGGTGATGTCGTTCTGCGGCGAGCCCGAGGCTTTCCGCCAGGCGCAGCGCCTCCTCGGCGAGTCCGCCGTGCAGCTCATCGATACTTACGACACCATCAAGGGTGCTCATCGCGCCGCCGGGACGCCAGGACCGTTCTGGGGCGTGCGCATCGACAGCGGCGATTTCCTGCCGGTCACCCGCCAGGTGCGCGCAATCCTGGACGATGCCGGCCAACCCGATGCCAAGATCATGATCAGCGGCGACCTCGACGAGTACCGCATCCGCGACCTCGTCGCCGCCGGCGCTCCCATCGACAGCTTCGGGGTCGGCACGCAGCTCTCCGTTTCGGCCGACGCGCCCACGCTCAGCACGGTCTATAAACTGGTCGAAATCGAAATCTGCGGCATCCAGCGGTTCACCGCCAAATTCAGCGACGATAAGCCGTCCTATCCGGGATCCAAGCAGATTTTCCGCGACACCCACCGCGACGTCATCGCACGATCCGGTGAATGCGGCCGCGGGGAAGCGCTCCTCCGGCCCATCCTCCTGGGAGGCCGTCTCCTCGAGCCGCTCCCCACGCTCGAACAGGCCCGCCAGCGCGCCGCCGCATCCATCGCGAGCCTGCCCGCGCCTCTGCGACAATTGGACGAGGCCGACCCGTGGCCCGTGATTCACAGCCGCGAACTGCGCGAGCTGATCGAACGCACCCGCCACAATATATTGGGATGAGCGCACTTTTCGTCGATATCGATACCCAGCTCGATTTCCTCTTTCCCGCCGGAGCGCTCTACGTCCCCGGCGCCGAGCAGCTGATTCCCACGCTCGCGCATCTCACCCGCTACGCGGCGGCGCACGCTATCCCGCTGGTCTCAACGGTCGACGCCCACACCGAAAACGACCCCGAGTTCCAGTCCTGGCCCAAGCATTGCGTGGCCGGCGCCACCGGCCAGCACAAGGCCGAACCCACGCTGCTCGCGCGGCGCGTAGTAGTACCGAATCGCGAGGGCGATTTCGCCATCGATGGCGCCCAACAGGTCGTCGTCGAGAAGCAGACGGTGGACGCGTTCGACACCCACACCTTCGCGCGCATCGTCCGCCATCTCGATCCTGATCGCATCGTGGTCTACGGAGTAGTCACCGAAATCTGCGTGCTGCACGCCGTCCGCGGTCTGTTGCAGTTCGGCATGCCTCTGGCGGTAGTGACGGACGCCGTCCGGCAGCTCACCAACCAGGGATGCCGCGACGCGCTCGCAGAAATGCGCTCCCGCGGTGCGCTTTTTGCGACGGCCGCTGAAGTCACGGTGTGAGCTCGGGCCGGGCTGTCGCCGGCTGTCGCCCGGCTATCCAAGCTAAAGATTACCCCACTGTGGGACATGCTTTAGCTTGTCCAAGCGAGCGGAGCTCGCTCCTGGAGTTTGGCCATTCATTGCCGTCCGCGACAGGTTTCAGCCCGCCTCGGAACAGGACGGCCGCCGCAGCCGGAGGAGTTTTCTTCGGCTTCGTTCCCGAAC
>Ga0326728_10020240_pt1 | contig 12736 bp, 12 predicted proteins | sample MB3enrmetagenome_FD_207602 | JGI IMG/M metagenome (GOLD analysis project Ga0326728, IMG submission 207602) | Lab enriched peat soil microbial communities from McLean, Ithaca, NY, United States - MB31MN | ecosystem: Environmental > Terrestrial > Soil > Wetlands > Peat | place: USA: New York...
AAAGTCTCTTCGGTCTGATATTCAGCTTCTTCGCAATCATTGTGACGACGCTTTCACGGGTAAGGTCATCAAACCCTGTATGAGAGAGCTTGAGCGCCCGGACGATCTCTGCCCGATGGTCCGAGGAGATAAACTTTTCAAGGGGGAGAGCCTTGTCTTCGATGTCTTTAAGCGCCTTAGCGGGATCTTCCTGTACGGCGAGAAAATCATCTACCCCTTTCATCGTCACCACCTCGGAAACCGGATGATAACGCCTTTTGCCATGAGCTTAAGCGCAAGCTCATAAAGGGCAAAACGTACCTGTGGATTCGTCCAGAGGTCCATGTCAAAGGCCAAGAAGACAGTCCGGCCTCTCCAAGAAAATTGCTCCATGTCATCGAACAGGAAAGTCTCGTCGCCGTCGCGGTCTTTGAAATTCCAGACACCCGCAAGTGCTATGGCGTGTCTGCCGTGCTGAATGAGCTTCAGCGCCTTCTTTGCGCCTTCGGTGATCCATAAGGGCTTATTCGGCTTCTCCCGCATGGCCCATACTTCCGGGAGAATGTAGGGCCTTGCCGGTTCTCCTTTCGGGTGAAGGTAGCGTCTGTCGTCAACGGGCGGGTACAACCGGAAGCTCCACGATTTGATAGTACCTTCCGGGTTGAAGGAAGGGACTTCAACCAGCCTGGCCGTCTTGAGTATCGGCTGTCCATCGATTGAAGCGAAACCCAACCGGGCCTTCAAGGTATCGCCGTTTCCAGAGAAGATACGGACCTGTGCCCGTTCAAGGGTTTCTGCCGATAGTCCGCTCCTCTCTCTGAAGCCTTCAAGGGCGGAACGGACAAGGGCGTCCATCTCAGGGTCATGGCCGTTGAGAAAAAAAGCGTAAGTACTATTTGACGCGGGTACACCCGCCGAAGTTTTCATCGTTGCTCCTTCTCGAAAAAATCTGACTTTTCAGATTTTTGACGGTTAAGGCCAGTTGCAAAGCTACGCACGTAGCACCGGCGTTATAGTCGGAAATGCGTTGATAAAGGGTGTCTGAGGCTTCGAAGTGAAAGGCGATCTTGCCGCTGCGTTCTGTTTTAAGGGTAGGTTTGCATCCGTTGAGGGAAAGAAAACCGGCCAAGTATGCGTCTAGCGTGGAAAATGTGGGATATGCGGGATGACTGCCTTGCTCCTCGTCCCTTCTCATGGGGCCTCCTGTGCTAATCCTGCCGCTATGCTACACGGCAAGGGCAAGCCTTGATTGGTAAAAGCAGGGGCGACCCCTGATGACGAGTGCAGGAATAAAATTCCTGAAGTGAAGCTATTTACTGAGGCAGGGCCAAGCCCTGATGGTGTGCAGGAGACTTACTCTCCTGAATTGCCGCGCAGGGCCTAGCCCTGTGATGGTGGTGTGCAGGAGAGTTCCTCTCCTGAATTAATGCGGCAGGTGACAGGCACCTGAATGTTAATAGTAAAATCACAAATCGAATTATTTGTCAATTCTATTCTTGGGTGGAGAAAAAGCATTTTCCGGAGCTACCCTATTTATCCGGCTGCAAACACTTCTCTCCTATGTCTCTGTACGAAGGCCCTGGGGCCATTCCGATTTGCGGCGCAACCCAGACTTGTGAGAGCTGAAGGAACAGGCTCCATATGCCCTCTCGCCTACACAAAGGGTATGTTTTAAGGAAAGAATCGATCTCACGAACATAGTATTCTGGGTTCTCTGGGAAAAAATCGCCGGTCCCGGAATAACAGTCAGCCCACTCTTTCGCGCTCAAACGTGTCGCGCCCGACTGCGCTATGTGTACTTTAATGCATCTCGTATAATAACCATCTTCGAATCCTTGGCAAAAGCCTCTTACCGCCATCGCCTGGAGTAACCTTCCATTTTCGGATTTACTCAGTTCTTCCCAGGTATACCCGTCGCCCTTATGTGACTCTGGATAGCCTTGCGCCATCGCCGCAGTCCATGCCAACGATAAAATTGCAGAGACAGTGAAAAGAGATATTGTTGCGGCTCTTATCGAGAGAATGATTCTCATGTCAGCCCCCTTCGATTGGACAATTGAACCGCACTTTTGGTGGGAAGGCTCTTTGCCTAAACGACGACGGTTCCGGGTAATTCTCCGTTCCTTCCCTGGCAGAGTCAACGCAAGATGACCAAGACCCGGTTTGCAAAACAGCGTTTCTTACTTAATTCATATTGCCGCCGAAGCCGTGATACGGGGGTGATCCGGGCGGGGGACTCATGCTTGTGTCCCTTGGGTCGAAGCGCTGGCCGGTCCTGCTGTCAACGGGGTATGAAGGCCCCATGTTGGATGAAGGAAGCAGCTGATTGGGCATCGATGGTGAAAGAGTGTTCTGCTGCGGTGGGGGATTGTACTGCTGGGCTGGGGGGGTGTACTGTTGCTGGGCGTAGACGCTACCCGCTAAGACGAGAATGAAAATCAGAACAAATACTGTTTTCATGGTGATCCTCCTGTATTATTCCGCTTCCGGCATGATTGCGTTTTGCCAGTCGGTAATACCCGTCCCAAGTCCGCAAGCGACGTGCCTCCCCGCTCCCGCGCGGAAGAATGAGCACGGGGCGGGGGGCATCGGAGCCTTGTCCTGTGGGCTTGTTAATTAACACATATTTCAACGCTCTAATTTCCATAGTTCATAATACACTGTACGAACCATCAATTACAGCTAAAAATCGGGTCTTGCGGCAATGTGGAGAAGGTTCAAGAAGTAGGCGTCTGATTGTGAAGTGTTAAGAAGGGAAAAACAGAAGAGGGGGATTTCTCCCCGTCCCTATTCTCGCCACGTCGGCCTGTCCAGTTTTTGTATAGTAGACATGAGTTGTCTACCCCCAAAAACAGGGAATACCGCGCCCTGAGAATATCCCGAAAGGGTACGAATGAGAATCGAAAACCCCTAAATCGGGAAAGGGAACGGTATCCCCTTCAAACGTCTTGAAAACCGTTGGGCGTGTAAGCGCCCCGTGGGTTCGAATCCTACTCCCTCCGCCATATTATTCCTGAAATAATTAGGGTTTCTCATTTAGGACTCGTTTCCCTTCCGTTTCCTTTTCCCGTTTCCTTCAGATCAACCACGTTGTCCATTCTCTGCACGACTTGGAGCAGAGTTTCCGTGTACGCGTGAAAGTAATTGTCCGTGGAACGTTTATCCCTGTGACGCATAAGCCTCTGTGCCTCGTAGCTTTCGGTCAAGGGCACTATTTGAGTGCAGTAGGAATGTCGCGTCGCCTCGTAGAGCTTCACTCCCGATTCGGAATATTTGACCCACACGGACCACAGGTATTTCCGTTTGTACCCGTCGCCGGTGGCCGGATTGATGAAAAGGAAACCAGTCGGGAATTTGCCCTTGACGTTCCTTGCCGCTATCTCCAACGCCTTATCGTTCAAGGGAATGGGCAGCTTGCTCCTGTTCTTCGTCGTTTCCCGGTAGGTGGACCCTGAAAGGCTCCGCTCGACCCACACAACCCGGTTTGCGAGGTCCACGCTCTTGACCAGGACCGCACAAAGCTCGCCGGGGCGCAGGCCGGTTTTCATCATGAACTCAATGGGGTCCCGGAACTGCTCGGGCAGGTTCTTCAACGCCGCCTCTTGCGCTTCCCTTCTTATCGCCCGGCGAGGCGTCGAATCATCGCCCTTTATTTCCGGAAAGCTCGGCATATGGAGAATGTGGCCGTTGTCGTACATCCAATGGAAGAAGGCATGAAGGGCGTTACGCACATTTTTCCGTGTCTTGATCTTCACGTTGTTCAGGCACTTCCTCTTCCAAATGCTCAAGACCTCTCGGTCGATCTCCCGCACGTCGTACCCGTCAAAAAACGTGTAGTGGTTCTTGTAGTAGTTCCTGATGATCCTGTAGTGCTCCGGGCTTAACTCCCCCGTCTTCATCTCGTGTTCCTTCTCGCCGTAGTAGTCGTTGATCAGGTTTTCGAACCTCCGTTCCTTGATGCTGGTGTCCGTCCAGTCCTTCGGATCGAATTTCACCGTCTTGTCTTCCATCGCCGCGTTGATCTTTGTAAGACTCTTTACGGCCTCTCTGAAGTCGTAGACCTCGCCCGCGCTGTCTCTCCTGGAAGGATAGTGCCGCCCTTTCCAGTAGAAAACCACGAAACAGTTGGTGTTCCCACATTCGCAAACCGCCCCTGACATCTTCTTTCGGCACCTGTTACAAAGTATCGCCCCTCTCTTCATGACTATCCCCCAAAGACCTGGTTGGCCTTCAGGGATTATATTGTGGGGAGGACCGATAGTCAATTTATAATCATCTCCCTATTACGCCTTTTTCGGCTCCTTGCTCATGTAACCGGCGGCGTCCTTTACCCACTGTGCCAGTGCCACAGCCCTATCCAATGTGGGGAAGGTGTTCTTATCCTTTCCCTGAACTCTTCCCCGCCCATCTTCGCCACGATCTCGTCAACCTCTTCTTTGCTCAGTACACCGCCTTTCTTGAAGGTCTCGACATATCCCTTGAGCATGAAGTTCACGAATTCTGAAATCGACACCTTTCTTGGAAGCTCTTCGAGCTCGTCATAGACATCGCTGTCAATCGTGAGGGTGAGTTTTTTTCTCCTTTTTTCTCTTTTGTTCTTTTTTAATACATATAGTAGTTCTAATAGTGGTGTCATCTTGAGGTAGGATACGCCTACGGAATACTGCTTTCAAGATGATTCGTGTAGCACGGAAGTATGCAGAAATACACAGAACGTTGGAACACCAGGATATCTGCACTACGGGTTTTGGCGACTATCCGACAAAGCTCAGGGGTAAGCGGGTCTCTCGGGGGAATTCCAACGTCTTACAACTCATTTTTGCCAGCAGGACTCAAGGATTTAACATTACGAGTTGGAATGGACGAGCACTGCCGAGATGCTAGCGAATACCCAACCTTCGATAGAACGGAAGACTACGGAGTACGATACTTGATCGCTATTCAGCCTCAATACCCTACTCTATTTAGCCTTTTCTACGTCTTGGATAAAGAGTTGCAAGCGCTGTATTGCATCCAAAATAAGCTGCCGAATGTCGTGCTCACCAAGGTGGCGCTCGTACCGCATGATTGCTTGAAGACTTGTTAAAGCTTCGTCAAGGTGTTCCATGAAGTCATGCGGCAAGGCGGTCTTATCTGCCCATCGATGATAGTGAGTGAGCTCATGTGCCACAGCTGCCTTTAGGCTAAGCGCCGAGTTTGGGTCGATTACGCTGCGACCCGGGTAAATGTCCGGTCCAAAGATTATTTCTCCGTACTTCTCTCCAGATTCTTCCCGACCTACGTTAAAGACGGTTCTTTCGTTTTCCTCGTAACGAGCACTAATGGCACTCTCGAGACCAAGAAAGGTGTTGATTGCTCGGCGCACATCATCATCCGAGAGCGGTGCTTGATTACGACCAGCAAGTAACGACCATTTTTCTTTCGGCATAATTGTCAATGCGTTGCGAGAAAGCCCAGGTCCTTGGGGCAGTGGTCCATTGAAACTAATTGCCTCAGAATCCGCCCGCAGTCGGAACGTGCAGCCCCCGTATTAAGCACGGTCAGTCTTTTGCCATCCCGTCCTGGTTTTATAACACCAGTTCGCTGCCAAAGGGGGTTCCCCTTTTCGAACAAGTCTCCCGACCACGACTCGAATGTGTATTTTCGCTGGCTTGATAGACGTTCCAACTTGTCCAACCAGTCTGAAGTCGCCTTCTTAACTCCCACCTTTGCTATGGTATCATTAAACTCGCGCATCAGAGCGGCATAGCCATGCATCATTACCGCAGAATCCACTATCATGTGCTCCCGAACAGTTCGCCGATCCCGTGCCGCTAAAATTCCCAGTTCAGGCCGAACTTTTGCCAGCAGGTCATAAAAAGTGGCTGCAACTATCGCGAGGCCTTCCATCTCCGGATCATCTAAGGAGTCCACGGAGGCAATCGACTTCACCATTTCCCGCAATGTTGAGAGCGTGATCACCTGCGGGTTCTTTGCCGTTAGGCGATCAGTAACGCGGTTTACGTTATCCCAAAGCGAGGAACTCTTTGCCATCACCTTTTTTGCAAGTAGCGAGAGGTCATCGAGAGTCGTTAGGTCGTACGCCTTTGATTTGGCTGTTGGCTTGGGCCGTTGATTTTTATCATAAAAATAGTTGCCTTCATCTTCCTTGGAGAGGAAATAAAGCTCCACTTTGAACTGTTTAGAGGTGGAAAACTTAGGATAGGAAGATGCGGCTTCGTGGCTACACCGGACGGCCTTCAGAATAGCCTGTTGCCGATGGTGTGAATCCGGGAGGTATATTTTCCCGTCATAGATGAATATCGTGGCATCCTTCTGGTCCCAATAGGCCTCAAAGGTTCCTGGTCGCAAATTCCATATAAGCGGTCCAAGAAAGAGTCTCTCCCCACGTAACAGTTTCTCCGTCATGTCGTCGGCGTTATTGGCATCGAAAACGTAGAGTTTGGAATCCGGATAGCCATCACTTAGTGGTAACTCACGCGGTGGCCGATTTGTCAGACCAGGCTGAATGCCTCTCTGAACGTCTTGATCAGTCCACAGCAGTCGGCTTTCTGCCGCCGCTGCAATTTCTTCGGCTGTGACTGTGAATGTTATGAGGGCCTCTCGTCCCTCACCTGTCCATTGGACATCATAACAAGTGAATCGACCTCCATAGGGCTTTCCTGAAGCAGTCAGCTTGGGTTTTTTGAGAAATCCTTGTATTTCTATTGTCTGCATATCCGAACCTCGGTTATCAATTGAAATCTACACCTTTTAAAAAAACCTGTCAATTCTCGTTGCTCCAATGCGCGTGCACCACTTTCAACTCTTTAATCCAACAGCCGAGGATATCTGATGTGTCTTTCCCCAGCCTTTTTGCGAGATCAAAAAACCCTGGACCCGGCTGCATATCCCCGCGCTTGTGGACTACAATCACGGTGAGCATTCCTCTTCCTTCGGCATGCTCATCTGTCGAAATTTCTCCAAGAAGGTCAAATAGCCTTTGATCATGGGCTTCTATGTGGATTGCCTTGATCTGACTTACAAGTTCGGAATACGGGATCATTCCCCTAAGTTTTGCCCGTTGGATTAAAATCTTTCTTACTTCGTTTTTTGCCGATTCCCAAGCTGAATCGTCAAAATCATATTTCGTCATATCTGACCCCTCCCCTTAGAAAGGACACCCAGAGGCAAGAACGTCCGTCCCATCAATAGTCATTTGCCAGTTTCTTTGTTGCTCTACACTCTATACTTCCCGTGTCCGTCCCACTCAATCTCTCCCATCTTCTTTCTGTATTGCAGGACATTTCTGACATTTCTCTTCCACTTGGGGATCTCCGAGCCCGGTGATTGTGATTCATAGTCTTCAGCATCAGGGTTCAAGTTACGTTCAATGAGGTGGTAAATATCGTCCAAGGTAGCCCAATGTCCTTTTGGCAGCCTATGACGAATACAGTCCCAGATTTCCGGCAGATGAATCATTGTTTGGATTACCTCCCTATTATTCGTGACGGTTATCAATTGATTCTAACATTCACTACCGTTATAGGCGACAGAAATCGTAGAAAGTACAAAAGTATGCGAGAACCGGAGAGCCCCGATGGACCACTTTATTTTCGTGACAGAACTCTTGAGAGCGTCATCATGTGCTTTTGACTTTCTATGCTCAGGTATATGAACGTATCCCGGCCTTGATTGGCTATAGTCTTCTTGAACCTCCGTGTCCTGGAAGTGACCTTTTTGCCTTTCCGAAGGGACCGGCGCGCAAGCCGACGAAACCACGCGTCTTCGGAATCCGTCATCTGCTCTATGATAGGCTCGGCTTGAGGAACGTCGCCTATTCTTCCCCAGGCCCCGCCGGCGTCCTCAAGGTGAACGTCGGAGAGCTTCCCCGTGTACTTCGTGACATACCTAAGAGCAGCGGTAAGATTTTCTATGAGCCTGTAGCTTTTACGGTGTAAAGCCACCTCCAGGGCTTCTCTATGCTTTTCCTTATCCTCGACATGAGTACAATCTACCCACATCAAAGCCAGTTCTGCAGCGACGTCGTAAGGGTGCCCATATTCTCCTATACCCCCGATCAGACAATGATTATGAGGCAGGTCTTCACCGATCAGCACGCCGCTCTTTCTCGGTTCCCATTCTTTCCTGTAGACCAGCCAGAGAACCGGATATTTTCTCTTCACCTTCTTTCTGAAAGCGTGCATTACCGCCGTGTTCAATTGCGCCCTTTCCTTTTGTGCTTTTCCGATCATAGCAAGATCGCAGAAGGTGAAATCCTGCCAAAGGGTGGGGTGTTGACCCCTCGGAATCCTTCCCACCATTTTGCGATAGTTGTTCGCCGATTTATTCGAGAACTCCGTGATTTTTCCCCTCTTGATAGACGACAGTTTTCCCGGCACTATCTTCCTCTTTTGCGTTCTTATTTCTACGTATCCTGGAAAGAGATTTAAGTGACGGCCAAATATGGCACTTTTACAAGCAGTGCCTTTTTCAGGTGTTGAAGCATTTGCAGCCGGGGGACGAAGCGCGTAATGGAGAGACCGCCTGTCGAAGCGGCTTGGAACTTTATCCCCCAGGCGGGCCGGCGTCGGCGCTGGCCTTGGAGTGGCCCCGCCTTGCGGACCGCTCCACGGGTCTTCGAGCCTCGCCCGGTCTACTCCTTCGTCCGTGGAGCCGGAGCGAGCCTCTTGCCTCGGTCGCGGTCCTTCGGCGTTGGTTTCGGAGTTAGCCCTTGATTTGTCTGGAAGATGGGTTAGACTGTCTATAGCAGCCTCCTCCCCCATGGGAATGGAGACCGCCACCCAGGCCACCGGTCACCCGCCAAGATGCTCCGGTGGCTTTCTTTTTGGTCTACCCTCTTTTTTGTGTTAAGATGATCTGGTGCGATAGTCGTTTCCCTCCCGTTTCCAAACGGAAGGGAAACCCTGATAGATCAAGGGCAGAGGGAGTTTCGAATCCTACTCCCTCCGCCATACTTCCGCGCGGGAGGCCGGAGGAGCGACGCTTGCGGACTTTGGACCGTAAAGGGCGCTTTCTCCACTCGGAAGAAAAGTTTTGACACGGACAAGAAATTGTGTTCTTTACGGGTATTCAGGCTTGATGCCTGCCATATTAAATAATTCAGGAGCTAGTCTCCTGCAGGGTTAGACCCTGCCTAACAAATAACCTCACACCATTTAGGGCTTGGCCCTCCCACAGCTAAATAGCTTCACTTTCAGGAATTCATTTCCTGCGCCCAACACAACTTAGGGGTCGCCCCTGCCTTTACCAATCGAGTCTTGCCTTTGCCGTCTCACATGGCGGCAAGGTTAGGAAGAGTGACAAAAGGAGGTCGCAGCGATGGCAACGAGATGTCAGAATGAATAAGCGCTTTTTACGTCTCCCGGAAGTCCTTGAACGAATCCCTGTGTCGAAGAGCACATGGTGGGCGGGTATCCGACAAGGCCGGTTTCCGAAGCCGGTAAAGTTGAGTGTGCGGACATCCGCATGGAGAGAGACCGACATCGACGCCTTATGCAACCAGGGCCAAGGCGAAGCATACCCCGTTGACAGCGCCGAGGTATAGGCGCGCCAGGCATCGTTAAAGGCCGTATAGTTTTCAGGGATGGGCAGTAGATCCGGCAAGGGCGGGAAATAAAATTAGCGTCATCAGCTTCCTGCATACTTCTTATGCCAACGGGGTGATTCTCACATCAGTGATTTCACTGAATCAGTCCGAGAGCCGTCGCCTCCTGAGACAAAATATACTCGCTTCCGAAGGCAAACCCACCCGGGATCGGGTTCGGTGGGGACGCATTGGTCTGCACGACGAACATCCACCCGTCATACCAGTATACGGCTGCCTGCCCGCCGAAAACGAAGTCGCCTGTATGTCCTATGAAGCCCCTCGCGGTTTTCTCAAGGCCGAGGCCGTATGCGCCGTCGGAACCCTGCGTCACGACCCCCTGGCTATTGACGAAGGTGAACATCTCTGCCTTGAGCTGCTGGTTCAGGAGAGTCCCGTTGATCACGGCAGTGAGGAAAACGATGAGGTCGTCATTGGTGGAGATGGCGTCGCCTGCCGACCACGCGAAGGACGCGTCAACCGTCGTCGTGTTCACCCACCCGCTGGAGTCCATGGTGTACCCCTGGGTCGAGCCTGAGGGCATAGCCGGGGTCGTGGCTATGGAGGTATTGCTCAATCCGAGGGGGACGATAATCCTCGATGTGACCTCCTGGGCGAAGGTGCTGCCCGTCATCACCTTCTCGATGATCATGCCGAGGAGGATATAATTCGTGTTCGAGTAGTGAAAGCCGGCCCCAGGCGCGAAGTAAGGCGTGTTCGCGTTGGCTATGTTGACAAGGGCCTGGGGCGTCCATACCTGGAGGAGGTTGCTCCATTCCTGCGCGAAGAAGTTCGGGCTTTGAGCCTGGATATAATCGAAGAGCCCGCTCGTGTGGTTGAGCAACTGGCGGACAGTGATGTTCGCGCCGTTTGTGACCACGCCGGGAATGATCAATTCCACGCTGGCGTCGAGGGAGAAGTAGCCCTCCTGGACGAGCTGGAGGATGAGCATAGAAGTCATCATCTTGGTTACGCTTCCTAACCTGAACTTGAGCCCAGGGACCATGGGGGTATAGTTCTCGATGCTCGAAAGCCCGCTGACCCCGACCCACTTGGCGCCGGTGGGGCTTATGATAGTAACCGCGGCCCCCGGCACGCCTAGGGTTGCGAGACTGGCATCGAGGGTACTTTGCATCAGTTGTTTCGTCTGGGGATCGAATGCGGTAACGGCAGTAGTGTCGGAGCCGCCGCCCGAGCAGCCGGCCAGGAAGAGGAGAAACAGCGCCAAAACCGGAATGGCGAAGCGGGAGCGAAGACTCATGCGGCCTCCTTTAAGCCTGTAAGACCTATCAGTACCCCACGGCCGCCCTCGCATCCATAGAGAATTTTGTCAGCGAAGGGAGCTGGTCCGTGAACAAGTTCGCCATGTCCCACACATTGTAGTAGAGGATGGTCGTGACGCCCGTCTCGGGATCGTAGGCCATGTTCGACAGGTAGCCCTCGTGCGCGCCGTTGTGCCCGTACCCGAGGGAGCCGAAGTACTCGATCCCCAGGCCGTAAGTGTTATTGCTCTGGGGGGTCGTCGTCATCATGGCGGCAACCGAGGCGGCGTTCGGCCCGGCCTGGCCGTTGATCAGGCGCTTCACCCACCGGGCAAGGTCGGCAGGCGTAGAGATGATATTGCCCTCGCCGATGTTCACGGACATGTTGCTCTGCGTCACGTCTGTAAAGGCGCCGTTATACCAGAGGTACCCGGGGGTAAAAGGGGCCGGGATCGTCTGGTCCCACCCGAGCATCGGCACCGATGTGGAGGCAAGGTCGTTCGGCTGTATCAGGTTCTGCGCGATGAACTGGTCGTAGCTTATGCCGGAGACGCGCTCGATAATGATGGTGAGGAGCGAATAGCCCGTGTTGGAATACTTATGGCCGGTCCCAGGGGCGAAGTCATAGGATAACTGGCAGTCGGCGTCCACGCCTACGAACTCGTCGGGCGTGAACTGGTGATAGGGGTCGGTGGCAAGGACGTATTCCGGGTAGTTCTGCCCGGCGTACGGTTCGGCGCACGTCGCCGGCACGATTTCGTTCGTGACGTCGAAGACGCCCGCGTTATGCGAGAGGAGCTCCCTGATGGTAATGCTCGCTTTGTTCGGTATATTGTACTGGGCGCCCGTGGGTACGTAAGGGACGCCCTGGTGCGGAATATCGGAGACGATCGTATCGTCTATGTTCAGCTGTCCCAGCTGGTTCAGGAGCATGATGGCAGCGGCCGTGAAGGTTTTCGTGTTGCTTGCTATCCGGAAGCGGGTATTCTGGTCCACACCGGTAGGCATGCCGCAAGAGGCGAAATAGTTGCCTCTAGGGGTTTCGAGATAGACGGCCATCCCGCCGCCGGGCAGGCCATGGGCCTGCACATACTGTGTCAGGTCGGCATTGACGGAGGCCTGCAATTCTTCTGCTGGGGACAGCCCGCTACTCCCCCCTGAGCAGCCGGTGAGGAGGACGATAAACACGAGAACGGGGAACAGCCGTAAAAAGGGGATACCCACAGGGGCCTCTGGAAGCAGGGATTGGCAGGCTGTGCGGTGTGCGAAAGGGGAGGACTTTCTTTGCATACTGCCCGCTTCTTCTGTCAGAAAGGGTCCGGACGGGACAAGCAAATTTCGCGGAAACGGAGACCCGTAATGATTACGGCACGACATGATCAATACCCCACGGCCGCCCTTGCGTCGTAGGAAGCGTTCACCAGCAAAGCGAGCTCGTAGGTCGGCACGTTTGCGAAATCCTCTACATTGCAGTACACAATGGTCGTGACGTCCGCAACGGGATCGTATGCCATGTTCGACACGTAGCCGTTTCCGGCGCCGTTATGGCCGTACCCGAGGCTGCCCATGTTAACAATCCCGAGGCCGTAGCTCTTGCTCGGAGGGGTGACGGTCTCCATCGCAGCCACGGAGGCGGCATTCGGCCCGGCCTGGCCATTGATCAGGCGCTTAACCCACCGGGCAAGGTCGGCCGGTGTGGAGATGATATTGCCCTCTGCAATCCCTGTGGACATGTTGGCTAGCGTTACGTCCGTAAACACGCCGTTATACCAGAGGTATCCGGGGGTAAAAGGGGCCGGGATCGTCTGGTCCCACCCGAGCATCGGCACCGAGGTGGAGGCAAGGTCGTTCGGCTGTATCAGGTTCTGCACGACGAACTGGTCGTAAGGCACGCCGGAGACACGCTCTA
>Ga0326728_10020241_pt1 | contig 12736 bp, 8 predicted proteins | sample MB3enrmetagenome_FD_207602 | JGI IMG/M metagenome (GOLD analysis project Ga0326728, IMG submission 207602) | Lab enriched peat soil microbial communities from McLean, Ithaca, NY, United States - MB31MN | ecosystem: Environmental > Terrestrial > Soil > Wetlands > Peat | place: USA: New York...
ACGCCTCGTTGGAGCAGGTACAGGGTGGCTTCGCGGCCCATGCCGCAACCGGAGTTGACATAATCGTCCTGCCCGTAACGGCTGCCGGCCCGAGTGTTGACCACCACAATCTCCAGCGGCTTGAGATCGTGCCGGATGCGTTTGAGTTCCGCCTCCACGTCCGCCGCTGTAGCTACGTAGCCGTCCGGAAGGTGCCGGAAGTCCAATTTCACAGCGGGTTGGAAACACCAGTCCAGGGGAACCTCGTCGACGGTAATTGCCCGCTCGCCATGATTCATGGTGGAAGCGAAATGATAAGGCGCATCCAGATGGGTGCCGTTGTGGGTGATGAGTTCCACGGCTTCAATCGCCCAACCCTCCCCGGCAGGCAAATCCTGGCCTGCTAAACCGGGAAAGGCGGACAGCAACTGCGGCAACGACGCCCGGTGGTCGAGGTAGCGAATCTTGGGGCCAAACATCGGCGGGTCGGCGGGGACATCGTTCTCCAGGCACGTCGAAATGTCGATGAGTCGTCTGGCCATGCGGTGATCCTGAAGTTGAGACTGCGATTTGGCGGTGCGGGTTGACCGCAAGCCTCGTAGTTTGCGAGCGGAGGGCAAAAACCCGGTCCGTTGCTTCTATCTTACCCGCCCCGTTTGTTGCCAGGCAGAGATGGCTTGACAGGGAACCTACGCACACCATGGATCGTGCGGAGTCAAAAGGTAATCGAAGCCGTCTCCGGAGGCTGGCCGCGTATTCTCTCCAACCTGCAATCCTGCTCGAAACCGGCCAGGTGATTTTGAAGGCTTGCGGAGGGGGCGGCGCGTGACTGCCGTCCCTGGCGTGGACCTCGCAGATCACGCCGTTGCTGGATCACCGCGATGAAACGAGCACCCGATTTCTCACTGATCTGCCGCAGGGGGATGCCACCGTTGCTGCAAGGCGGTCAAAGCCTCCAGCACCTGGTGGCTGTGCTGGGCGGGTTCGGCCACGTCGGTGAAGACTTCCGCGATCCTGCCTTGGGGATCGATTATGAAAGTATTACGGGATTCGAGCTTGACCACGACGAGATTAGTGAGCGAGCCGTATTCTCGTGAGACATTGCCTTCCGTATCTGCCAGTAGCTTGAAATTCGGCCTTTCCTGCTGGCAGTGCTTCTGCGAACCCACAACGTCCACGCTGACGCCCAACACCACCGTGTTCTTCTTTTCGTACTCGGCCTGATCGCGTGCGAAATTGTCCGTCTCCAACGCGCAACGGCCGGGGAAGGGATAAAAATAGAGAACTACCCACTTGCCTTGGTAATCCCTAAGGCTCACGGTACCGCCTTCTTGGGATTGCAGGGTGAATTCCGGCGCCTTCTTACCGACGGCGGGAACGTTCACCGCAAACAGAAGGGCCGGGCTGGCACACAGGAAGGCGAAGCTCAATGCCACATGGGTGCGAAACATCCTGATTCTCCCTTCGTTGATATCCTCGCTGTGCCTCCCGCCGCTAGATTCTGCCGCTAAATCCGCTGTAAATCATTTCCACCGCCAGCAGGAAGACGATGAGGCTGAAGAAAATCCTTAGCGATTCGGTCTTGGCGGCCATGAGAAATCTGGCGCCCACGAAGGCGCCGAGAAAAACTCCGACCATGACGGGCATGGTGACGCCCGGGTCGATGAATCCATGGGTAAGATAGACCCCGGCACTGGCAGCAGCGGTAATACCGATCATAAAATTGCTGGTCGCGGTCGAGACTTTGTAGGGCAACCGCATCATCTGATCCATGGCCAGGACTTTTACCGCTCCCGACCCGATCCCGAGTAGTCCGGAGAGCGTCCCGGCGACCAGCATCAGGCTGAACCCGAAAAACCTTGTTCGTGAGCTGATTGATGTTGGAGAAAGTGTGACTACTTGCCGCCCACGCAAAAGCGGAGAACAGCACAAGGCAGGTCATCAGAATGGTTTTCATATCGGACGTATGATGCAGCCCCACTCAGGGAGGGGTTGCTGTCCAATGAAGCTGTAGATTCAATACCGTGGAACTGCCACTAGCCTGCCACTTGGAGCCAAGTGGCCAGAACCCAGAGCAGCTCCCAGGTGCCGACATATCATTCCAATTGTCGAGGTATCAACCTGATTGTGCAGAAGCTGTGCTCCAGTTACTCCCTATGCTTCTGCCGAGGGATGGGCGTGGTCGTTGTATTTGTGAAATTATTGGCCGTCGCTGACGCTCCCATGAAGTCGGTCAGGCCGAGCTGTTGTATGAAAAAACGTAGCACACCTTGCTGCTCGTTGTAGGTGTCGTCCACGTTGTTAACCTTGATGTTTGGGCCGATCACAATCATCGGGATGTGGCCACCGCAAGTCGTACCCCCAGCAGAGCTGCACGTTCCATCGTAGTAAGATACCTCTTGGCCTTCGTCCCACCATATGATCAGAATGCCATCCCCGCCCGGTTGGAAGTAGCTGGAGTTCAAAATCTGCGGTACGTTGTTCGATAGCCAAGCATCCCCAGCCGCTACTAGTTGCGGCTGACTTTCCTTGCCGTCCCCGTGCATCTCATTTAGCGCATTAGGCGTAATCCAGTTGAAATTGGCAACTGCATGGCTGCCCAGATCGCCAGCAAAATCGTTATACGGGCACCATGTATTTGGATTAGCAATGCCTACGGCATACCAGGGGAATGGATTGTGGCGCTGTAAATAGCCTTTATAACTCCAGTTGTGGGACTGGGGTGCGAAATATCCGCAAGAGGGCATGTCCTCCATGTATCCCTTCCACGTCATCCCATTCTTTTGCAGGGCCTGCATGATGCTGTCCTGAGTTATAGGTGATTTGCAGTCATTGCCGGTGCACTGACTAGGTACGACACCGGAAGTGGCCAAAATGTAGTCGTATAGTGAGCCATGGAGGTTGGCATAGACGTTATTCCAAACCGTGCCCATCGGGACCAGAGTCTTGTTGATATACGGGGCGTTGCTGCTACCAATGACGTCGTTGTAGTCCTCGTTTTCTTCGGCAATCACAAAAATATGGTGGGTGGGGCAGTTGCTTCGCTCTTTGTCGAAGTGGTGCCTCGCCCGATTCGCCTGCTTGCTGTGCTCCCCATGGCGGTCTATTTCCCGCTTCAGCTTTTCCTCGGCTTTGTGAACCCGCTCTTGGCAATTGTCCGCCGCCAATGGTGGGACCGTGGCTGCCAACAGAAAGCCGCCAAAGATAACCGCAGCTAAGCGCATGAGGCGAAGCATAATGCTGTTTCCCCCGATTGTTAACCGCCACTTTGGGCCGGTCTGTGCTGAAGCCCGGCACCTGGCTGGGGCTTTCGTTTCAGGTTGTTTGATTTTAGAATCCGGCTGGGATTTGTGTCGAGATTCGGAAGGTTTGCCCAGATCAAAAATGTAATCATCTCTGCGCCCTTGGCTTCCACCTGCTGCGCCGGCCGCCCGCCTTTTGTGGCGGAGATATGCCGGCGGACGACGTTGATCTCGCGGATTTGCGCGCCACTCTTCAGAAGCGTTCTCCCCCGGCGTTCTGCCCGGTGAGACGTTAGCCGGCATCAACCCTTCGGAGTTATTCTGTTGCTAGGCATTTGGACGATCCGGAGTAATTATGAACGGATTCGGAGAACGAATCGCTCTTGCGTTTCAATGTTTCTTTTCGCTCCTATTCCACGATCAAATTCCCAAAGAAATCGCAGAGCAGCTATTCAAGCGTACTGGCACAGCGGCGCCGTCGGCTGGCGCTCCTTCCGTTTCTCGTCGGAAAGAAGCTGAACGGCCATCGTCGGAAACCCTCGATCGTGCCGTCCAGATGCTGGCGCTGCTGCAACGCGATGGGCGGCTCATCGATTTTCTGGCGGAGAACATATCTGGGTATCCCGACGCACAGCTTGGGGCCGCTGTCCGCACCATCCATGAATCTTGCCGGCAATCGCTCGAGCATTACGTAAAGCTGGAGCCGGTTCTGAGCTCTGAAGAGGACCGGCCGGTGACAGTACAAGCCGGTTTTGACCCCGCAGCCATCAAACTGATCGGCAATCTGGCGGGAGAGCTGCCAGCCCGGGGTGTGCTACGGCACAAAGGTTGGAGGGTCAAGGAATTGAACCTGCCCTCATTGCCGCTGGGCGCCGGCCGAATGGTGGTTGCGCCGGCTGAAGTCGAACTTCTGTAAGGGCGTTCTCGCATCCGGCGCAACCCGGAGGAACTGAGACTAAGGAGATTTTTGTTGGCTGCCAAATACATTGTTGGCATCGATCTAGGAACCACAAATTCCGCGCTGGCGCGCTGCGACGCCGCGGCGGCGGAAGAGGAAAGCCGTATCGAGGTCTGCAGTTTTCCGCAACTTGTGAATCCGAACGAAGTGGCGGAACGCACCCTGCTGCCCTCATTTCTCTACATTCCCGGCGAATTCGATTTTCCCAGGGGCAGCATCGCCTTGCCCTGGGACCCCGAGCCGAAGCTCGTAATCGGCGAACTGGCGCGGAAACGGGGTGCCGAGAATCCAGCTCGCCTGGTCGCTTCCGCCAAATCCTGGCTCTCGTACGCGGCGGTGAACCGCACTGCCCCGATCTTGCCTTGGCAAGGGGCTGAGGAGGTACCCAAGCTATCGCCCGTGGAAGCCTCATCGCAGCTATTGCAGTACTTGCGCACCGTGTGGGATAACACCGAATCCAAGCAGCAACGAGAGCTTGCTCTCGCGGAACAGGAGGTGCTGCTTACCGTCCCCGCTTCGTTCGACGAAGAAGCCCGCGAGTTGACCAGGCGGGCCGCCGAACAGGCCGGTTATGGGCAGGTAACCTTACTGGAAGAGCCCCAGGCAGCTTTTTACGCCTGGCTTGAAAGTCAGGGAGACGCTTGGCGGCAGCGAATCAAGGTTGGCGACCTCGTTCTGGTGTGTGATATCGGCGGCGGCACCACCGATTTCAGTCTCATTACGGTTTCTGAAGAAAACGGGGAACTGATTCTGAAACGCGTTGCCGTTGGCGATCACATTCTGCTGGGCGGCGACAACATGGACTTGGCGCTGGCACGTTTTCTGCAACAGCGCCTGCAAGCCTCCGGCCATCGCATCGACACGTGGCAATTGCACGGCCTATGGCGGCAATGCTGCATGGTGAAGGAAAAGCTGTTCGAATCGCCCAAGACGCAAAAACACCCGATCACGTTGCTGGGTAAGGGGACAAAACTTATCGGCGGCACGGTAAAGACGGAATTGTCGCGCGAAGACCTTAGCCAAATCCTGGTGGAAGGATTTTTCCCAAAAGTCGCCAGAGACGAATTGCCTGCGCGGCAACGCCGGGTTGGCTTTCAGGAGTTGGGACTGCCGTACGCGGCCGATCCAGCCATCACCAAGCACCTGGCACGGTTTCTGTCGGAGCAAGTGCGCAACAGTCCTGAAGCGGCGGATATCCGGCGCGGCCCCAGCGGGCTGGCGTGTCCTACGCACATTCTGTTTAATGGCGGAGTAATGAAGGCGGCGGGGCTGCGCGACCGGCTGGTCGAGGTGCTGAACAGTTGGTTGCGGCAAGAAAGATTCGAAGCGCTCGGGGCAGAGCAGATCCTGGAAGGTCCCGACCTGGAGCATGCGGTCGCTCGCGGCGCGGCCTACTATGGCAGGGCACGGTGCGGTCGCGGCGTACGTATCCGCAGTGGGGCCTCGCGCACGTACTACATTGGAATCGAAAGCGCCATGCCGGCCGTGCCCGGCATGGAAGCCCCGCTCAAGGCGCTTTGTGTCGTTCCCTTTGGCATGGAGGAAGGCACCGAGGCCACGATTTCCGCCCGAGACTTTGGCCTCGTGGTCGGAGAACCAGCCGAATTTCGCTTTCTAAGTTCCAGCGTCCGCAAACAGGACCCGGCCGGCAGCCTGCTGGAGGATTGGGGTGACGATCTCGATGAACTCAGCCCGCTGGAAGTCACGCTCAAACTGGAGGGCCAGCAGGGGACGGTCGTGCCAGTGCGGCTGGAGACTCGGGTCACCGAACTCGGTACGCTCGAGGTCTGGTGCGTTTCCCGCGACGGCGCGCAGCGCTGGAAGCTGGAGCTGAATATTCGCGAAAAAACCGGGAGATGAGGTCTTCGGTGTCTTCCCTTTATCTGATCGGCATCGATCTGGGCACGACAAATTCTGTCGTGGTTTACACCGACCTTCAGGAACGGCTCGAGGCGGATTACGTGATTCGCGTGTTTCCGGTACCGCAGTTGGTGGCGCCCGGAGAGGTCCGCACGCTTCCCGCGCTCCCTTCTTTCCTTTACTTTCCTACCGCAGATGAGTTGTCCGCCGGCACCGTGAGCGCGACCTGGGATGAGGATCCGCCCATGGTCACCGGCGTGCTCGCGCGCGAACAGGGAGCGCTCGCACCCGGCCGCCAAGTGTCATCGGCCAAGTCGTGGCTTTGCCAGCCCGGCGTTGATCGCCGCGCCAAAATCCTGCCGGCGCAAGCTGAACCTCCCCAACCGATGATTTCTCCGGTTGAGGCGTCCGCGCGCTACCTCATGCATCTGCGGGATGCCTGGAACGGGGCCATTGGGACTGAAGAAGAAAAACGTTTTGAGCAGCAGGAAATCGTTCTCACCGTGCCGGCTTCATTCGACGAGGAAGCGCGTGAGCTGACCGTCGAGGCTGCCCATTCTACGGGAATTGCCAAGGTTACGCTGCTGGAAGAACCATTAGCCGCGTTCTATGCGTGGATCGCGGCAAATCGATCTCCGCAGGCAGGTGACCCCTGCTCGCTCCCGTATCCGGGGCAGGAGCGGGATGGTGGAGACCTCCGTGATGGCGACCTGATTCTGATCTGCGATATTGGCGGCGGCACGACCGACTTCAGCTTGGTGCGCACCAGCTTGGTGCAAGGCGAGTTGCAGTTTGCGCGCACAGCCACCGGCGAGCACCTTTTGCTGGGCGGCGATAATCTGGATTTGGCCCTGGCCCGCTGCGTGGAAGACAAGCTCCCAGACGCCAAGCTCACGCTGCGCCAGCGCTATGCATTACGCCGGGCGTGCTGTGCGGCGAAAGAGCGGCTGCTAAGCGATACATCCTTGCACCCCAACGCGCCAAAACCGGGTGCGCTGGAAGCTCCGGCAGCGGAACGCCTGCCGATCACGATCTTGGGCAGCGGCCATACGGTGATCGGACAAGCACTCAGCATTGAGCTGACGCGCCAGGAAGTCTTGCAGATTCTCACCGCCGGGTTCCTGCCGATCATAGCGCCTGACGAAATGCCATCACGGGGGCGGGCCACAGGTTTGCGTGAACTCGGCTTGCCATACGCCAGCGATCCCGCCATCACCAAACACCTTGCCGCCTTTTTGACGCAAGCGGCTCTGGCAATGGACAGCGCGTCGGCGAAGCGACGAATGGTTCGGCCGGATGCCGTGCTGTTCAATGGCGGTTTCTGTGTGCCGGCGGTGACTCGCGCAAGGATTGTCGAGGCAATTTCGGCTTGGTTCGGGGGAGCGCAAAGTGGCTGGCGGCCCAAGCTCCTCAACCACCAAGTGGCAGATAGTGCGGTGGCTTGGGGCGCAGCTTACTACGCCCGGGTGCGGCGCGGCGCCGGGTTGCGTATCCGGGCCGGTAGCCCGCGCTCCTACTACATAGGATTGCCCTCGGATGACGGCCTGCAGGGCATCTGTGTGTTGCCTGCCGGCGTGGAGGAGGGTGCCACCCTTCCGCCAGTGAACCGCGAGTTCTCGGTGCTGGCCAACCGCCCCGTATCGTTCACGCTCTATAGTTCGCGCACGCGGCACGATGCCCAGGGCGAAGTCGCTGCGTTGGACGAAGCCGACGTACACCGTCATGCCCCGCTGGTGACTTTGCTGCGTTATGGCAGGAAAATGCGCGAGTCCTCCCTGACGGTGCGCCTTAGAGCCAGCTTCACCGAGGTCGGCACCCTGGAACTCTGGTGCGAATCGCAGGGCACGCCGCATCGCTGGCGGCTGCAATTCGAACTCCGTGGCGAAGAGGCGCGGGCGCAGCAACCCGATGCACCGAAACTGCAACCTGTGCCGATCCCTTCGGTTACGGCTTCCGAGTCAACCATTGAATCGGCAGCACAACTGATTCGCAGGGTTTTTGGCCGCTCTGCTGATGAGGACACTCTCACTCCTGAGCATCTGGTCAGCCAGATGGAAGTGGCACTCGGCAGTAGGAGAGACTCGTGGCCTACCTCTGCCCTTCGCCGGTTCAGCGATGTGCTCACCGAGCTGGCTGCAGGACGCAAATGGTCTCCACCGCATGAGGTGCGCTGGCTAAATTTATCCGGCTTCTGTTTGCGTCCGGGGTTCGGTGCGCCGGGCGACGATGCGCGAGCCCGCAGGCTGCAGACCATCGTGTCCCACAACCCCGTCTTTGCCGACGATCTGCAATGTAGGGTGGAAATGCTGGTGCTGTTGCGACGGATCGCTGGAGGCATCAGTGCCAGTGAGCAGCAGGCTCTCTATCCCAAGCATGCTCCTGGCGCCGCTGCGACGAAGGGGGGCCGCGTGAACCGGCAGCTTGAATACGAGATGTGGCGCCTGGCTGCCAGCCTGGAGCATTTGGCGGCCAGCACCCGTGCTTCACTGGGCCATGAACTGCTGGCGAAGCTCGGAAAAGAACCCGCCGATGCAATTTGGCTGTGGTCGTTCAGCCGGCTTGGCGCCCGCATCCCGCTCTACGGGCCGTTGCACTGTGTGGTGGCGGCGGAAATCGCCGGCCAGTGGTTGAAAGCCGTGCTGGATTTGCCCGCGTTCACGGCGGCAACTGCCTCCGCTATCCTTCTGATGGCGCGGCGTACCGATGATCGTTTACGCGATATCGATGGTGCAATTCGCGACCAGGCAATCTCCCGTTTAAGGGCGTTTGGGATCCCCGAAGAAAGCATCCGATTGCTGTCCCAATATGTCCCGCCCGAACGGACGGATGCGGTCCGCAGCTTTGGGGAATCGCTGCCGCCTGGGTTGCAGGTTATCAGCTCATCGAACTGCTTGCTGTCGCTACCCGCGTTGTACAGCTCCAGCCCAATGATTTCGATACGCGCGTGAATACAAAGGCCTGTCCTGTTTCTGTGTAACTCTGCCTGGTCAGGAACTCCGAGGCCAGTTGTAAAAGGGGCTGCCTTGCGGCAGCCCTAGGACTTGGCTTCCATCATCACCTACTCGCAGACGTCCTCTATCGGACCGACAGCCACAGCCGCTGAAAACAGTGCCACCGCATCGGCTCCGGGCAATGGCAGGCTCTGGGCGACCGCTGGCGCCGACGCGCGAGGCGTGATTTTGCGGCCGTCGTGGTAGATCACCAGCAACGTTTTGGTGTTACCGATGTTATCCAGCGGGTTGGCCGCCAGCACGACCAGATCCGCGCGCTTGCCTTTTTGCAGGGTGCCGCGGTCCTTGATACCGATCAACTTGGCGGTCTCGCCGGTGGCGATGGTGATTGCGCGCAGCGGCGTCATGCCCGTGGCGACCATCAACCCCAATTCGTTGTGCTCCGACCAGCCGGGTATCCGGCTCGGAGGGGCGGCTCCTGAGTCTGTGCCAAAGCCGAGCTTAACTCCAGCATCATTGAGAGTCTTGTAATTCTTCATGGCCTGCGCGAGTGCAGCCCGGCATTTGGCCACGATGGGATTGGCATCGGTCTTGGCCTTGTAGTCTGGATCGTTGAAAATGGCCTTAACCTCGGGAGACAGCGCCGCGTTCAAGAACTGGTTCTGCCGCCAATTCGCGTTGTCGGCGAAGTAGAAGAAAGATTGATCCACGCTGAGGGTCGGGATGTACCAGGTTCCCTTGGCTTTCATTGCCGATATCAGTTCCTGGTCGACGGGCAGGTCGCGGATACTGTGTGCCAGCACGTCCACGTTGTCGGCCACCAACTGCTTGGCGTCGGCGAGATAGAAGACGTGGGCTGCAACCTTTAGCTTGTGCTTGTGCCCCTCGTCGATCACAGCCTTATAAACCGCCGGGTCCATCTTCTTGAATTGCCCGAAGCCGTCGTCGACCCAGATCTTGAGGAAGGCAGGATGCCGTGCGGCAGCTTCGCGCACCAATTTTCGCGCCTCTTCCGGTGTAGCGGGACGGTACATCTGATCGGGGGCCAGCTTGAATGGCGGTAAGGCGTTGGGAACTCCGAATCCGCGATCGGCGGGGAACACGGTCGCGCCGCCGAGTTTGCCGGCACGCTGTTCCTCCCGGATGTCATAGATAAGGTCTCGATTGACGCCGAGCGACATCATGGAGGTGACGCCATACTGCTCGTACTGGTTCAGCGAGTCCATGACGTTCTCGCGCGTGTAGGCGTCCGCGCGTTGTACGCCTTTCAACATTACCCCAAGATGAGAGTGCGCCGAGATCAAGCCCGGCATAATGGTCTTGCCGCTGACGTCGATTACCTGCGCGCCCTTTGGCGTCTTAATCTTGGCCGCCGGGCCGATCGCGGCGATCTGGTTGCCCTTGATGACGATCACACCATTTTCGATGGGTGGGTTGCCGGTGCCGTCGATAATCCTGGCACCCTTCAGAACCGTTACTGCGTCAGCATCGGCCGCATGCAGAAACGACACCGTGAAACTGAGCGCAAACAATACGAGCAAAACAACTGTGAAACGACGCATCGAGGAAACCTCTCTTAGTGGAATTGCACAACCGTGAAATTGCACAACGGCGGGGAGCAATCATGGCGCATCGCAACGCCGCCACGTTCGGCACGCCCGCTTTGAATGGGTTCACCTCAACCGGACGTGAGACTGGTTGAGGCACTAACAGCCGAAAGGACCTCCCCGGGTTGATTTGGTAAATTGTTTAACTTGCCGATGGGCGGGGATTGTAGCATTTTCCGGCAGTTGGGTCGAAAGATTTTCTACCCGCTCCGCGCTCGGCGAAGCGCTAGTGCGGCGGGATGAAACAGACGTTCCCGAGTTCCCCAACGTTCGCTTCGGGTCGAGTGCCGGAAACCGCCGCGTACACGAACCGGGCTTGCCTGGGCTCCATTGTCCTGAGCGGTTCGGTTCTCCCCTCTCGGTTTTCTGTTTTCGTGCCATTACTTTGACAAAAACTTATGGCACGAGCTGTTGACAAACCAGCGCACCCATTTACCATGATTTTGCCGTTTGTCCGTTGGTTCTGAATGGAGGAATCTGATTAAGTGACAACGGAAAATCTGCAGCAAGCAATTCCCAAAGCCAGGTGGTGGCGAATCCTTCCACCCACCATCATCATTTACATCATGTCCTACATGGACCGCGTGAATATCGGTTTCGCGATGGCCGGGGGCATGAATGAGGCATTGAAGATGTCGGCGGCCGTTTCCGGATTGGCGGCCGGAATGTTTTTCTGGGGATATCTGGTGTTGCAGATTCCCGGCGGACACATCGCCGAGCATGGCAGCGCGAAGAAGTTCATTACCTGCACCATCGTCGGCTGGGGCGTCTTCTCATTTCTCACCGGGTTTGTGCACACGAGCGGGCAGTTGATCGTCATGCGTTTTCTGCTGGGAGCGGCCGAAGGCGGCGTTTATCCGGCGATCCTGGTAGTGATTGGCAAGTGGTTTCCACAGAAGGAACTCGGACGCGCCAATGGGCTGTTCCTGATCAGCCTGCCCCTGTCGGCTGCGCTCACGAACCCGATTTCCGGCTTTATCGTTTCCCACTACGGCTGGCGTGGCCTGTTTTTTTTCGAAGGCGTGGTTTCGCTATCGCTGATCGCCATCTGGCACCCGCTGATCAGCGACCGCCCGGAAGAGGCGAAGTGGATCTCCCCGGAGGAAAAGGAATTTCTACTGACCACCCTGGCGGCGGAGAAGGCCAAGGCCATAGCCAATATGAAGGTCAACGAGGACGTCAAATGGTCTTATAGGCAACTGTTTACCAATAAGAACATTTGGGTCATGGCTATCTTATATGTCTGCTATACCGCCGGAACCTATGGATACCTGATCTGGCTGCCTACCTTGCTGAAACTCCTCATGAAGATGAGCCTGACCAGCGTCGGTTGGCTCAGCGCGGTACCGCTGGCGGCGGCGGTGGTGGGCGTGTACTGGTTCGGAGCCCTTTCGGATCGTAAAGGAAATCGCCGTATCTGGTGCGCCAACGCCCTGTGGGGATTTGGCATTGCCTTCTGGGTTGCCACTCTGTTCCCGAAACATATCTGGATTTCCTACGTTTTGATCATCGTTACCGGCCTGCTGTCGAAAGCAATGCAAAGCCCCTGCTGGTCGATGCCTGCCCTGGTCTTTCCTCCGGGAGTCGCCGGCGGAGCCCGAGGCATCATCAATGGCATCGGCAACCTGGGCGGCTTTCTGGGACCTTTCCTGGTCGGCTGGTTTACCACCAGAACCGGGAACATGAACTACGGCATCTACAGCCTGACCGTCATCCTGATCATTGGCGGTTGCGTGACCATGCTGATGCCGAAAGTGACTGCCGGCTACCAGTATCAGGTCAAGGCGGCCGGGAAGAACCAGTAGAGCGCTTACCGTTCGCGTACCGCCGCGTATGCGATCTTTGGTTCGCCAAGCCGTTGAGTTTAAACCGACAGGAATGCGTAAATCACTAATAAGCTGATTTGGGCGACAGCGATAGCAATGCCGTTTTTGAACATGGACTTCAAATCTTTAGATTCGGCAAAGCCCATTGCGCTAAACATGTTTGCGCCGGGATGAACGAAGTTGGTTACGCGTGTGGCGACAATGAGGGACACCGACCACACCGCCATTGGGATCGCATACTTTACCAGCAGGGGGCTAAACAGCTCATGAAGCATCTTGAGTACAGCCACCACGGCTCCGGAAAAACCAAACG
>Ga0326728_10020242_pt1 | contig 12735 bp, 10 predicted proteins | sample MB3enrmetagenome_FD_207602 | JGI IMG/M metagenome (GOLD analysis project Ga0326728, IMG submission 207602) | Lab enriched peat soil microbial communities from McLean, Ithaca, NY, United States - MB31MN | ecosystem: Environmental > Terrestrial > Soil > Wetlands > Peat | place: USA: New York...
GCAGCGCGATTCCCAATAAACCCGGGAGAATGACGATGAACGGCACAAACATCTTGAAGGCAGAGCCGATGATGGGAGCCATTTTCGCGGCACGCAGGTCTTTGGCGGAGAGCACGCGCTGCACCACGAGAAAGTCCGTGGTCCAGTAGCCTGTCGAGATCACCGCGGCGAGGCCGAAAACAATGCCGGTCCAGTGAATGCCCATGGGGTTGTCCTTGAAATGCCCCATCGTGCTCCACATGTGCGTGTACTCCGCGGAAGCGTTTACCGCAATCCTGGCCTTCAAACCGCTCCACCCGCCCGCCTCCACCAGCCCAAGAATGGGAATGAGCAGCGCACCGCCCCAGATCAGGACGAACTGCAGAACTTCGTTGAAAATGGCTGAACGCAAACCGCCGAGAGATACATAGATCGCCACCGTGAGCGAAGAAACCCAGATGCTGACGTTGATGTTCCAGCCCAGGACAATCTTCAGCACCAGCGCCATCGAATACATGTTGATCCCGCTCATCAGCACGGTCATGAACGCAAAACAGACCGAGGAGAGCGCGCGGCTGGATTCGCCATAACGCAGCTTCAGATAGCCGGGAACGGAATGCGTCTTGGAGATGTAGTAGAACGGCATCATCACCAGCCCGAGGAACAACATCGCTGGGATCGCGCCAATCCAATACCAGTGCGTGGCCAGAATGCCGTACTGATAAGCAGCGCCTGCCCACCCCATTAACTCGAGCGCTCCCAGATTGGCCGAAAGGAAACTTAGACCCGCGATCCACGCGGTCATCTCTCTGCCGGCCATGAAGAAGTCTTCGCCGGTATTGGCCCGTTCTTTCAGGTAAAACCCAATGGCGAGCACCAGTGCGAAGTAAAAGACAATGATGATCAGATCAACGGTGGATAAATGCACTAATCGGGACACACCAGTGGAAGCAAATAGCAGGGTCATCCTTTTGTCCTCGCTTGGCCGTAGTAGGCCCTTTCACCATGCTTCCTGAGAAAATGGCGGTCATGGAGTGTTTTGCCGATACTACCCGCATGCGGATTGATGTTCACGGTAAAGTACGCGATGCGTGCCGCAGCTTCCAGCATCCACGCGTTTTCCGCTGCCTTGGCCGGGTCGGCGCCCCAAGCAAATGGTCCGTGATTTGCCACCAGAACCGCAGGCACGGCCATGGGATCTATTTTTTCGAATGCACGAATTATCGCCGCTCCCGTATTAGCTTCGTACTCACCATTGATTTCCTCATCGCTCATAGCGTTCGTCAGAGGAATCGGGCCGCGAAAATAGTCGGCATGCGTCGTGCCGAAGCAAGGAATCGGTTTGCGTGCTTGCGCCCAGGCGGTTGCGTACTCGGAATGCGTGTGGGCAACACCGCCGATTGCGGGAAAGGCTCGGTACAGCGCGGCGTGCGTAGGAAGATCAGAGGACGGACGCAAAGTGCCCTCGACGATCTTGCCTTGCAGATCCGTGACAACAAGATGCTCTGGCTTCATCTCTTCATAAGGAACACCACTAGGCTTGATTACAATCAGGCCTTCATCACGGGCAACCCCGCTGGCGTTGCCGAAGGTCGAAAGCACCAGTCCTCTTTGGACCAGTTCCAGATTCGCTTCCAAGACTGCTTCGCGCAGTTTTAGCAACAACATGCGCCCTCGACTGTTCCCCCTCAGGCGTTGCAGCCTTTGCGGGAAGAACTCAACTACACCAAAAAGGCTTCCCAACTCCCGCCGTCTTCCTATCTCGGGTGCACCCTACTTCCGAGTTAAAAGCCGGAAGACAGTTGTTGACCGATAAAGTTGACCCGGCCTCAGTACCGTCGACGGAAAATTCGGATGATTCGGAGAATCCGGAACATGTTGTGTTTCCAGGCAAAAGCCTGTGCGATGGCCGTAGAGCTGTCCTCCTTTGCCACGCACTTTGCCGTCCAGGAAGTTGCCACTGTAGAACTGAATACCCGGCTCGGTCGTCAACACTTCCAGGACTCGCCCACTTGTGGGTTCGAACACCTCGGCGGCAACCTGCAAGCCACCTTTATTGGTCCTTTCTAGAACCCAGTTGTGGTCGTACCCCTTCCCAAACTTCAGTTGCTCGTCGCCCTGATTGATTCGCGCCCCGATGGCAGTCGCCTTCGTGAAATCAAAGGGGCCGCAGCAAACCGCCCGCAATTCTCCTGTCGGTATCAGCGTCGAATCGACCGGCGTAAACTTCAAAGCGCGGAGAAGCAACTGATGCTCCAGAATTTCCTGGCTCGCTACGCCGGACAAATTGAAATAACTATGATTGGTTAGATTGACCACTGTGTCTTTGTCCGTCGTCGCCGAATAGTCGATTCGCAATTCGTTGGCTTCTGCCGGCAGCGTGTACGTCACCTGAACCTTCAGCGTGCCGGGGTAACCCTCTTCTCCATTTGGACTCGTATAGGTCAACTCGAGAACTTGGGCATCGGCCCGGGAACGATCCACGCCGGTCCAAATCCGCTTGTTGAATCCCCGGATACCACCGTGCAGGCTGTTCGGGCCGTCATTCTTGGGCAGGTGGAACACCGTGCCGTCAAGAGTGAATTGGCCGCCAGCGATTCGATTGCCGTACCTCCCAATGGTGGCGCCGAAGAAAGTTTTGTCTTGCTCGTAGCCATCAAGAGTATCGTAACCCAAAACGATATCTGCACTTTTGCCGCTGCGATCCGGGGCTTTCAGGGAAACAAGCGCCGCACCGTAGCTGATCACCACCGCCTCGACACCCTTGCTATTGCTGAGAACATACCGGTAAATGGCGTCTCCGCTTTTCGTCCTTCCGAAATCGGAAACTTGTATTTTGCGTTCCGTGCCTTTCGCACTGAAAGCGTTTGCGAAAATGAGTAAGGCCACGAAAGCGAACGGCAGTACGGAAAGTCTGTTCATGAATTATCCTAGTTGAAGTCCCGGGATGCGCCCCGCACAATTCGAGCAATGACGAGCAAACGTTTACCATGCAATTCGTCAAAATGCAAGAACCTGTCTCCTGCTCTCCCAACCCCACGCCCGTTATGGTATGCTGCATCAACGGGCTAGGTTCGAGTGGAGTTACTTATCTCGCCCCAAGATCGAAAACGGTTCGACCGGCACGGGTTCGGGATAGCGTATACTGGCGACCGCCTAGTTTCGACTGGGAGAAAGGGGGATCGTGGACATTCGTGACGTAGCTAGGCGGGCCAAGGTGTCGACTGCAACAGTCTCGCGCACAGTCAACCAGGTGCCGACCGTCGATGCGCAATTAGCAAAACGCGTTTGGAAGGCGATTGCCGAACTCGGGTATTACCCCAACCGGCAGGCGCGTGCTTTGGTCTCGGGGAGAAGCCATGTTTTTGGCTTGATCGTTTCAGAAATCACAAACCCATTTTTCCCGGAGATTGTTCAGACTTTTGAGACTCTTGCTGTCGAACAAAAGTACGAGATCCTTCTGACTTCGACGATTCATGATCCCAAGCGTATGGAGCTTGCCGTCCGTAGGATGATTGAGGGACGAGTGGATGGCGTCGCAATTCTGACATTCGGAATGGAAGACGAGTTACTAGAGCATTTCCGTTTCCGCAATATGCCACTGGTGTTTGTTGATGTTGGCCCAAAGGCTCCCCGTGTCAGCAACATCCGTGTCGACTATGCCCATGGTATTCGCCAGGCCGTGCAGCATCTGGCAGCCTTGAGGCATAAGCGCATCGGTTTTGTGAGTGGACCTCTCAAACTGCGGTCCGCGATAGCGCGAAGAGAAGCGTTTGAAGTGTCGATGCGGGAGATCGGTTTGCCCGTGAGACCGGAGTTCATCGTTGAGGGGGACCACCGCCTAGAGGGCGGAAAGCTCGCTCTTCAAAAGCTGTCCAAGCTTCAGGAGCGCCCCACTGCACTTCTTTGCTCCAATGATATGACCGCCATCGGGGTCATGAGGCAGGCGTTCGACTTAGGAATCGGGGTGCCTCAGGAATTGTCGGTGGTGGGGTTTGACGATACCCGGTTGGCAGACTACATGATCCCTCCGCTAACCACAGTTCAAATGTCCCAGACGGAATTGGCAACTCTCGCGTTTAACGCTCTGCTGAAAGAAGTGAAGAGAGAAACTCCTGCACCAAACGGAACAGAATACATTCTTAGAACGCACCTGATCCTGCGCAACTCGACGACCTTTCCTCCAAACAACAATCAGATAGAATAGCGATCGATTTCAAGTCGCGCAGCACGGACCGTGGCTGCCCTCGAAGAGTGAGCCGCTCCGATTCCCAATTACTTTCCATCTGCCAGCAGACCAATGTACTTCTGGCCCGCGGCCCTTCTTGGTCAGCAAGCCCTGTCCCGAGTTCTTGGTTTGTTCGGTCAGCTAAGGCTGCGAGGGCTCGCTTGTTGGAGTTCCCACCTCAACCAATTTGTGACGGTTATGTTCAGTCTCTTTTTTCGTGGCTTCCACACGCAGGTCGGACAGGCGCTTGAGCAAATCGGGAATCTCCTTAGTGTTTCCGGTTTTCCTCAGCGTTTGGATCAGATGATACAAGGCTGTCTGATCCTTTGGATCGAGCTTCAGAATCTCCCGGCATTGGTCTATGACTGCCTGAGTTTGACCCGCCTGCAAGTAGAGTTTGGCAAGCACGGAGCGAACATCCAGCCAGTCCACTTCGCGTCCCCCCCATAGCACGCCTCTATCGGCTGTTCGGACTTCCCGGAGCGCCTGCCTGATCTTTTCGATGAGAGTATGAGCGAGCATAGCCTTGGTCATTGGCGGCGCTTTGCTTTTTTCTATCCGTTCTATCCTCTCTAACTCTGGTCAGTCCTAGGGCAATATCGGCGCTTCTTGTTCACGGACTTGACGCAGCAGAACAGGAAGGTCCTTAACTTCGGGTAGCGGCGGTCGCGGGATGGTGTGCCCGCACTCTATCTTTGTCCAGTGTCCAGGACCGGGGAGAGGGACCTGCAGCTTTCGGCAGACCTTGCCGAGGGTAACATCAGAGACGCCGTATTCCGCCGAGAGTCTCCTTCTGCGAATAGTGCTGGCGGACTCTGATGTTTTGCCCACCAGTGTTTTTCCGAGCAGCTCAAGAAGCTTTTACGGACTGATTCCGAACTAGGTCAAGAGAGAACAGGAAGCCCCAGAGTCCTGGGAGTCTCGAGTCTGCGTAAACACGACGAAACCATTATCTCCCAGAATGCAAACGGACAGAATCTGATGACGAGCGCGACCGCCGGTCTCCATCCTTGGCAAACACATGCAATGCCCAGGAGAATCGTGGGTTTTCCGAGATGATGTTTCGTCTTGAGAGGAGCGTCTCTCTCTAGAAGACACCCATTGGCTGTGCCGGAACTGGGCAGAGGGCGAGGCAGTGAGTCAAACAAATCGAGACGAGACCATTTGGAGCGTATGCCTCCAAAGCACATGCCGTAAGCATGCGCCCCCCTATGTCAGAACTGTGTCAAAACCCTATCTGTCTTGTCCATTGGGGTTAGCTTTTGAGCTAAAAGCAAATGCCCCAAGTTATTGGAAATAAGCAAAAGCGCAAGGAAGCGATAGAGGGTTTGGCGTTATCTAGGGGGCTTGCAAAACAGGTGCTCTCAGATGATCTTGCCACGGAAATGTTGAAGGATTGAGGGGTGAGTGTCCTACGCCTTCCTAAGACATCGCGTAAAATCCGACATAGCAGATTTCCCATCGTTGATGGCAAAACCGCAATTAGGGCTCATGCCCCCAGTCTTGGTATTGACAATAAAGACGCTTACGTTTTACCAATAGTGATGGAAATTTCTTGGGCTAGCTGGGTTCGAATCCCACCCTCTCCGCCACTTTCCTTAAAGTGCTTCCAAACACCGACGTTCCCTAGACCGTCGTCCACTACACCTTTGTGACAGCCATTTGTTGGCTTCCGACACGTTGCTGCGAAGGATCTTCCCCTCAACAATCTTCGCACCGCCGATTTCACTTCACGTGCCCAAGCATTCGGGCCATAGCCGAATGCTCCACTTACTTACTGCGATTCGATGAGGCCAGCGGATTCTAGCTACAGGGTGGATTCGAACCTCTCCAGGACGACGGTTTCCAAACCGTTGTATCCAATTGCGGACCTTGAGCGGCTACTCACGAGGCAGGTTCATCTCAAAATTGTGGTCGTCTGCTTGGGAGGCAGTGCGACTCTTGGAAAGAGTCGACCCGCTATCATTTAGGCGATTAAAGTAATCGTCCGTACTCGAGAGCACTGTAAGTCATTCCTAATTCTTCGCCACGCCTCACAACGAAGGTTGGTAGAATCTATGGAAGTGATGGGTGTTCTGGAATCCTTAGTAAATAGAACGCACCTGCTTTGTGGATAAGGAGCTCTGGCTCCCAAGAAATCTCAGTGTGACTGCACTCTTTGTTTTCAGTGATTTAGACGACGTGCGATTGTGCACGGTAGCTAGAATCGAGCGCTATCTTGCACGATTCATGCACGGTCGCTGCCCCGATCGCTGGAAGAGCAACCGCAAAATGCAGTAGAATCAAGCGGATAGTTCATGTCGGGGCGTAGCGCAGCCTGGTAGCGCGCCTGCCTTGGGCGCAGGAGGCCCCCGGTTCAAATCCGGGCGCCCCGACCACTAACTCACTGAAGCAGTTGAAGTTTTTCCTGCGTGGTATTTCCACCACTCTCCAACTTGGGAACATTTGGGAACAATTGATCTGCGAGCAAATTGACAGCGTCTCTCTGCGCGCTCCCACTGGCATGCGTATAGACTTCTAGCGTAGTTGCCATATGCGAGTGCCCCAGTTGAGCCTGTGCAACTTTCAACGGCGTTCCTTGTGCATGCAACAGCGTGCCGTGCGTGTGTCGGAGCGCATGCCAGTCTATTCTCTGGAGACCTGCCCTCCTGCAAGCAGTGCGGAGCGACTTCTTGCGTAGATTGTCCGCAGCGAGCGGAGCACCTTGGCTGGTGGCAAAAACCAAGGCCCTCGGAGAGTGGTCCACTGAACGCATATAACGCTCTTTCAATTCATGCACAGCAGCCGGAGCCAAAGGAACTTCACGTCTACTAGCCCGTGTCTTCGGTGTTCCAAAATGTCCCTTGTAGCAAATCTCTGCTACAAGCAAGGTGCCTCTCAGTAGGTCTATACGTCCCCATCGCAATGCGAGGATTTCGCCAATCCGCAACCCAGTCATCGTCGCGAGGATAATGATGGTGCGGGTAGGCTCCTTGCTGGATGCAACGAGTCGTTGAACTTCTTCTGCCGAGAGAAATCTGTGCGGACGTTTCAATGTCCTTTCCGGCATTTTACACCACGCACAGGGTTATTCGAGACGTAGTCCCAATTCACGGCGGCTCCCATGACCTTGCTCAAAAGATGCCGCAAATGGTTGGTGGTCTCCCATGCGAAACCTTGTTTGAGCTTATGCAAGGGGTATTGCTGGATTTCAACTCTCGAAATGTCACACAGGCGGTGGCCACCAAACGGTGGAATCAAGTGCTTGCGCAGCAAGAGTGAATAAATCTCCTGCGTAGCAAACTTGAGTGTCGGCAATACCTCTGGGTCAAAGAATTCCGCGATGAATTGCGAGAACAACATCGTGCCCTCTGGACGAGTCTGAGGATGGCATTGTTGTCATACAACTCCGCGAGTGGTACAAATCGCCTGAGGATGCACAGCGGGGCCTAGCGACATTGACAAAGCACGCCTCCCGTACCATCAAGCAAGGCACGAAGAAGGACGCAAAGGGACGCGTCATCGGCAAGCGGGTGGAATTGGTTTTCAGCCGTGGTCGTAAGACCAGCCCAGAGAAGATCATCGCCTGGTCGGATGGTGCCAGGATTGTTCTTCTAAGTTCTACATCGTTGTTGCTCTTGCTAGATTTCGAAAGTCAGTATTACCCGTAGGCGGCAATAGCAGCGCGCAAACACAGGCATGCGGGACGAGCGGCTTTGGTGGCGGCATAGGAATCACAGGCGGCGCGAACGCTGATGTCGGTCTTGGAGTCGCGGGTGCCACAGCAAGCGGATCTGCTGGAGGTGGACTGTTCCATAATTCCAACACGGGATTTTCCGATGGATTATTTGCGACCGGAGCGGCAGTGGCTAATTTGTTCAGCCACGTTGCAGCCGCCCCGAGTCAGAGTGTCCAGCGTGGCATCTTGGGAGCATACGCCAGGGCAGGTCTTCCCACCCGGTGCCTTGAACCGAATAATCTCGCCCGTGGGATCCCTTCACTCGATACTTGGCCGCGAGCTTCATATATAACTCTCTGCATTTTTTCGGCTGCCGAGTTGAGTCGGCGCAGAACTGTACAATCCAGTACAGACGTATCGGTCTGCAGTGGGTATGCTGCAAGGCAACAAAACACTCTTCAGCTAAACATACCCAACCACCCCCACCCTGAGCCCCCAATGCCCAGGGTGTGCCGGACAGAACAGACTGGCTGCCAGTGCAGAGTGCGTGGAGTATCAAGTCACTAGGCCGTTGGGTTGTCCTTCGAAAGAAAAAGCTTTAGCGATAAACTGGGCATTCCTAAGCTGCACGGCAACATCTCGCTTTTCGGGAGTTCCTCGATGTTGGATCAGGGTGTCTGGGCCGAAGTCAAAGTGGGTGGCGAACACCTGCGATTATTCTCGGAGCAGAGTGCGCTCGGGGTGCAGGCATCCGTGTATAACGTAAATGCAAAGAACTGGATTGCACCCTCCGAATCTGTGGATGATATCGAACAGGGAAAAGACAGAGCGGCAGAACATGCTAAGGTGTATCTTCGCAACGTCGCCAGTTTAGAGCTGCCTCCGTTGCAATGGAAGAAATCCCGCTCCGTGTAGTTTACGCAACGTTGGTCCTCGCCCTCGGCAATCTGGCCAACTCAACTCCATTTAGACCTATTTGGTCCTTCCTGGGGACCGTAACTACTACGGCCAGAATTGACGCCAAATCTCAGCGCCACCAGCCTCCCAGATTTTTAGCGGTAGTACCTGGGAGCTAGCCACGAGTACGGGAGTTCCATTTACGATTCCAGAGGGCAATGGCAATGTTAAGGTTAGCGGACCCATCCCCGGCAAGATGCAAATCTGTGGCAGTCTTTAGAGAGAATGGAAAAAATCCTCGCCAACCTTCGGCTAAGGACCAAATTTCTGTTGTCTATGGTATTGGTAATTGCCGGTCTTACCTGGGTTGTGCTGCTTGTTGTGCGCCAAACGGTTCAGGAACGCGCGCGGCAGGAATTGGCGACCAGTGCTCACAACTCGCTGATGATCTTCGAGATACTGCAACATCAGCGCCAGGTGGTAATGAGCCGCAAGGCGGATCTTCTGGCCACCTCCGCATTTCTTTCCAATAGCGACGCCAGTGAATTCACGGACTCCACCAATAATCCCTTGGACACATCGAGTAGCGACTTAATAGCGCTTGCCGACCCTAGCGGCAAGGTTGTTGCGCTGCACACGACGCATTCCGGCTTTTCGGCGCAAAGCGTTGAAGCACTCTTGCGTTCTTCTTTAGCCAGGAACCACAGTTCCGATTGGTGGTTCAGCAATGGTCACCTGTATCAAGTGGAACTCCAACCAATTGGGCCCGCCGCCACGGCAAAAGGTGCCCAATCAGCTACGGTTGTTGTGGGACAGGAACTCGATGAGCGTGGTGTGCGCGATTTGAGCCGCCTTCTGTCGGGCGAGGTAGCGCTCCGTTATAAAGGACGCACGGTAGCGAGCACCCTCGATCCTTATCGGGAAGGGGAACTTTCGTCTCAAATGCAGGGCGGCATCACGCCCGATCAGGTGTACCTCGGGAATGAGCGATTTTTTGCCAGTTCGGTGGAATTAACACCCGATTTGCCCGGTGGGACAACCCTGATGGTTCTTAGGTCGGACGGCAAGACGATGGCATTTTTGCAACGCCTCAATCGCCTTCTGCTGCGAGTTGGCTTTCTTGCTGTGCTGGCCGGCGGTTTCCTGGCTTTCCTGATCTCCAACACGTTCACCAAGCCACTTGGCAGACTCGTGCAGGGTGTACATGCGCTGGAGCAAGGCGATTTCGACTTTCAATTAGAAGTGCAAGGAGGCGGTGAGGTCGCCGAGGTAACACAGTCTTTTGATCGCATGCGCCACACGCTGCAAAGGAACGATTCCGAAAGGCAACAACTTGAGGAACAGCTTCGGCAATCGCAAAAAATGGAGGCGCTGGGCCGGCTGGCGGGGGGAGTCGCTCATGATTTCAACAATCTGCTAACCATCATCAAAGGTCACAGCGACTTATTGCTGGACTGGCTGAAGACCTCCGAACCGTCCTACAAAAGCTGCGAACAGATCCACAAGGCCGCTGACCGGGCAGCGTCACTGACGCGGCAGTTGCTAGCTTTCAGCAGGAGGCAAGTACTGCAGCCGAAAGTGCTGGACTTGAATGTTCTCGTGACAGAGATGGACAAACTGCTGACACGCCTGATTCGCGAGGATGTTGAGTTCGTTTTTGTGCCGGGTGCTGCGCTCGGAAGCGTGAAGGCCGACCCAGGACAAATCGAGCAGGTACTCTTGAATCTGACCGTCAACGCCTGTGATGCCATGCCGAAAGGTGGAAAACTGACGATCGAGACCTGCAATCTGACCGTGGATGATGAGTACGCGCAAACGCATCCCGGTCTGCAGCAGGGATCCTTTGTCTTGCTCTCCGCAACGGATACGGGCCATGGAATGGACGCAAAGACGAAAGCGCGGATCTTTGAGCCTTTCTTCACAACGAAAGAAGTAGGCAGAGGCACGGGATTGGGCCTTGCGACGGTGTATGGAATTGTTAAACAAAGTGGCGGTTTCATTTGGGTGGAATCCGCTCCGGGGAAAGGAAGCCGCTTTGCGGTGTATCTTCCCGAGGTTTCTGAAAAGGGTGTTCTGATCGCGCCTGAAAGAGTCCCGCTCTCCCCTGTGCCAGGGGCACCTACGATCATGGTGGTGGAAGATGATGCCGCAGTCCGGGAGCTTGCCAGTAACTTCCTGAAAACGGCTGGATACCATGTACTCGCCGCGAAGGATGGAGTTGAAGCGCTCCAGATCGCTAGGGGTTACGGCCAATGCATCGGCACATTGCTGACGGATGTGGTGATGCCAAACATGCGAGGAACGGAACTAGCTGCGCGACTCGGCAATCTTCTCCCTGCAATGAAGGTAATCTTTATGTCCGGCTACCTGGAGCACAACGACGAGAGCCACGAACTTGTTGAGGATGGCGTGTTTCTCGAAAAACCATTCACGCGGGAGAGTCTACTCGGCAAAGTAAATGAAGCGTTTCGATCCTCGAGCTTGGCGAATCTCAAAAGATAAGATTGTCTGGGTGTATCTCTGAAGCCCGCTTGGTTCCCATATCTGGAATATTCGTGCGCATCATTAATGTAGATCCGAAACGAGGCAACAGGGGATCGTTACACGACTTAGGTATCACGGTGAACCAGCCCGTCCAGCCGGTTACACGCTGCCTCCGGGTTTCATTCCCGGACGACCGCCCAGGTAAGGAATCGCCCGCCCCACTATTGTTTCGCCATATCGCACCCACCGGGGAGTCGGACGCGGGGTCAGCGCCAGCATGTTGGATAAATGACATAAGGACGGATGCAGATCCGCGACCATCTTGACGAGCGCTGTAAGCGGCACAGCCAGCAGCAAGCCCATCACACCCCACAACCAGCCCCAGAAGAGAATCCCAACCGTCGCCGCCACTGGTCCGATACTCACGCGAGTAGCTATAAATTTCGGGATAAGAAGATTGGCGGACACGACATGCAGGAGAAGGATCGTCAGAGTGATGGCGATAAATGGTCCTGGTGTGTTGAACTGAAGAAGGGCCGCTGCAAGAGGAAGCGCAAGCGAGAAGATCAGCCCGAGGAACGGCACCAGGTTTAAGAGCCCGCTGGCGATTCCGAGTGGTATAGCGCCTTTCATGCCAATACCCCACAACATCAGCGTGGTCGCCACGGCCATCACGGAGCCGACGATAAGATTGCCTACAACAAAGCCGCGAATCATCTGGTTCAGGGTCGTGATGAATCGAGCCGTGTCTATCTTCGAACTGAACAGGGCATTCATCCGGGTGGCCATTTGTTCGTTGCTGCAGAGCATGAAAAACGTTAGAAATGGAACCACGCCGGCAATAATCAGCACTCCCCACACAGATCCCGCTCCGCGCACCAGATAGGCCGGCCAACTTGGCGATTCCTGCAAGCGAACCTCGGGAACTCTCTTGATGGGCTGTACGTCGTTCGTAAGGCTTCCAGCACTTTGCTGAACTTTTTGAATTCTCCGGCTAATTGGCTCAATGGCTTGCTGAATCTTCGCGGTATACACGGGAACTTCTTCCGAAAAGGTTATGGCTCTTCCGTAGAGCGCGTGACCCAGCAGACCGATTAATCCCATGCCTGCGAGCACAACGACCGCCGCAGCCACACCGCGCGGCAGATGCAGTTTCTCCAATATGATCACCACGGGGTCAAACAGGATCGCGAGAAATGCCGCCAGGATAACCGTGATGCAAATCGAGCTAGCGTAGTAGCCGAACACCGTCAGCAAGCCCGCCACCAATATGAAGAGCAGAATTGCAATTCTGCGAAGCAGCACGTCGGACGGTGAGGTCGAAGACGGCGGCGCCATTCTGACCAAACCCACCTCATTTGTGACTTGATCAGACAAACGTTTTCCGCGCGTAGATGCGTCGTTGGCTGGAGATCGGAAATACTGACCGGTCATTTTTGACTCCCCGGCCGATTGATGAACGCAGGTCCGACAGCCTCAATATGCCGTG
>Ga0326728_10020243_pt1 | contig 12735 bp, 9 predicted proteins | sample MB3enrmetagenome_FD_207602 | JGI IMG/M metagenome (GOLD analysis project Ga0326728, IMG submission 207602) | Lab enriched peat soil microbial communities from McLean, Ithaca, NY, United States - MB31MN | ecosystem: Environmental > Terrestrial > Soil > Wetlands > Peat | place: USA: New York...
CGTGGGGCAACCGCCAGATGTCGGGCTGCCCCCACGTCTGCCAAAGGTCCTCGATGTCGTCTTTCGGGCACCCCAAATCATAAATCCCTTCCATCAATAATATGTTTTTACTGGGGATGACCGGATGGATCCTGGTCAAATTGAGTGGGGTCAAATTCACCTTCTCCAGCAACTGCTCAGTCCTCGGCAACATCGACCGAATCCTGGGGCTGGCGGCGTGTTTCTCCGCCCAGGGATTCAACCGCGCGCATGGCGCACCCAGAACGGCGGCGGCCAACCGCGCATCGTGACACGCCGCCATGCCCGCATACCACGCACCCATCGAGTAACCCCATAGCGCCACAGCGGGGCAGCCTTCCTTTAAGAGCCAGCCGGTCAGGGCGCGAATTTCAGCCATCGCCTGCGCCGTTGCCTGCGCGAACTGAAGCAAATCCGAATAGCCAAGCGAACCGCCAAGCTGGCGGGGACGGCGTTGAAAGTGGTAAGGCGCAACCAGGGTAACGGCATTGAATCCCGCCCGATTGCATTGGCGGGCGACCATAGGAAATCGAAAATTATAATTGAGGGAGTCGCCCGACCCATGCAGTAAAACAACCGCGGGCTGTTCCTGCCACCGCCCGCCGCAGCGGTAAAACCGGCCATGAACGACATTGTTTTCCGTGAACTCGCAGGGCCGGGGCGTGGGAAAACGGAAATCGCGAGGTCCGTTGAATTCAACCCGCGCCGGATGGCTTTCGGTGGGGAAGAACTCAGGTCCATTCAGGAATTCGAGTGCTTCCTCCAGTCTGGGGTTATTCCTATAAAAATTGGCAGGCAACTTGAGTGTCGAAGCCTGAATCGCCAACCAATCCAGCGATTTTGCCAAAGGAGCGATCATTCGCTTTTAAGTTTCTTTCTCACCCGCGAAGCGTCAAAACTGGCGCGGCGGCAAAAAAGCAATTTCTTATCGGGTTCTTATCAGTCTGCCCCCGGAAAGGGAGAACGACCAACCGCCGATGATTTCCGAGATCTGGGCTGCCTCGACTTGCCAGGAGGGGCTTCCGGTTTCCACTGGTACATGAGGACCTTGGATTTCCAATCCTCCTCCACCAGGACCAGGCATTCACCGTCGGGACGGCGGATGGCCTGGATGCCTTCGGGGATGTCCACCCAGCCGACGGCCTCGCCGGGCAGGTCGCCGCCTACCTCCGGACCTGGTTTGAGATGGCCGACGCTGGCGCCCGTCTGCGCATTATACACCTCGATTCGCCCGCCCACGACATACACCACGAAAACGTAATCGACGGCGACGCTCATCGAGGCGGGCTTGCCTTTCCAGCTTCCATCGACCGTGTAATCGGGGGAAATCTGCCAGCGGGGCGAGCTCTGGCCTTTGCTCCAATGGTCATACCGGCAGATCACCCGGCCCATCACCTTCCATAAGCCGTCGTGGTGAGGACGGTCGGCGGTATAGCCGGCCAGATACATGGTGTCGGTGGCGGGGAAGTAGTAAATGCGCTCCAGGCGCGTGAAAGGCGCGGGCATCGGCGTGGCCGCCAACGAGGTGAAATCGTAGATGGGATTCCCTTGGGCATCCAAACCTTGGCAGGCGAACCTGCGGATGCCGGCAGTTTGTGTGGCCTGCCACACGTTGCCGGCGCTGTCCACCCACCAACCCCATAACGGTGGCGCGTCCTTTCCTCCATTGCTCAGGAACTCGGCACCATCGAAGGCGCCGTTCCCGTTGCCGTCGCGCCAAATCCATTCTCCTTTGTCGGGTTGGCCGGGCGGCCAGCCCTGGTCCTGCTTCTTGAGGTGGCTCTTGGCGAAGAAGACCGAGGGCACGGCAAGCTCGCCCTCCTTGGCCGAATCGAAGCGATAGACCTGCAGCGCCTCTGAATACATGTCATTGACGAACAGGAACCGTTTGCCCTGGATGCGCCGCACCCATGCGCCCGCCGACCAGAGGTGCAGCCGGGGGTCTTCGGGATACCGGAACGGGTCGAGCGTGTAACCCTGGTAGGTCCATTGCTGGCCGGGGGGCCGCGTGTAATCCAGACGGAAATGCTCTTCTTTGGTGAACAGGTCCGCTTCCGAGGCCGGGTCGAGGTCCGCCATGTCCACGAACTCCAGGCCGAACAGGCGCCAGTTCAATTTGCCCTCCGGCGCATAGCTCTCCAGCACGGTGCCTCCACCCCCGCTCTGGCCATCCTGGGCAATGTAGAAGTTGCCCTGGGCATCGCATCCGACCGCACTGGGGTGGTTAAACTTGAGCGGGCCAAACCCGCCCGGAACGCCGGAGAAGATGCCGCCCTTGGCCCCAAAGGTGCCCGCCAGGCGGGGGGATTCGGCCACGTTCTCGAAAATCAGGACCTGCTGGCTCGGCCCGTTGTCCGCAACCAACAGGCGGTCTTTGGGGGCCAGGCACAGGGCCGTGGGCTGGGCATCCGCCGCAAACTCGATTCTTCGGGCGTTTCCCTCAGCGGTGTGCCGCGAAATCCAAGCCGGAGCCGACCCGCTCCTGGGGTGCAGAAGCCACAGCGTCCCGCTTGGGTCCAGCACCATGCGACCGGGACGGCCCACCGGCCAGTGGGCCACCGGCTCCATGGTCTCGGTGTCATAGATGCGGATCTCGTTCACCCCGGCACAACTGACATAAAGCCGATGCTCGTCAGCGCAAAGGCCGGCGATGCCACCCTCGGCCTTTTCTGGGGCCTCGATGACGACCAGGAAGCATCCCTTGAGCGTGTCGCCTTGGCCGCCCTTGCCGCCGGAAAACGGCGCACCGCGGGTGACGTCCGCCCGCAGGCGGCGCGAGACGCCGTACCAACTCAAGCCCTTGGCCGGCCAGGTATTGGTCCCTTTGAGGTTCCCGCCTTCGTTCCCCACGCGCTGGGCGATAAACACATACTTCTGGTTCAGCGCAATCGCGCTCCCGCCGTCGTAGCCCCAGCCGTGCGTGTGCTGGGCGATGCCGATGACGTCCCCGTCCTTGTAAATCCCGACCTCGCGCCCGGCCTCGTCCCAGGGGACGTTGCAGTACACCGTGCCGTCTTCGGTCACCACCATGGCCTGGATGTCCTGCTGGACCCACCTCTTCCCGCCTCCGAAGGAGTTCCCGACCCAAGAGGTGGTGGCGGCCAGCAGCCTGGATTCGGAAGCACCGCAAGCAGGGAGGAGGGCGCAGCCCGCATAAAGCCCGAGCGAAACTCCGCCGAGGAAGGCGAGGCTGGATGGTTGTGGTCGGTTCATAAAGGCCGAGTTGCCGTCTGAGGCAGGTTGCCTGGCGGTCCGCCCTGGAGCAAGGGAAACCCTCCTTCCAGTCTTCCGGTTGAGATGAAAGCTCCGCTCAAGTGAGCCAGCGGACGCGGGAAAGCCAGCCAAACGAAAACCAACAACCGCTCGCAAGAGCACAAAACAGAAAGGAACAAGCAGATGAAGTTACAGACAATTCGGAAGGACAGAAGTGACTTGACTCCCCTCGAAAAGCCCTGAGAATCCGGCCGCAATGGAGCCGCTTTGGAAGTTCTTGGGACCCGTCCCAACCGACTGCCTCCAATCCCAAGGCGACAAACTCATTTGTTTGAACCTTTCGGTGGGCTATTGACACTGAGTTGGTGAATGGTGATGCAGATGGCGGCACAGACGACCATTGCGAACGACGCGGCCTCCGATTCGCTGGACAGACTGGAAGAGTCCATCCAGGTCCTGCGCGCGAAGGAGGGTGATGCCGGAGCATTTACGTGGCTCATGGCGCGTCACGAACGTCCCGTGCTCTACTACATCCGCCGGCTGATCGCACAGCCGGAAGATGCGCTCGACGTGCATCAGGATGTCTGGCTGGCGGTGTTTCGCGGGTTACCAGGCCTACGGAAACCGGGGGCCTTTCGCGGCTGGCTCTATCGGCTGGCGCATGATAGGGCGGCCCGGTTCATCAAAGAGGAAATACGCGACGCCAAGAGCAAGGAATCCATTGAGTCGGTCGCTGAGGCGGCGCCGGGCCTGGCGGAAGAGGACCCCGAGAGGGTCCACCGTGCGTTGGGAGCGTTATCGCCTTCGCAGCGTGAGGTGCTCACGCTCCATTATCTCCGCGACCTGAGCCTGGAGGAGATCGCCGTTGCCTGCGACGCGCCGTTGGGCACGGTCAAATCACGCTTGCACTATGCCAGGTTAGCCCTGCGCCGCCACTTGGAAAGGAATGAGGATGAATGATCCCAGCCAAAGCACCGATTTCAGCAAGGCTCTCTTAGCCCAGGACGCCCTTGTCAACTCGACGGATTTTGCCCGCCTCCGCGCTCAAGTGATACAGCGGGCGGAGCGGGCGGAACGGCGTGAACGGCTGGCGCGCTACGTGACCTTGGCATTCGGCGCGGTCACCTTGATCGCGTTGGCCCTTATTGCGGCAACCAACACCGGTGCCATTGCTCATTCGGGCCAGTGGCCGGAATGGGTCCAGAATGCGGTTGCGGCCGCCTTTTTCCTGCTTCCGGTGGCCGCGCTGCTATTGGGCGCTATCTATCTTTTGCGTCATTACCGCGAACTCCAGAACGCCCGCCTGGACGCCCAGAACCAAGCGATCGCCGCCCTGGAACGCCAATTGGCTGAACTGAAGCGCTCGCTCCCCGAGACGCGGGAAGGCGGAGTCAACCGGCAGCCGACCGCAACCGTCTCCACACCCTCGGAACAACGCCGCCCGGACTCTGCGGTTCAGGCCGCGCAAGAGCCCAAAGCGCGGAAGGGGTTCACCTTGTTGGAACTGCTGGTTACGGTCGCCGTTCTTTCGCTGCTCGCCGCGCTGCTCGCCACGGCCCTGGCGACTGCCAAAGAGAGCGCTCGCGCGACCTACTGCCAGAATAACCTCAGCCAATTGGGGCGGGTCTTGGCGATGTATGTGGGCGAGTTCCGTGCCTATCCTGGCACCACGCCGTATCCGATAGTGCCGATAGGAGTTGTCAAGAACCCGCCGAGTGAAGATACCTGGCTGTGGGACGATCGGTTGGGCCCTTACCTGGGCGAACGGAGGGGGGTGATGCGTTGTCCGAGCCACACGCTCTCACGACGCGAGTCGGCATACGGGGGGGAGGATTACCGGGCGAATTACAACTACGGCTACAACGCTCTGGGCTGTGGACGCATAAGCATTAGCGGCGACGGGACCTTGCTTGTGCCGTCTTCGAATCTCGGACTTGGCTGCATTGTTCTGGTCGGCGGAACCTCCACGCTATCTGTCCCCGATGCCAAAGTCGCTCACCCCGCCGACATGCTCGCGATTGCAGACCGCGAGGGGGGCAACCAATGGACCTCACCCGTCATCGCTCCGGGAAACCCGGGCGTGCGATGGGACGACGATCCGGGCGACCAGCACCGGGGCCGTGCAAATGCAGTTTTTTGCGACGGCCACTGCGAAGCCGCGGCCCAAGCCCATTGGAAACAGAAATCGGATCCGGCCCGCTGCCGATGGAATAACGACCATCAACCACATCGCGAAGCGTGGTGAGGTAGTTGTTACAATGAGCGGGACCAGGACGATGATGCCGCCGAGCAGCACCGTCGGAATGTCGATCACATCGCCAAGACACGAAAGGAATACCACGTCCCGACCTCCTGGTTGTCGCGGATGAAGGCGTGGCCGGGGTGCTTGCCGGTCATCAGCACGCAACGCGCCGGCGCGCAAACCGGGCTGCCCGAGTAATGCTGGGTGAACCGCATACCCTCCTTGGCCAGCCTGTCGAGTGTGGGCGTGTGGATGATGGTTTGTCCAAAGGGGCCGATGTCACCGTAGCCCAAGTCATCGGCGAGAACGAAAATGATGTTCGGCCTGCGCTCGTGTTGGGCGGCGTTGAGGCTGCAAACGCAGAGGCCGAGAATCAAGAGCCGAAGCAAGGTCTTCATCGTCGGCCCCATTCTTGAAGCTCTTGGGAGATAGAATCAATCCTTTCATAATCATCGCCCATCTGGTATTCGCCCACGAGGATTTCGGGCGCCAGTGCCGCTCTCCGGCTCGAGCTTCACCAGCGCGTTCGTATCGCCAGCCTGAACTTCAAGCCTGCAAGATAGATCGGGCCCGCCATTGGGGTCTGGTTTGAGGGCTCTCACGCCCACCCTTCCCGGGGCGGCCCTCTTGAAGACAAAGCGGCCGTCGGCATCCGTCATGGCGCCGCCGCCGTCCACATAAATCCACAAGCCCGGAACGGGCTTGCCGTCCGGCCCCACCACCTTGCCGGCCACTGGGAGGTTGGCCGCCACCAGCTTGATAGGTTGCACCACGAGTTGGTCGGGTTGAGCGCTGTCAGGTTCCGCCGCCGCGTTGAAGACCAAAGCATAGCCCATGGCGTTGACGTTCACGCAGTAGTCCGCTTCCTGGGGAAGGCCCTTGAAGGCGAACGAGCCTTGGGTATCGGTCGAGGCGTGTTCCAGCTCTTGGCCCACGTGGTTCAGGCGCATTTTCAAATCCACGCGCGCATCGGCCAGCGGCCGGTTCTCGGCATCCCGCACCGAACCCGTGACGGTGACTCCCGCCTGCAGACGCAGATCCAGGTTGGTCGTGGTTTCATCAAAACTGTGGGTCGCGGCCAGATTGCGGGCTACATCGCGCGCGACAAGCGCCGACCTCACGAGGCGAGCGCCTCCCAAGGGGCGCTTGCGTTGCCAGTAGAGGACATAGTTCCCGTCGGCGTCACTCTGGGCTGTCTCACCCACCATCCCAGGCGACCAGACCTTGAGGCTCGCTCTCGGGGCCGGCGCCCCTGAGGGATCGAAGACTCTGCCCGTGGTGGTCAAATACCGGCCAAAGGTGGCGCCGTAATTGGGGTCATGGAGCTGGATGATGACGTTCGTGTCGCCTGCCCGGGCCTTCAGGCCTGCTCGCGAGGTCCTGAAGGTGGGGACCCCGGGGCTGACTTCAGGAGGACCGGAGCTGTGCGCGTTGAGGAAAACCTCGCCTTCGCACACGGCGTCAAAAACGAAACGTCCCGTGCTGTCGCTCAAGGTGGCCGGCCGATTGGGCTGTCCTGTGCCGCTGAAGCTCACCTCGGCCCCGGCGACCGGCCCTCCCTCAGGGCCCACCACCTGGCCGGCGAGTTTGCGGTCGGCCCGCTTGAGCACGAAGACGGGAAGGTCGTAACGGCTGACCCTGGTGTCGTCAGCCAGGACCAACCGAGAGGCACGGCCGTAACTTGTGGGGGTGAACACCTCAATAGAGTATTGCCTGCCTCGTGGCAGGGCGGGGAAGGTAAATGAGCCCTGCGCGTCAACCTGGGCCGGTCGCGGGTTCAGTTTCGAGAGCACGCCACCGGAAGGGCGTGTGGTGCTAACGTTCACCAAGGCGGTGGCCACCGGCGCCCCCTGCGTGTCTTTCACGGAACCTGAGAGCGTGAGGCCTGGTTCCAGAGTCAAATCCAATTCGGTTGGTTTGGCCTCGAACTCCCGCATAGCGGCCAGGTTTCCTTCCAGACTCCGAGCCAGGATGAAGTTCGTTCTATCGATGGGACCCCACCAGAAATCGGACTTCTGCACGTCTCGTGTCATAGGCAGCTCGTATCGCCCGTTGGCATCGGTCCTGGTTTCGACATAAGGGCTTGCCCCGGAATAGTGGCCGGGATGAAACGATACGAGCACCCCGGGCGCGGGCGCACCCCCAGGATCACGTATCGTGCCGGAGAGTCGCTCGGACGAACCGGCCTCTGCAGCCGCCGTTGTATTTGAGGGAGCGATGAGCGTCATCAATCCCAGTGCCAGAGCCAAACACACCTCGTGAGACACCGTTGAGTTCATGGTTCCTATTCCTGCTTCCGTGAGAGCATGTTCTTGAATGCCCGATTCCGCATTAAGGTCGAGACCTTTTCTTCGCCACCGCGGTCCAGCATACCCGGACGATGCGCCAATGCCAAGCCAGGCCCTTGGAACCCTCCGGCGGCGTGCAGGAGATAATGGTGGTAATGCTCGTAGCAGAGTGTCCTGGGGCCGCCGAAGGCCCGGTTTGCGGCGTCCGCGAGGAGGCCCAGCCCATCGGCGTCTGGCAAAATGCCCGCCAGCGCAACGAGTCGGCAGTCGCGCGCGTTGTCGGTCGTCTTCGCCCCGATCACCCAACTGGCCAGCAGATGCGTTTCCGGATTCATGCCGCATGCCGCACGTCTCCACAGTAATGACACCACGCATTGACTTTCGTTCCGCAGGCATGCCGCTCCCGCCACGTAGGGCGGCCCTCCAGGAGGCCGGTTTGCGGAAGTTCCTGCCCTGCGGCGTGGGCCTGCGACCGGGCGGTTGGAAGCCTGCCCCACACGGCCCACCTGAATAGCGACCTGACGTCTTTGGGCGGCCCAGGCGCCATCCTGGTTCAAACGCTCTCATGGTTCCAGCCTCAAGGTCCTTTGAATCATCTGGCGGACCTTGTCGGAGCTGCTGGACGAAGTTGTCAAATGCCTGAGCAACACGCAGCGCTGGTGGGCATTGGTGAGAATGTAATCGCAAACGGCTTGGGTCATGATTGTCGTCCCACCGTGCCTGGGATTGGGAACAGGACATTGCTCGCTAAAGGAAAGGCATAACCCATGGGCGCCGGAGTCCGAGACGAAAGGCTCCTGCCGCCAAGAGGATGGAATCGCCCGGGAGTTCTTCTCGAACTGCGACCGCAGTTCGGCGGCTGCAGCCTCCACACCCTCGAGTCCTTTGGGGAGAGGAGAGCCGTGCCGGCTGACAAATGTCCATCCCGCGGGACGTTGGAATGCAACGTCTTCATCGAGCAAGCACGCACGGAGGAAATTGCCGCTGAATACCCCGCCTCCGGCCGCTTGTGACAGGTAACACGCCGGATAACCTAACCATTCGTAATATCGGATCCATCGGCCACAGGGCTCGATGGAAATGCCAGGATGATCGAAGAACACTCTGCCCGCGGCACGAAACGACGCTACAGGAGCTGCTTTGCGGAATCCGAGCTGAGACGGTTCGTGAAACAAGGAGGAGGGAAAGCTGTGCGCCGATCCAACGACCGTGTTTGTCGCGCCAAATGACTGATGCAGTATCTCGCCCAATCGGCGGGCACCTTGCACAGCGGCTGATTCCGCCTCGGCTGAATTAGCGCCAGCCGTTATTACCCTGATCAGGCCATTGGTCTCCTGGCTCGTCCCCTGCAGCGTAATCATGGCGGGGGTTTCGATCATCACGCCCAGCGTGGCCATGCCGGGGCAGGACTTGATCACTCTTCGGCGGAAGTCGGAGCGCAAGACCGCGGCATTGAACGGGCGCATCGTCACAAAGGACTCGCCAAGGTATCCCGGCTGCCTCAACGCTTGAAACAGGAACACAGTCACCAGAATGAGGAACAGACCTCCAGACGCCGAAAAACAGGTTAACCGCTTGCTCATGGCTCCAGAGAACAGCTCTCATGCGCCCTCGGCTCGACCCCAAGTCCTTGTTGGGCCGAGGCAGAACCGGGTCTGGAAGTGTCCCAGCCCAGCGCTTGCGATGGAGATAACAACGCCCACCCAGACCGGGGCGGCTTCTTGAGGAAGCGCAATTGGCTGGGCTTTAGGGCCATATCACTGGTTGGACAATCTCTGACCCTGCGCGTTCAACGACGGCGTCTTCGGTTGGGGCGGTCCACCTGGCAGCCATCGAGATCGATTTTTCTCTGTCGGATTTCGTCTCCGGCGGCTTCTATAGAGGTGAAAGGCGTATGGTAGAAGACGACGGCCAGTTGTTGCAGGATTACGCGAGCCGCGGCTCGGAGCGGGCCTTTGGCGAGCTGGTCGCGCGGCACATCGATATGGTCTATTCGGTGGCGTTGCGCCTGGTGCGGGGCGACGTTCACCTGGCCCAGGACGTCGCGCAGACCGTCTTCGCGGATTTGTCGCTCAAGGCAAAGTCGCTCGCCCGCGTTGTGCTCGCGGGCTGGCTTTGCCGGCACACCTTCTTCGTAGCTTCTGCCAAAGTGCGGACCGAGCAGCGGCGCCGGCAGCGCGAACGCCAGGCGGTTCAAATGAACACCATCCACGAGTCCACCGAGCCCGACTGGGAGCAATTGACACCCATCCTGGACCAGGTCCTCCAGGAGCTGGGGAGCCAGGACCGCGACGCCATCGTTCTTCGCTATTTCAAGCGGCAGAGCCTCGAGTCGGTAGGCGCCGCTCTGGGCATCAACCCGGATGCCGCGCAGAAACGGGTGTCCCGGGCGCTGGAGCGAATGCGCTCCAACTTCTTAAGGCGGGGAGTAACGCTGACCTCGGCGGCGTTGGCGGTGGCCATCGCCGACCACGCAGTTGCGGCCGCCCCGGCTGGCCTGGCGACGGCGGTCTCGGCAACGGTGGCCGCCGGCGCAGGGGCAGCCGGCGGCGGCGCGGTGGCTTGGGCGGAGTTCCTGGGGTGGCTGAAAACCAAGACCGGGCTCGCCTGCGCCGCAGTCGTGCTCCTGGCCGGCGTCAGCGTGGTCCAATTGATTCGAACCAACCTCCTGCAGCCGCTGCCCTTGAGACTCGGCGACACACTGCGTTCAGAGACCGGCGTAGCTCCAGCCGCCAATGCTCCAGGCGAACGTCCCGGTTTCCATTGGAGCCAGGTCGAATCCAGCGACTATCGGCAATATATCGCCAACCTGCGGGCCATTGGCTGTCCGGAACAGACGATCCGCGACATCATCATCGCCGACCTCAACCAGGCCTACGCCCTGAAGGCTCAGGCAATCTGGAAGCCGCCCGCGAGGGTTTACTGGAAGAAGCCTCGCGATACCCGGCCCGGCCCCGAGCAGTTGAGCACGCTCGCGGCGCTCCGCCGCGAGGAGGCCGCGACCATAAAGGAACTGCTCGGGATTTCGATCTCCCATCAGGACTATGTGGACCTGGCCGCATTCCAGCTCACGCCTTCGAGTTCCGAGTTCCTGTTTCTGCCGCCCGAGAAACGGGAGGCGGCGCGGCAGGTACTGGCGGAGAATGGTTATGAAGAAAAGCTGGCGCAGCGGGGCAATCCGTATGCGGACCGGCAAGGAGAGCTTTTGAGCGAGAAACTCAGGCTTCTTGCCCAGGTGCTCACGCCCGCGGAATTGGATGAATACCGGTTGCTGAACTCGGCCAGGGCCGAGTGGTTGCGCAACGAAACACAATACTTCGACTGCGCCCCGCAGGAATTCAAGGGGCTGCTGGACATGCGGGAGGAGCAACTGGCAAGCCAGCCGGACCACCTGGCCGTGGACCGGCAGACGGCGATCGAGAACGTGCGCCGCCTGCTCGGGACGGACCGGGCCAAGGAATTTGAGCGGGTCAGCGATTACGGCTATTCGAATGGGCGGCGGGCCGCGGAACGCGCCGGCCTGGATGGCAGCCTGGCGGACCGAGCAGGCCAGATCGTTTATGACGCTCGGCTCGCGGTCGAGCAAGTGGTCAACGATGACAGCCTCTCTCTGGAGGAACGTCGAAGCCAGGCCCGGAATCTGCGCGCCCAGGCGGAGGCGCTTCTAAATGAAGTCTTCGGCGGCGAAGCCAGCACGGCCATTCGGCAAGCCCTTCGGTTTACGCTCGCCAACGCGGCGCAGCCCCATCCCCGGCCATGAAGCGACTGCTTTGCTTTGGCTTGATATTCAGCGCGGCGCTGGCCCTCGGGGCGTGGCGACCGTGGCGCTGGTCGTCCGTCCTGGCGGCGGAGGCCACGGCCAAACCCGCCGCTGGGGCAGTGCACCGGCGCGCACCGGCCCGCGCGGCTTCCACTCCGCTCCTGGCGACCAATCAACCTCTGCCGGCCGCCACAGTGTGGGCCTCGCTTGATTCCCCCGACCCGGCCCGGCTGATCGCCAATCTACGCCGCGTCGGCTGCCCGGAACAAACCATCCGCGACTTGGTCACCTTCAGAGTTTGCAGGCGCTACCACGAGCGCCTTCTCGAGTCCGAGAGACTGAGGATCATTTCACGGGATCCGACCCGGAGCGGGAGCGCCAACTCCGGCGACGTCCTGCGGGATCAGTTGTTCGGGTTGCGGAATGCGCGGGACCGGGAGTTGGAGGCCCTCTTCGGTGTCAGCGCAAGAAAGCTCACCGAGAGCGTGTTCGTATTCCTGGATCATCCCAGACCTGGGGAGACCGACGATCCATTGCCTCCGGCCAAGCGGGCGGAGGTGCGTGACATCGAGGAGCGTTACCGCCGGTTGATCGTCGAGGCGCAGCATGGCCTGGCCTTTAACGGGCCGGACGCCTCGGTGGACGCCGCCATTGGTGAGTTGAACCGGCAGAAGGAGGCGGAACTGGCAAGCGCGCTCTCGCCGCAGGAGTTGGACGCGTTGCGCCTGCGCGAGTCCCCGGCGGCGCGATATGTACTCAAATACTTGCCCGAGGCCCAGTCCGAGGCGGAATTCCGGTTGATGGTTCAGGCGGCGGACGAGGCCGGCATCGAGGCCCCGGAAATGAGCCTGGCGCGAATGATGCCCTTTAGATTCCCGGGGAGCCTGCTCCCGTTGGACACCGAGGCCGAGGACCGGCAGCAAGCCGGGAAGGAAGCCGAGCTCAAAGGTCGGCTCCGGCAACTCCTGGGCGAGCAGCGGATGGCGGAGTTGGAGCTCGAGATGCAGACCCAGCCGCCGGTGGAAAACCCGTTCAACATTCAGGCCTTCAAGTGAACGTCTATCAGGGCCAATGTTGAGCGCGTAGCGGTGCTTGAGGGTACCGTGGACTTCAGTCCTTGCCATTACCCACATCTTTCATGGCCTCGCATGAGCCGGGCTTCTACTGACTCCAAAACCTCCCGGAAATGGCCCAAATTGGCCGCGCCGCGCAGC
>Ga0326728_10020244_pt1 | contig 12735 bp, 9 predicted proteins | sample MB3enrmetagenome_FD_207602 | JGI IMG/M metagenome (GOLD analysis project Ga0326728, IMG submission 207602) | Lab enriched peat soil microbial communities from McLean, Ithaca, NY, United States - MB31MN | ecosystem: Environmental > Terrestrial > Soil > Wetlands > Peat | place: USA: New York...
CCGTTCAGTTGGAGAACCGGCAGAAGTTTCAACAGGCGTTTGCCCAGGGGTTGGCCGTGCTTGGCTTCTCCCTGGATGCGGAAGGTAATGGAGTCTTCGAGCTGGGTTTCCCCACCCCGGCTGAACTGGATTGATCTCCCAAGGAACGCAAGAAGTCTATGAAAATCGATGCGATTATCCTGCGCGAAGTGCACATGACGCTGGTGCGGCCGTTTGAGACCAGCTTTGGCGTCACCCGCAAGCGGAGAATTCTTCTGGCGGAGATGAAGTCGGAAGGGTTGACCGGCTGGGGCGAGTGCACGGCGGGCGAGCGGCCGTTCTTCTCCGAGGAGTCGACCGACAGCGCCTGGGCCGCGATCACCCAGGAACTGGGGCCGATGCTGGCCGCGGAGACGCCGGAGCACGGCGGGGATTGCCTGCGAATCTTTCGCCAGGTGCGCGCCAATCGCATGGCCAAGGCGACGCTGGAAAACGCCATCTGGGATCTTGAGGCGCAGCGCGAGGGCGTTTCGCTCTCCCGGCTCATTGGCGGGGTTCACGACGTGATTCCATGCGGCGTCTCGCTGGGAATTCAGGCCTCGATTTCCGAGCTGCTGGCGGAAATCGAGAAGGAGTTGGCGGCCGGTTACCAGCGCATCAAGCTCAAGTGCAAGCCGGGCTGGGACGTGGAGGTCTTCGAGCGGGTGCGGAGCCGGTGGCCGGCCATCACGCTCAGCTGCGACGCCAACTCGTCGTACCGGCTCAAGGACGCCGATCATTTGACAGCATTCGACGCATTCGACCTGCTGATGATCGAGCAGCCGCTGTGGCACGACGACTTCTACTACCACTCCATGCTGCAAAAGCGGCTGCAGACGCCCATCTGCCTGGACGAATCGATCCGCAATCGCCGCGACGCGCTGGCGGCCATCGAGATGGAGTCCTGCCGCATCATCAACATCAAGCTGGGGCGTGTGGGAGGCTTCTCCGAGGCCATCGCGGTCCACAATGCGGCCCAGGAGCGGGGCATTCCGGTGTGGTGCGGCGGGATGTTGGAATCGGGCGTGGGACGGTCGCACAATATCGCGCTCTCGACTCTGGAAAACTTCACGCTGCCCGGCGATATCTCCGCTTCGGCGCGCTATTGGCATGAGGATATCGTGGAGCCGGAGATAACGGTTTCTTCGGCGGGCGAGATCGCTATTCCGGATACTCCGGGGCGCGGCTACCAGGTGCGAACGGAGCTGGTCGAGCGGCTCACAGCGCGCAAGGAGACGATCCGCGCCGTGGAGATGGCGGTGTAGCTCGCGATACATCTGTGCTGTCTTTTGTGTCAGACGTTCGCTTTTTGATTCAGCGCGGATTGAGAGCGCAGTGTAGCGGCTCGATGCGCTCGGCCTTTACGTGGATTACGCCCTCCTGATTTTGCAGCTTTCCTTCAATAGTGAGAAAGCGGCTGCGCGTGACGATGAGGCGGTTCTGCTCGAAGACATCGGGTGTGAGAATGACGTTGGCGATGCCGGTTTCGTCTTCGAGCGAGAGAAACACGAAACCCTTGGCGGTGCCTGGGCGCTGGCGGCAGATGACGCGGCCTGCGATGCGGACGGGTCGATTGCTGCCGCTGTGTTCCAGCTCCTGTGCTGAGAGGATGCCTTGCCGGCGAAGGCGCTCGCGTTCGTATGCCATGGGATGCGGGCCTGTCGTGATGCCGGTTCCCGCGTAGTCGGCGGCCAGGCGCTCGTCGTCGGTCATCTGCCGCAAGGGCGTGAACTTTGGCGCTAGTCCTATGTCCATGAGATTTCGTAGTCCTAACGAAAGCCTGGGTGCCCCAGGTCCCTCGCATTTGGGGACCTGGGAAAGCACGAAACCATCAAGACACGGCGCTTGCGCGGGCGCATCCGCGGCGGCGCGGAGAAGGGGGCCGGAGGGGCGGCCGGCTTGCTCCACCTGCCAGAGCGCATCGCGGCGATGGTCCACATTCTCGATTGAATTGAGCGCGCCCACGCTGGCCAATGCAACCAGTTCCTTGCGGTTGAGCTCCGGCACTTGCTGCGCCAGCGCATCCACGGTTGCGAAGGGTCCATATTTGACACGAGCAGCGAGTAGAGCTTCGGCAGAGGATTGCCGCAGGCCCTTCACGTAGCTGAGGCCGATGCGCAGCGAGAGCGATCGATCCGGCTCCTCTTCCAGCGCGCAGAGCCACTCCGACCGCTGCACGCAAATGGGGCGCACGCGCAGGCCGTGGCGTTGCGCGTCCTTGATGAGCACGGCGGGCGAGTAAAAACCCATGGGCTGGTTGTTGAGCAGGCCGCAGGTGAAGGCTGCGAGGTAGTGGACCTTGAGATAGGCCGAGGCATAGGCGATCAGCGCGAAGCTGGCGGCGTGCGACTCGGGGAATCCATACATGGCGAAGGAGCTGATGCCCTGCACAATGTTGTCCTGCGCCTCGGGACCGATGCCGTTGCGGGTCATGCCGTCGCGCAGGCGGCCTTCGAGGTTCTTCATGCGCTGCATGGAGCGCCTCATGCCCACAGCGCGGCGCAGCTCTTCGGCCTCGGCGCCGGAAAAGTTTGCTACGGTCATAGCCATTCGTAGCAACTGCTCCTGAAAGAGCGGAACGCCGAGGGTGCGCTTGAGCACCGGTTCGAGCGATGGATGAGGATAGGTGACTTCCTCCTTGCCCTGGCGGCGGCGCATGTAGGGGTGCATCATCTTGCCCACGATGGGGCCGGGACGGATGATGGCTACCTGCACCACGAGATCGTAGAAGCGCGTGGGAGCGTTGTGCGGAATGGAGGCCATCTGCGCGCGGCTCTCCACCTGGAACATGCCCACGGTATCGGCCTTGCGCAGCGCTTCATAAACCAGCGGATCTTCAGGCAGTGCGGCAAGATCGATTTCTTCTTTGTAGCAGCGCGGAATCATCTCGATGGAATCCTTGAGCACAGCCATCATGCCCAGGCCAAGCAGATCGACTTTGATAAGTCCGAGTCCGGCGCAGTCTTCCTTATCCCACTGGATGACGGTGCGGCCGGGCATCGATGCGCGTTCGATGGGGACGATGCGATTCAACATTCCGGCGCAGACGACCATGCCGCCGGAGTGCTGGCCGAGATGGCGCGGCAGATCTTTCATGCGCTGGCAGAGTTCGAGATAGCGGCCGACGCGCGGATGGCGCGCGTCGAAGCCCGCCTGCTCGAAGTGGCTGGCCATGGTGTCGTTCGCGCCGCGCCACTCCCAATGGCCGACGAGACCGGAGAGGCGCGCAATCTGCTCCTCGTCGAAGCCCAGCGCCTTGCCGGCCTCGCGCGCCGCCGAACGGCTGCGATAGGTAATGACGTTGGCGGTCATGGCCGCGCCGAGCGAGCCGTAGTGTTCATACACATATTGAATAACTTGTTCGCGCTGCTCGCCGGAGGGCAGATCGAGGTCGATGTCTGGCCACTCGCCGCGATTCTCGCTGAGGAATCGCTCGAAGAGAAGCTCCATGCCCACGGGATCGACGGCGGTGATTTCAAGCGCGTAGCATACGGCGGAGTTGGCCGCCGAGCCGCGTCCCTGCACGAGAATGCCGCGTTGCTGGCAGTAGCGGATCAGATCCCAGACGATGAGAAAGTATCCTGCGAATCCCAGCTTGGCGATGAGCTGGAGTTCATGACGGACCTGCGCGCGCGCTTTGTCGAGCAAATGCTGTTTGGCCGGCGATCCATAGCGATTGCGCACGCCCTCTTCAACGCGCTTTTCAAGAAAGCTGTCCATGGTTTCGCCGTCGGGCACGGGATAGTGCGGGAATTCATAGCCGAGATTGTCGAGCGTGAAATCGAGCCGGCCGCTGACCATGCGGGTGTTGTCGATGGCCTCTGGAATGTCCCGGAAGAGCGCGGCCATCTCGCAGGCGGAACGCAGAGAACGTGAATCGTTCGCAGCGAGCAGGCGTCCCGCGCGGTCGAGCGTGGTGTGCCAGCGGATAGCGGTGAGCACGTCGAGGATCTCGCGATCCTTCTCTGTTGCGTAGCGAACGCCGTTGGCGGCAACGACAGGCAGCCGGAGAATGGACGCGAGAGCGAGCAAGGACTGATTGCGGCACTCTTCCTCGCGTTGCTGGTGGCGCTGGAGTTCGACGTAAAGATTGCCCCGGCCGTAGATTGCCGCCAGCCGCTCGGCGATCTTGCGCGTCTGTTCCTGTCCGCCGTGTGCCAGCGCGGCGGCCAGCGGGCCTTCGTCGCCGCCGGTCAGGCAGATCAATCCGGCGGAGAATTCTTCCAGGTCTTCGAGCGTTGCCGCGCCCTCGGCTTTTGTCGCCTCGCGCATCTTGAAGCGCGTGATGAGCTGGCAGAGATTTCGATAGCCGGTTTGCGATGCGCAGAGCAGGACGATGCGCGGGGGCTCGTCTGCATATTGGTGGGGCAGCCACGACGGCGGCGCGAGCCGATTGCCAAATGAACTGACCGCAATCTCCGCGCCGATGTGCGCTCTGACGCCGCATTCCTTCGCCATGGTATGAAAGCGCGCCACGCCATAGAGACCGTTGCGGTCGGCAAGGGCGAGTGCCGGCATCGCGAGCTGCGCCGCGCGCTCGATCAACGCCTCAGGCTGCGAGGCCGCGGCAAGAAAGCTGAAGGCGCTGGAGGCGTGCAGCTCGATGTATTCGTGGCTCACCGGGGTCCCCAGCGACAGGTCCTGGTCGCTGGGGTGGTTGTCAGTCATAGAAGGCCTCCAGCCACCACTCGTTCCGCGCGCAATCGCGGACCAGCAGGCAGGCGACGGAAGCGCCGCTGCCGGTTTCGGCCAGCACGTCCCACTCCTCGACGCTCCAAGCGTCTGTAGACCACCAGCAACCGCTGGTTCTCCACGGCCCGTAGGCTGCCGCGACCTTGAAGCTGCGCTCGCGATCGCGAAACGCAACCGGCTGGAGCGCGCGCAGTTGAACGCGAACGGGCGCCGGCGGCCTCATGCGCCGCAGCGCCAGCCGCGGGCGGCTTGCTTCCGAAGATTTGGGCGAAGTCGATCCGCTGGGGACCGCGAAGCTCTCCATGCGGAAGCTGCCCGGTCGATGCGTATCTTCAAGCACGGGCGAGCCGACGCGATCGTCGCCGTCGATGGCCCTGAGACGCGCGATGGTTACGTCCAGGCGCGATGGCTCTGGGGTTTGCGGCGCGAAGAGCCCGAGTTGCACCTGGCTGGACTGGCCGGCCTCCGCGGCGAGGGTGAGCGAGAGCACGGCGGCCTGCGGAGGGTGCGCGGCGAGCTCCAGTTGCAACAGCTTGAGCAGGAACTTGCGGTCGGCGGTGGCGAGCGCAGGCCGAATCGCGCGCCGGTATGCGAGCCCGCCCTCCAGTTCCATCTGCACGGTAAGCGACGCCAGCGAAAGCGCCCGCGCGGCCGCGCGCTCGATCAGGCAATCGATCATGCGCGCGCCCATAAAAAGCAGTGAGTCAATCTGCTCGACAGGCGTATCGAAGCCGCAGAACTCCTTGAGAGAGAACTTGGCCTCGATGGGTTGAAATGTGTGGCGCAATGCGCCGCGGGCCAGATCGCGCCACGCGGCGGCCTGCGATCCGAGGCGCGCGACCAGATCGCTCTCTGGAAGCGCGGCCAGTTCACCCAGAGTACGAATGCCCCAAATGGCGAAGGTTTCGGCGTGTTCTTCATCGAGGTTGAGCAGCGAGATGGGAAGCATTGCCAAAAATCCGGCTTCCTGCTCAGCGGGAATGACGGCGATTCCACGTGCGCTGGCTGCCCTGAGGCGGGCGGCGTGGAAGTTGGCGCTTACGGCGACAGAGGCGCGAAAGCCGGCTGAGGCCAGGCGAGCGCGCAGCCTCTGGGCTAACGCCTCCGGCGGACCGAAGAGGCGTTCCGTGCCCGCAATGTCGAGGACGAAGGCGCAGGCCGTTCCCTGGCTCGCGGCTTCGATCCGTGGAGAGAAATGCGCGGCGCACTCCAGGAAGACAGCGCGGGCCGCGGCTTCGGTCTCCAGGGAGCGCGCGAGGAGGCGCAATCCCGGAATGCTTTCGGCTTCGAGGCGCGTCATCCCCAGAGATACGCCTCTCAGATGCGCCGGCCGGTTGAGGGAGCAGACCGTTTCCTGAGGCGCGCAGCCCTCCAACACGGCCACCGGCTCCGATTCGAGCTCCTTGCGCAGGCGCAGCAAAGCCTGCGCGGGAAACTCCGCTGCGTACGCGCAGGCGTAGAGTTCCTCTTTCATGCACGTACCTCCACCCCAGCGACGAAGGCCTGTTCCCTCACCCCATCGAGCAAAAATCGCTCGTTGGGGGCCCCGTGTCGCTGGGAACCCCGTATCTCCCGTTCCCATGCGCCGGCAGCCGACCAGGTTGATGCGGGCGGCTTGCGCAGGCCGGCGATCGACGGGGTGAAAGCCGCCGCGGCGGCGACGCGACCGGGCCGTACCTCATACTTCAAGCCGCTCAGCACGGTCTCGCCGCTTGCCAACCCTCGCACCGGCGCACATTCCAGAACCACCGCCGCGCTGGATTGCGCCAGCGGCTCCCGCGCGAGCACCAGCAGCGAACACCGTGAGCGGCCGGCCGCCTGGCGGAAGCGGAACCAGGTTGCCAGCGGAATCCTTGCGCCGTGCTCCGGGGCCGTGCCGCCAAGGTCGAGCACCAGGGCCGCAAAGCCGCCCGCCTGCAGCAGCAGATCAGTTGCGCGCAGAGCCTGATCGAGGCGCGGCCAGGGCTCGGCAGTCGAGGGTTTGGCCCGATCTTGACCGCGGGCGATTGTACTCTCGCTCCGGCAGCGCACCCAAAGCAACTGCTTCAGATTCACCCCGCTGGCTGCCGCCGACTCCGCATCCAGGGCGTCGCCGGCATCGACCCAGGCACAGACCAGGCCTTTGCGCGTCCGCCCGGCCAGGAACGAGAGCGCCAGACTGGTGCGCCCGGAGGATTCCGGTCCTGCCACTTCGCTGATGGCGCCGATAGGCAATCCGCCGCCGAGCAGAAGATCCACCTCGGCAATGCCGGTCGGCGCAGTTTCGCGGATGGCGTGCGGCGCGGGCGTGAGCGCGGCGGGAAAGCGGCGTTCGAGTGCGTGCTCGATCTGAATGCGAAGGGCGGAGGCGGAGGGCATGGCAAGATTCGCCTTTTCTTCGCTCTATAATCGCTCCATCCGGCCTGTTTGTCAACGGCGGTTTCCGGGAATGAACCGATCTTCACTCCCGCCAATCCGCGGCGCCAGCCGGCGGAACGCGCTGCTGTGGACACGAGTGAGCTGCCGCGGTCTTCTTCCGAGTCTTTATAGTGTTGTCTCTGTTAGACTTCGGCTTTGTCCCGGCCCTCCGACAAAAGTGAGGCGTGTCACATCCGCTACACTGGGCAGTGGCTATACTCGCAGTCACTCCGAACGGCTTCCAGGAGCGCCATGCATTTCTTTCCCGCTGTAGACCCCATCCCTCTGCCGGCACCGATATGGTTGCTGAAGCTGCTGCATATCGTTACGCTGGCGCTGCACTTTGTGGCCGTGGAAATGCTCCTGGGCGGATTGCTGCTGGCAGTGCTGCTCAGTCTCTTCCGCAACTCGCCGGCCGCAATGGCCACGGCGCGAGCGCTGGCCCGCCGGCTTACCGTTGTTATGACGTTTGTCATCAACCTGGCCGTGCCGCCGCTGCTCTTTTCCCAGGTGCTCTACGGCCGGGCGCTTTATACCAGCAGCGTGCTGATCGGCCTCTACTGGATCTCGATTATCGGCCTGCTCATGCTTGCCTACTGGCTGCTCTACCGGTTCTCTGCACGGCTTGCGGCGGGCAAATCGGCATGGTGGGTGGGGCTGAGCGCGTGGCTGCTGGCCGGCTTTATCGCCCGCCTGCTCTCCACCAATATGACGCTCATGCTGCGACCGGAGGCCTGGCGCAAGATGTACTCCGCCTCGGCCATGGGCGCCTATCTGCCCACCGGCGACCCCACCCTCGAGCCGCGCTGGCTGCTGATGATGGCCGGGGGCCTGTTCATCGGCGGGCTATGGCTGCTCTATCTGGCGGGCCGCTCGACCTTCACGGCGGATGAGAAGCGATTTGTGGCCGGCCTGGGCGGCAAGCTGGCCGCCGGCTTCGGCCTTGTCTATCTGGCGGCCGGGTTGTGGGCCATCAGGGTGCAGCCTGAGGTCGTCAAAGCCGGGCTCGTGGGACACACAGGCTATTCGTTCTACAGATTTGCCGGTTATGCCGGATACGGCTGGCTGGCCCTGGTGGCGATGGCCGTTCTGCTGGGCGCTTATGCCGGGTTTGGCAAGGTCACAGCCGCCTGGATCGGCTGGGCCGGCGTTCTGCTTGCCCTGCTGATCGAGATCGCATTCACAGTCTGCCGCGACGGCGTGCGCGACCTGACCTTGTTAAGCAAAGGTTACGACGTGTGGAACCGGGCCGTGGTCACTAACTGGTCGGTCGTCGGACTCTTTCTGGTCCTGTTTGTCGCGGGCCTGGGCGTGGTTGGATGGCTGGTGTCGGTGGTGGCGCGCGCAAAGAAAACAATGGAGGCCGCGGCCTGACTCCCCGCGATGAGATTGCCATGAGCGAAGAGACGAATCTCCCAGCAAATATCGTCGAAGAACCCGGCGAGCAAGCTACGCGCCGCGCCTTTCTGGCCGCTGCCGGCGCTGCTGGGCTGTGTTACGCCGCCGCGCTTGCCTATCCCGTTTACCGCTACCTGGCCTCGCCGGAAGAGATGGCGATGAGTCAGCCGGATGTTAAGGAAGTTACGCTCAAGGACGCGCAAAAGCTGCCTTTGGGTTCGAGGCTGCTTTTCAAGTTCAGTCCTTCTTCTCCTCCGTCGCTTCTGATTCACCATGAAGATGGCAGTTGGAGCGCGATGTCCGCCGTCTGCACGCACCTGGGCTGCACCGTGGAGTATGAGCCCCAGGCCGACCGCATCCATTGCGCCTGCCACGGCGGCGTCTACAACGCCTACACCGGCGCCAACATCAGCGGCCCGCCGCCCAAGCCGCTCAAGGTCTTCAAGGTAACTCCGGGCGACGCCGGCGTTGAAGTTTCACGGACTTAGTCTAGCCATCCAACAACACAGAACGCATAAGTTCTCTCAAGCAAAGGAGCAATTCAATGGGAATCCTCGATCTATTCAGCCTCAAGGGCAAGAACGCGCTGGTCACCGGATCCGGTCAGGGTCTGGGCGCCGGCATGGCTATCGCATTTGCGCAGGCGGGCGCCAATGTAACTCTGCATAACTACGACAAGGTACTGGACTCCACGATCGAGGAGGTCGAGAAGACCGGTGTCAAATACATCTGCCGTTCGGGCGATGTCTGCGACAAGGCGATCGCCCGCATGTTGGTCGACGATACGGTCGCGACCTTCGGCTCCATCGATATTCTTGTCAACAACGCCGGCACCATCCGCCGCGCTCCCGCCGCCGAGCACTCCGAGGAGTTCTGGAACACGGTCATCAACACCAACCTCAACGCCGTGTGGTTCCTCAGCCAGTACGCGGGCCGATTGATGCTGGCGCAAGGCCACGGCAAGATCATCAATACCGCCTCGCTGCTGGCCTTTCAGGGCGGCATTCTGGTTCCCGGTTATGCCGCCGCCAAGGGCGCGGTGGCGCAACTGACCAAGGCGCTGGCCAACGAATGGGCCGACAAGGGTGTGAACGTCAACGCCATCGCTCCCGGCTACATGGCCACCGACAATACCGCTGCCTTGCGGGCCGACGCCGCGCGCTCCGCCGCAATTCTTAGCCGGATTCCCATGGGACGTTGGGGCCTGCCATCGGATTTGGCCGGCGCGGCGGTCTTTCTGGCCTCGGACGCAAGCAGCTATGTAAACGGCCACATTCTGGTTGTGGACGGCGGATGGCTCTGCCGCTAGCAAATAGCGTAGGACATGGGCGCCCCATCCTTGCTATCCGCCGCGCCGGATAGCAAGGGTGGGATAGCACGAGGCGAGAACGAAGGATAGTAACATGACTGCAAAGACCATTTATAACTGGGTCGATGAGCGCCTGGGCCTCTCCGAGCTAATTGCCTACGCGCGCCACAAAACCGTCCCCGTCCACTCCCAATCCTTCTGGTATTACTGGGGCGGCATCACGCTCTTTCTCTTCATGGTCCAGTGCTTCACCGGCGTGCTGCTACTGGTCTACTACCGGCCGGGAGCGGAGGCATTCGAATCGGTCCGCCAGATCACCTTTGTAATGAACTTCGGCTGGCTGATCCGCTCGGCGCACGCGTGGTCCGCCAACCTGATGATCTTCTCCATCCTTGTGCACATGTTCTCGGTGTACTTCATGAAGGCCTACCGCAAGCCGCGCGAGTTCGGCTGGCTGAGCGGCATGGCTCTGCTGGGCCTGGCCGCGGTCTTTGGATTCTCAGGCTACTTGCTGCCCATGGATGAACTCAGCTACTTTGCCACCAAGGTCGGCCTGGAGATTCCCGCGGCCATTCCATGGATCGGCCCCGCTATCGCCAACATGCTGCGCGGCGGCCCGGAGGTGGGCGAGTTTACCGTGCAGCGCTTCTTCGCCCTCCACGTCGTGGTGCTGCCGGCCTTGTTCGTGCCGCTGCTCGGCTTTCATCTTTGGCTGGTGCAGCGCCACGGCAACGCCGTGCCCCCTTGCGTTGAAGCCCTGCCGCCCGCCGAGCGCAAGAGCATGCCCTTCATGCCCAACTTCCTGCGCAAGGACCTGGCCATGTGGCTCATCTCGCTCAACATTTTGGCGCTGCTGGCCTCGGTCTTCCCCTGGGCGTTGGGCAAGCAGGCCGATGCTCTGGTTCCCGCGCCCGCCGGCATTCATCCCGAGTGGTACTTCATGAGTCCCTTCGAGATGCTCAAGCTGCTGGGCAGCATACTGCCCGGCGAATCCGGCGAGATCGCGGGAATCCTCGTGTTCACCCTCGGCATCGCGCTCTGGATTCTGATTCCCTTCTACGACATCCAGGAGGAATCCGGCCGGCGCGCCCGAGCCGCGCACTACTTCGGCCTGCTGGCGGTCTTCGCCCTGCTGGCCACCACCGTCATCGGCTATTGGACGATTCGGTAAGGCAGTGAAACAGTGAAGAAGTGAAGAAGTGAAGAAGTGAAGAAGTGAAACAGTGAAGAAGTGAAGAAGTGAAACAGTGAAGAAGTGAAGAAGTGAGGAAAGCGGGACGCTAAGTGATTGTCGATAAGCCCAGCACGAGAACACCCGTGCAATCGTTCCGAGACCTTCTGGTTTGGCAAAGGTCGATGGAATTGACGGTTGCTGTCTATAAGCTCACGCAACACTTTCCCCGCGAGGAGGTTTTCGGGATCACATCTCAGGTGCGGCGTTCCGCAATCTCAATTCCAAGCAACATCGCGGAAGGCCACGGGCGTATGAACCCGCGCGAGTTCAAGCACTTTCTCTTGATCGCGCGCGCCTCGAATTGCGAGTTGCAAACGCAACTGGAACTCTCCGGCGCACTGGGGTTCGCGGAGGCTCGCCTTCTTACAACAGCCCAAGAGATTTCACATGAAGTTGAGAAGATGCTTTTCGCGCTGTTAGGCAACCTGAAGAACAAGGCGGATGAGGCTCGCAAACACACTTGATTCGTTCACTTTTTCACTCGTTCACTTCTTCACTCGTTCACTTTTTCACTCGTTCACTTCTTCACTCGTTCACTTCTTCACTCGTTCACTTCTTCACTCGTTCACTTCTTCACTCGTTCACTTTTTCACTCGTTCACTTCTTCACTGGAGTCTTTCAATGAACTATCCATTCTGGGACATTCCCTATCTCGGCTCGGGCTGGGTGATCGGCATCATCGCCATCTTCCACGTCATGATCTCGCAGTTTGCCGTGGGCGGCGGCTTCTACTTGCCCATGGCCGAGCGCAAGGCGCGGCGCATGACCGACCCGGCGATGCGTTCGGCGTGGCTCGCCCAGATCGTCAGCCACTCAAGATTCTTCCTCATCCTCACCGGCGTCTTCGGCACCATCTCCGGCGTCGGCATCTGGTTCGCCATCGGCCTAACTCACCCCGAAGCCACCAGCACGCTGATTCATAACTTCGTCTTCGGCTGGGCCATCGAGTGGGTCTTCTTCCTCGTCGAGTTATCGACCGCCGCCGTCTACTACTACACCTGGAACAAGATTGACGACAAGCTGCATCTGACCGTGGGCTGGGTTTATGCGGGAGCCTCGGCCGCCACGCTCATCATCATCAACGGCATTCTTTCCTTCATGCTCACGCCCGGCGACGCCTGGCTGGCCGTGGCCGGAACCGGCCAGGAGGCCGGCAAATTCTGGAACGCCTTCTTCAATCCCACCTACTGGCCCAGCCTGTTTCTGCGCGCCGGCGTTTGCATCTCGCTGGCCGGCGTGTGGGCGCTCATCACCGCGAGCCGCATCGACGGCGACCGGCAGCCCGCTCTCAAGGCCTCGCTCGTCAAGTGGAGCGTCAAGTGGCTGGTGCCGGCATTTGTCGCCACGCCCTTCCTCATGGTCTGGTATCTCTACATGGTTCCCGCGTCCCAGCGCGCGCTGCTCACGCTGGGCATCGACACCATCGGCGCCGGCACGTTCTCCACCGTTACGCGCATCGCCCTGATCATCGTCGTCACCTCGGCCACCATCGTCGGCGTCGCCTACTTTCTGGCCTATCGCAACCCGGTGGAGTTCAATCTCTCCCACGCGGTGGCCGTGCTGCTTCTGGCGCTCATGGCTACCGGAGCGGGCGAATACTCCCGGGAGATGCTGCGCAAGCCCTACGTCATCGGCCGCTGGATGTACTCGAACGGCGTCCGCGTCCCGTACGTCAGCCGCATCAACG
>Ga0326728_10020245_pt1 | contig 12735 bp, 11 predicted proteins | sample MB3enrmetagenome_FD_207602 | JGI IMG/M metagenome (GOLD analysis project Ga0326728, IMG submission 207602) | Lab enriched peat soil microbial communities from McLean, Ithaca, NY, United States - MB31MN | ecosystem: Environmental > Terrestrial > Soil > Wetlands > Peat | place: USA: New York...
GCAACCTACAGCCGATTGGCAATTCGCGCATTTCGGCAGCCAACCGGCAGCGTCAAACCGGAAAGCGATACGCCTAGCGCTACTCCAGGACGACTGTGCGGCTGTTGTTGGGGGATACGGCCAGAAGGCCTTTGAACTTAGGTGTTTCGTTCACCAGGATGTTGACAGTCTCATCGAGACCTGGCCGGAGGGTAAAGATGTCCCCGATGGAGAGGGCCAACAGGTCTTTCAGAGTGATGGTGGCGCCCGAATGCTCGCACTCGACCGTGACTTGCAGGGACCGCGCCAGTGCTTGCTTGATGGCGAGTTCGGCCGCAGGATTCTCCGACTTGTGTGTCGCCCATTGCTGTTCGAATTTTTGCCCCATGGTCTTCAGGGTTATGGAGGGAATTGCCAGGTTGACCATGCCGATAATCTCTCCGATGCGGATTTCCATGGCAATGGCAACTACGGCTTCTGTCGGTACGAATCTGCCGGAAAGCTGTACGCTGGTCTCAATGGCGCTGGCCGCGAAGCTCACCGCCACTACGGGCCTCCAGGTTTCTCGCAGATCGTGGGTGACTATCTGGAAGAACCCCTCGAGCAGATTCTTCTCCACCTCGGTGATTTCGCGGTCGAGTTCGGTAGTGACTTTGCCGTCGCCGCCCAGGATCAGGTCCAGGATCGGCGAGATCAAAGTGGGGCTGACCTCAATCAGGGCGTGACCCTCATAAGGTTCCATCTTGACGTAGACCATGCATGTCGGAGTGGGTAACGCCTCCGCGAAGTCGGAGTAAGGCAATTGTTCCACGCTGATCAGGCTGCCCGAAACGAAGGAGCGAAGGTATACGGTTAAGCTGGAGCTCAGACTGCGCACGAAGGCCTCGTGCAGGAAGTGGATGGCGCTGACCTGCGATTTTGGGATGCGGTCGAGGCGCCGGAAATCGTAAGGCGCGGCGGCAGCGTCGGCCGACTGGTGAGTGCCGGTGGCAGCGCTGAAGATGCTATCGATTTCCTGTTGGCTGAGTTGATGCTTGGCCATGGTTTTCTCCGCGTCCCATTCTTACTGTGGCAGAATCTTCAGTCCGTAATTGCCGTTGACGACGACAACCTGGCCGCGGGCCACGACGCGGCCGTGGATCACCACTTCCGCCGGCTCGATGGCCGGGTGGTTCAGTTCGATCACTGAGCCGATGTTTAATTTGAAGATTTCCCTTAGGGGCAAGGTAGTCGATCCCAGCATGAACACGACCCGCAAGTCGAGCCTGGGGATCGAGTCCGCCGGCCGCCCACCGAGCTGCGGCGTTTCGCCGCCGGAGGTGGTTGAAGACTCTTCGGATCCCGACCCGGCCGCAGCCACCGTTGGCGTGAAGGCGGAACAGCGCTGGAGAAAGGCTTCTGCCCAGACCGCTGCTCCCTGCATGGACATCGACCCGGCATCCAGCGACCACGTGAAGACGGGGGCGGCAATGGCGCCGGGCTGACTGCCTGCCAGCGAACCACCGCCGGTGATCTCGTCCCCGAACTGGCTGGTGAGTTGGGCGGCCACCATGGCGCTGGTTTGCGCCAGTACGTCACGGCAAGTGGCCTCAATGTCGTTTTCGGCCGGATCTTCCACGCCTAGAGCGGAAAGAATCAGGCGGCCAAGGGCGTCCCAGGATTTTGCCGGCGCGCCGATCCAGAAGGAGGGCTGCTCCAGAATGCTTAACTTTTGACCCCACCACGCGAGCCCCTCCTCCCATCCAGCCGAGGTTGAAGGGCGCACCGCAATCGTCGGGCGCTGCGCGGTCATGGATTCGAGGACGCTCACGAAAGACTCTGCCCAAGTGGCCGTCGTTTGAGCCGTGATGGCGGCGCCGGCGGGGAGATTCTGGTTTTGGTCGGTACCGCCACTCATGCGTCGATCCTCTCGAACTCGGTGATTCGAAGGGCCAAATGATCTTCGATTACAACCACCTCCGCGGACCCCAGGAACACGTTGCCCACGTAGACGCGCAGCGTTTCTCCAGCCGGCCGGCTCAGCGGAATCACGTGGCCGGGCCCGATGGCGAGAATCTCACGGAGGTCCATCATACGTTCTTCGAAGTGTGCTTCGACGGTAACGGGTATGTCGGCGAAGCTGTCCATCTTCTGGGGAGTGCTTTCCGGTTGGGGGGCCATTGGGGTTGCCAAGTCGAACGGATGCACTTTGTGGGCCAGACTGTAAGCTAATGGCTTGTGCGTCTAATTCAATTTCCGTAGTCCGGGAACGGCTGTCGTGAAGTTGACGCGTCAAATGGTTGACTTTAAATGTTGGGGTTATCCATAAGTTAATTTTCCATTCACTTCATGCGGAAAACTAATTCGTGCGGTTTGGCTAACTATGTGCAGTCGGATTGAACCGCATGGCTACCATGGCTTCGCCGAACGTGACTTCTCCCGCGATGGCGCCTCCCCCGGGCCTGTCGAGGGCCCATAAGCGGATGAGCGTGCGGCAGGCGGCGATATTGCTGACCAGCATCGGGGATGAGAACTGCGCCGCGGTGCTTCGCCACATGACCGAAGATCACGTCCATGAGGTGACCCGTGAAATCAGCCGGCTGGTGGCTGTGTCGGACGAAGAGCGGAATCTGGTTTTGGAGGCGTTCGCGGAAGTGATCGAGAAAGGCCGAATCTTCGATGCCGGCGGTATCGAATACGCAACCTCCGTTCTGGTAGCCGCCTTCGGACCGGAGACGGGAAAGCGCATGGCGGACCGCGTGTTGAAGTCGTTGGGTACGGAAACAGCGAGCATCGACTCGCTGCAAAAGGCCGACCCGCAACACCTGGCGAAAGTCGTACACCAGGAGCACCCGCAAACCATCGCGCTGGTTCTCTCCCACATCGGTCCATCGCAGGCGGCTAAGTTGCTGGCAGCTCTTCCCGAGAAAGTGAGGGGCAACGTCATCCGCCGCATGGCCATGCTGGACCAGATATCGCCGGAAGTTGTCAATAAAATCGCCAAGACACTGGGAGCCAGGCTGCGGCTCTTGGGAGAGTCGAGCCTCGAGTCGTATGGCGGCGTTCGCGCGGTAGCGGAGGTCCTGAACCGGGTCGACACCTCCACCAGCGATGGCATTCTGGGGCAGATATCCGAAGAAGACCCCACCCTGGGACAAACCATCCGCCACCTGATGTTTGTATTCGACGATCTGTTGAATGTGGACCAGGCGGCGATGCGCGTGCTCGTCGGGAAGATCGACCGCAAGGTGTTGGTGCTGGCTCTGAAAGGTTGTGCAGCCCGCGTCAAGGAGCATTTCACATCAGTGATGTCTGCCCGGGCAGCCGAAACGCTGGTCGAAGATATGGACGCGCTCGGACCGGTGCGAATCCGGGAAGTGGAAGAGGCACAGCAGGTAATCATCGAAATCGCCCGCAAATTGGAGTTCGAGGGACAGCTCAGTCTCAAGCCGAGCAGCGGTGACCAGTACGTCGTCTAGGGCATCAAATCGTCCGGTCCGGCGGAGAACTCCCCCGGTCGCGGGCTCAACGGGGTAACCAGAGGAAACATGAGAACGGGACCGCCAAACCTGCTGATCGTCGACGATTCGACGGCGATTCGCAAAATCCTACTGAGAGTGCTCAACCAGACGGGTCTCGAGCTGGGCCAGGTGCTGGAAGCCGGTGATGGCAAGGAAGCGCTGAGATTGATGGAAGGCCGGGATATCGCGCTGGTTCTTTCGGACATCAACATGCCGAATATGGACGGTCTCGAACTGCTGCGTACGCTGCGCGGAACGCCGCAGTGGCACGATCTGCCGGTGGTCATGATTACCACCGAAGGCGGCCAGGCGAGAGTGGAGGAGGCTATCGCGCTGGGCGCCACCTCCTACGTCCGTAAGCCCTTCAGTGCCGACTTGCTTCGCGACAAACTCGCTGCCCTACTATCAAAATGACACAGGAACAAGCCGGGAGGGTGATTCCTCAACAGAATGAAATGGCGGAGATGCTCTTCGCCGCAACGCAGGAGGTGTTCACCTCCATGCTAGGCTCCGAGATTCAGCGGGTATCCGCCCCGGAAGCGGAGCGGTCGACGCCTTTCGACGGCGTGCTTTCCCTCATTGGACTGGCAGGCGCCCTCATCGGCAACGGTGCGTTGGTGTGCAGCGCCGAGACGGCGTGCGATCTTTCGTCCCGGCTGCTGGGCGCGGAGTTCCCGGGGGTCGACGAAGAAGTACTGGACGCGGTGGGAGAGATCACCAACATGATCGTGGGTGGGTTCAAGAATCTTTTGGAATCCCATGTGGGAACGCTGCAGATGAGCATACCTTCGGTCATCTTCGGAAAGAACATCTGCACCCGGGACGCCAGAGCGGATGTCGCGGTGGCAACGCGCTACGTTTTTCCAGGAGGCGAGTTCGGGCTCACTATCCGGCTGGCAACGGTCCGGGAGTAAGGATTCCCGATATCAAAAAAAGATTAGAAAAACATAGTTTCACATCCGATATTATCTTTACGGGTCAGAACCAATGTGCGCGGGGTAGAGTGCCGGACGGCGTTGGATGAAGGGTGAGGCAATGGACGACCAAGAGGTCATTAACGAGTTTCTGATTGAAAGCAACGAAAACCTGGCCCGTTTGGACCAGGAGATGGTTGAGCTGGAGCAACGGCCCCAGGATACCCAGTTGTTGGCCAGCGTCTTCCGTACCATCCACACCATTAAAGGCACCTGCGGTTTTCTGGGCTTCAACAAACTGGAGGCAATCGCTCATTTAGGCGAAAGCCTGCTAAGCCGCCTGCGGGACGGCGAAATGAAGCTCACGCCGGACCTGGTCACACTGATTTTGCAGGTGGTGGATGCGACCAAGCGGATGCTGGTCTCGATTGAGGCTACCGGCACGGAAGGCGACGAAAACCACGATGCGCTGGTCCAACGATTGCAGGCTACGTCCGGGCGAAAGGCGCCGGCAGCAGCGCCGTTGATCGGGTCGCCAATCGAAAGCGCCCCCGCGAAGCCAGCCGTTGCGCGGGTGGCATCCGGCCCAGAGATCTCTGAGGCCCCTCGAGAGGCCGAGGGCGCCCTGGCGCAGGCCGACTCCGAGAACGGTAGCGCTCAAAAGGCATCGGCCGTTTCCGACTCGACCATTCGCGTCGATGTCGGTCTGCTGGACAAGCTGATGAACCTCGTGGGAGAGTTGGTGCTCACGCGGAATCAGATTCTGCAGTTCAACGCCCGGCAGGAAGACACCACGCTGAACACCACGTCTCAGCGGCTGAACCTGATCACCACCGAGTTGCAGGAGGGGGTCATGAAGACCCGCATGCAGCCGATCGGCGTGGTCTGGAACAAGCTTCCGCGCCTGGTCCGGGATCTGGCCACTTCTTCGGGAAAGCAGATTCAGCTGGAGATGGACGGGGCCGACACCGAGTTGGACAAGACGATCATCGAGGCAATCAAGGACCCTCTCACCCACATCGTGCGCAACTGTTGCGACCACGGGATCGAGAAACCCGAAGTCCGGCTGCGAAACGGGAAGCCGGCATCTGCAAAGTTGGCGCTTCGGGCTTTCCACGAGGGCGGCCAAGTCAACATCGAGATTAGTGACGACGGCGCCGGGGTGGATTTGGCACGCGTGAAGGAAAAGGCGATCGAGAAGGGACTGGTGCGGTCGGACCAAATCGAGCGGATGACCGAACGGGAAGTCCTCGGCCTGATCTTTCTCCCCGGCTTTTCGACGGCGGCGCAAGTCACCAGCGTCAGCGGGCGGGGCGTGGGGATGGACGTGGTGAAGACCAACATCGAGAAGATCGGCGGCGCCGCCGACCTGGTCAGCCGGCCGGGCGAAGGCACCACGGTCAAACTAAAAATCCCGCTAACCCTCGCCATTATTCCAGGGCTGGTAGTGAAGAATGGCGGAGAACGGTTCGTGATTCCACAAGTGAGCCTGCTGGAGCTCATCCGCCTGGAAGCGGAGTCCGGCAAGAGTCCCATCGAGTGGATCCATGGCACGCCGGTTTACCGCCATCGCGACCGTCTGCTTCCCATCACGTATCTGAGCCAGGTGCTGGGGCAAGCACCCGCTCAGAATTCGGACATCGTGAATATCGTGGTCTTGCAGGCGGAGGACAGGCAATTCGGGTTGGTGGTGGACGGCATTCAGGACACACAAGAAATCGTCGTCAAGCCGCTCGGCAAGCAGCTCAAGGGTCTGACATGCTATGCCGGCGCCACCATCATGGGTGACGGGCGCGTGGCGCTTATCCTGGACGTCTTGGGAATCGGCCAGTTGTCCGGCGTGGTGCAGGAATCGCGCGAACAGACCAAAGCCGATGCCCAGAAGAAAGACCGTTCCGACCGGGATCTCCAAGCTTTCCTGCTGTTCCGCGCCGGACGGTTTGAACGATTGGCAGTGCCATTGTCCCTGGTCGCGCGGCTCGAGGAGTTTGCCAAATCCAAGATCGAGCATGCGGGCGGGAAGCGAGTACTGCAATATCGCGGAAAGATATTGTCACTGGTCTCCCTGACGTCGATCCTTCAGGAAGATGCGGCCGAGGCGGCCGAAGTTTCGGATCCGGTGCAAGTCGTGGTTTTCAGCAACGGCGAAGGCAGCATCGGGATCCTGGTCGACCAGATACTGGACATCGTCCAGGAGACCGTCGCGGTACGGCAACCTTCGCAGCACAAGGGGATGCTCGGTTCGGCCGTGATCGGCGGAAAAGTCACCGACATGCTGGACCTGCAAGCTGTCATCGATGCGGCCGACGCCGACTGGTTCCGCAAGACGCCGGTTCAGGCCTCCGAGAAGGCCACCGTGATGTTGGCGGAGCCTTCCGCCTTCACGCGGGCACTGGTACGCAGTTCGCTCGAAATGGCCGGCTACCACGTGATCGAGGCCGCCGATACCAAACAGGCGCTGCACGAACTGGAACGGCGGGAGGTCGATGTAGTGGCTGCCTCGCTGGACCTGCCGGCGGCTGGCGGATTCGATTTTCTCGAAAAGATGCGGCGTGTCCCGACCCTAGTGGGCATCCCGGCCCTGGCCCTGGCCAATCGCGGGGACGAGAAGCCGCCAAGCGGAAAATACCCGGTGGAGTTTGAGGACTTCCAGATGAAATTCGACCGCGACGCAATGCTGCGGTCCCTGGCCAAGTTGTCCGCTGAAGCCGGCGAAGACGATATGGAGCCGGCATTGGCCGGGGAAAAGGATTAAAGCAAATGGCCACCCAGCAAGATTTGTCGACGCAGGCCCCCCGGCAGTTCGCCACGTTCTTCGTCGACGGCCTCTTCTTCGGCATCGATGTTCTCGAGGTTCAGGAGGTGCTCCGGTATCAGGAGATGACGCGGGTCCCACTGGCCCCGGAGGTGATCGAGGGTTTGATCAACCTGCGCGGACAAATCGTGACCGCCATCGACATGCGGCGGCGTTTGAAGCTCCGGCCGAGAACCGACGGCCGGACACCCATGAACACGGTAGTACGAACCGAAGAGGGCGCGGTGAGCCTTTTGGTGGACGAAATCGGCGATGTGATCGCGGTGGACGCGGATACCTTTGAGCGCCCGCCGGACAACATCACGGCGGAAGCGAGGGAGTTGCTGCAGGGCGTCTACAAGCAGAAGGACCGCCTGCTCTTGATTCTCGACACAAAAAAGACCATTGGAGTTGGCGGCGGGTCGAAGAAGTCCTGACAGGCTTAAGGCGCGGGCCGCGAAGCCAGTGCAACTGGCCCCATCGCGCCAAAGGCGGCTCGCTCTAAGGAGTTGTGCATGTCGAAGAAGACCACTGACGGTAAGGCGGCTGGCAGGCGAGAAAGAAAAGCAGCTGGGCAGGCGGTGCCACATGAGGAAGTGGGGAGGTTCTGAAAATTGGCCTTCACTTTTTTTTTCGAGACCAACAAGTATTGGAGCGCGTCGTGGAACATAGCATTCCCGTTCTTGCGGGCAGAACCTATCCCCGCATCTGGGACGCCGGTTCGGCGATGGGGCAGGAGCCTTACACGTTTGCCATCATGTTCGCGGAGCGGATGGGACGCTTCGCCTTCAACAACCTCCGCATTGACGCGACAGACGTAGAAAGCAGCGGCCAGTTCGCGCGGACGATCGAAGCCGGCCTATACCCCAGGGACGAACTATCCCGATTACCCGAGGGCATCCTGGAGAAGTACTTCGAGCCAGGTGACAAACCCGAGAACCTGCGGGTGATTGAGAAGGTCCGGCAGCGGGTGAAGTTCCAGCATCATGATCTGCTGTCGTTGCGCGAGATCGGTCAGGGATATTCGGTGATCTTGTGCAAGAACGTGCTGCTTCACTTCCAGCCGTTGGAGAGGATCGAAGTGCTCCGCATGTTCCATCGGGCACTCGCGCCGGGCGGGTTTTTCGCCACCGAACAGACCCAAGAGATGCCGCGGGAGCTCGACTCGTCGTTCCATCGGGTGATCCCCGACGGGCCACTCTTTCGCAGGCTGGAAGGTGCCCATTGCGAATCCTGACATTGGAGAACACTGGGCAGATTTACACTTCCCAGGTTTACCTGGTACTGGGGAGCGCGAGCCGGCTGGCAGACGTCAACACGCTCGTGGACGTGGGTCAGGATCCGGCCGTCCTGGCGAGCATCGAGCGCGCCCCCACGGGAGTGGGCAAATGGCCCGTGGAGCGCGTTGTGCTGACGCACGGACATTCCGATCACTGCGCGCTGCTGCCTATGGTTCGTGAGGCCTACCACCCGATAGTTTTCGCGTTCTGTCCGAATATAGCCGGGGTAGACATGGCACTACGGGACGGGCACAAGCTCAGGATGGGCGACGAGGATTTCGAGGTGATCCATACGCCGGGCCATAGCAGCGACTCGATCTGTCTTTATAACCACGCAGAAGGCGTGCTCTTCGCGGGCGACTCACCGCTGTTGATTACGTCCCCAACGGGAACTTACGAAGGCGGGTTTTTGTCGGCTTTGGGGAAGCTATGCGCCCTCGATGTACAGCGGATCTATTTTGGACACGGGGCTCCTCTGACTGAGCGCTGCAACGAGAGGCTGCGTGAATCGCAGAGGATGGCCATGGCTGGTATGGTGGGCCGTTAACAGTACGAGCGGATTTAGAATCGGGCGCCGGCACCGGCGTAGGAATAAATGGACGTTCAAAGGAGCTAACGACAAATGGCAAACGGAAGAGGCAGGGGTAGTGCCGGTGTTCTGGAGCGACCCACGGAGACCGCGTCGCCAGTCTCGCAGGGAACCAGCCGGGCTGAATTGGAAGCGACTATTGCCGCTATCGGCAAGTCGCAGGCGGTGATCGAGTTTCAAATGGATGGGACTGTTATCACGGCCAACGATAACTTTCTGAGGGCCCTCGGCTACACACTGGACGAGGTCAAGGGGCGGCATCACAGCATGTTCGTGGACGAGGCCTACCGGCAGAGCGGCGAGTACCGCGAGTTCTGGGCCAAACTGAACCGTGGCGATTATCAGGCGGCGGAATATAAGCGCATCGGCAAGGGCGGAAAAGAAGTCTGGATTCAGGCCTCCTACAATCCGATTTTCGACCTCAACGGCAAGCCTTTTAAGGTGGTCAAGTACGCGACCGATGTGACGCAGCAGAAAATGGTTAGCGCCGACTATGCCGGTCAGATTGCGGCTGTAGACAAGTCGCAGGCGGTGATCCAGTTCAACATGGATGGGACTGTCATCACGGCCAACGATAATTTTCTGAGGGCGCTCGGCTATACTCTGGACGAGATTAAGGGCCGGCATCACAGCATGTTCGTGGACGAGGCCTTCCGGGTGAGCGGTGAGTATCGCGAGTTTTGGGCCAAGCTGAACCGTGGCGAGTACCAGGCCGCGGAATACAAGCGCATCGGCAAGGGTGGAAAGGAAGTCTGGATTCAGGCCTCCTACAATCCGATTTTCGACCTCAACGGCAAGCCTTTTAAGGTGGTCAAGTACGCCACCGATGTGACGCCGCAGAAACAGGCGCTGAACGCCATGTTGGCGGACGCCGCCATGCTCTCGAAGGCGGCGGTGGAGGGAAAACTGGCTACTCGCGCCGATGCCTCCAAGCACCAGGGCGACTTCCGCAAGGTCGTCGAAGGTGTCAATGCCACGCTGGACGCGGTGATCGGACCGCTCAACGTGTCCGCCGAGTACGTGGACCGGATCTCGAAGGGTGATATCCCGCCGAAGATCACCGACAACTACAACGGCGACTTCAACGAGATCAAGAACAATCTGAACAACTGCATCGACAACATCCGCGGACTCGTGACCGAGGCTGGCACGCTGGTGAAGGCGGCACAGGATGGCAAACTGGCCACCCGCGCGGACGCCGCCAAGCATCAGGGCGATTACCGCAAGATCGTCGAAGGCGTTAACCAGATGTTGGACGCGGTGATCGGACCGCTCAACGTGTCCGCCGAGTATGTGGACCGCATCTCGAAGGGCGACATCCCGCCGAAGATCACCGACAAGTACAACGGCGACTTCAACGAAATCAAGAACAACCTGAACAACTGCATCGACAATATCAACGCCCTCGTAACCGAAACCGGCGTGCTGATCAAGGCGTCGGCGGAAGGCAAACTGGCGACGCGCGCCGACGCCAGCAAGCACCAGGGGGATTACCGCAAGATCGTCGAAGGCGTTAACGAGATGCTGGACGCCATCCTGCTGCCCATCGGCGAAGGCAACCGCATACTGGCACAGGTCAGTGTGGGCAAGATCGACGAATTGATCGTGCAGACCTACAGTGGCGACCACGAAAAGATGAAACAGGCGGTCAATAATGTCGCCATGGTGATCCAAGGATTGCAGAAGGAGCTGAGCCGGCTGACCGACGCGTCACGCGACGGGCTACTCTCGGAACGCGGCAAGCCCGACCAGTTCCAGGGTGCCTACGCGGGCATTGTGAAGGGCGTCAACGAGATGCTGGATGCCATCCTGCTGCCCATCGGCGAAGGCAACCGCATCCTGGGGTTGGTCCGTGGCGGCAACCTGCGAGAGAAGGTCGAGATTGCCTGCAAGGGCGATCACGAGAAGATGAAGAATGCTGTCAACGGTGTACATGCCTGGCTGGCTGATTTGGTTGCCTATGTGACGAAGATCGCCATGGGCGATATGACGGCATCGATGGCCAAAGCATCCGATCAGGACCAGATTCATGAGTGGCTCGTGTTGTTGAAAAACAACATCAGCGCGCTGGTGGCCGATGCCGCGATGTTGGCCAAGGCCGCCGCTGAAGGACGGATTGGGACCCGGGCCGACGCCACGAGGCATCAGGGAGACTACCGCAAGATTATCGAGGGCGTGAACGCAACTCTGGACACGATCGTGGCGCCGATTCAACAGATCACGCAGAGCGCGGCGGTACTGGCCTCTGCCTCCGAAGAACTCACGGCTACCAGCCAGCAGATGGCGGGCAACGCCGAAGAGACGGCAACGCAAGCCAACGTGGTGTCGGCCGCGGCCGAACAGGTCTCGAAGAACGTGTCGGTGGTGGCGACCGGCGCGGAGCAGATGCAGACCTCCATCCGGGAGATCGCCAAGAGCGCCAACGAAGCGGCCAAGATCGCCAAGAACGCCGTCAAGGCCGCGGACGCCACCAACCATACGATCGGCAAATTGGGCGAGTCGAGCATCGAGATCGGCAAGGTGATCAAGGTCATCACGTCCATTGCGCAGCAGACCAATCTTTTGGCCCTGAACGCGACCATTGAAGCAGCCCGCGCCGGAGAAGCCGGCAAAGGGTTCGCGGTGGTGGCGAACGAGGTAAAGGAACTGGCGAAAGAAACCGCCAAGGCGACCGAAGACATCGGGCAGAAGATCGAGGCGATCCAGTCCGACACCAAGGGCGCCGTCCAGGCGATCGGCGAAATCAGCTCCGTAATCAACCAGGTCAACGACATCTCCAACACCATCGCTTCGGCGGTGGAAGAACAGACGGTGACCACCAATGAAATCGGACGCAACGTTGCGGAGGCGGCGCGCGGAACCAGCGACATCGCCAAAAATATCAGCGGTGTGGCGCAAGCGGCACAGAACACGACGCAGGGAGCCAGCGATTCCCAGAAGGCTTCGTCTTCCCTGGCCGCCATGGCCGCGCAACTGCAATCGATCGTCGGAAGGTTCAAGCTGTAGGACAGCTCGAGCATTTGCGGTAAACCCGGGTCCCCGCCTGACAGAATAAGCATGCGCGGACCCGGTAAACAAATCCGCGCTGCGACAAGGCGCGCTGTTACACATGGCCGGCATCGCCATCCTGGGGTTCCGTTCCGCGCCGGCCGAAGCATGGATGTCTCAAAGAACCAGGATGGGGCTTCAGAATGCGGGTCCGGGGCCAAACTTCGGGCCGGCTGGACCCGAAAGCGGACGGAACCGACCCTGACATGAACAGGAGAGTCATAATGCGAAGAATCCCGAATCAAGTTCGGCTTCTTTCCGGCGGCGCGCGCACGCGGGGAGTTTAACCATGTCCAAAGCCATGGTGGTTGATGACTCCCGAGCGGTTCGCATGATCCTATCCAGAATCCTTCGGGAGGTCGGATACGACGTTTGTGAAGCGGCGGACGGGCAGGAAGCCCTGGCCAAGTTGTCGGGGGAAAACGCCGTCTCGCTCGTTCTGGTCGATTGGAACATGCCGAACCTGGACGGACTGGCGTTTGTCCGCAGCCTCCGTTCCGATCCGCGCAACGCCGCGGTGAAAGTAATGATGGTCACCACCGAGACGGAAGTGGACCGGATGGTGACGGCTCTAGAAGCGGGCGCGAATGAATACGTGATGAAGCCGTTCACCGCGGAGATCATTTCGGAC
>Ga0326728_10020246_pt1 | contig 12734 bp, 8 predicted proteins | sample MB3enrmetagenome_FD_207602 | JGI IMG/M metagenome (GOLD analysis project Ga0326728, IMG submission 207602) | Lab enriched peat soil microbial communities from McLean, Ithaca, NY, United States - MB31MN | ecosystem: Environmental > Terrestrial > Soil > Wetlands > Peat | place: USA: New York...
CAAGCACACCAGCCACACCGTGCCTGCGTTTCTTTCGAGCGTTGATTATCGCACCGATCTTGCAACGTTTGACCGCGCGCCGGCCGGTACGCTGGAGATGAACGACATCGGCGCGGTCTCGATCAATCTGCTGCGGCCGATCGCCATCGATCGCTACAGCGAGAATCGCGCCACCGGCGCTTTTATTCTCATCGATCCCGAGAGCAACCGGACGGTCGCGGCCGGCATGATTCAAGAGGCGGCGGCCCAGCTCACGGCCGGCGAAGAAGATGAAGCGGGAGCGTGGGGGCCGGTGACAGCCGGCGAGCGCGAGGCGCGCTGGGGCCATCGCGGCGGAGTGCTTGAACTCACGGGTCCCGACCGGGTGATCGATGCGATTGAACGCGCTCTCTTTGCGGTGGGAGCGATCACCAGCCGCGTTCACGCCGATGAGGATCCGTATTTACTCGATCCTGGATTCGTACCCCTGGTAACGAAAATCCAATCCGGCTCCGGCGTGCTCGTTCTGCTGGTGCGCACCAACCCAACCGAAACACTCACCGCCCGCGTTGACAGCGAGCAGATTGAGCTCGATGCAGCCGAACCCATGCACGCCGTGACTGCGGTACATCAACTGCTGCATCGCGCGGGAATCTTTATTTCTTCAGAGAAGGCGGGTCTCTAATGAGCACTGTTGAAATTGTTGATGAAGTGAAGGTGAAGCTCGAGGCCGTGCGTGAAACGCTCGCACAGACTCTCACCGGCGCGGGAGATGTGTGCCTCACCTGCAGCTTCCAGGCCGAAGATGTTCTGCTCACCAAACTCGCGCTTGAGCTCGATCCGGAGATTCCGGTGCTCTTTCTCGATACCGGCTACCACTTCGCCGAGACCTACGCCTATCGCGATCGCATTGCGCGCGAGTGGAATCTGAACCTGGTTAATCTGTTGCCGGCAAAGACGGTTGCCGAGCAGGAGGCGCAACTCGGCAAACTGTACGAGTCTGCGCCGGACCATTGCTGCGGATTGCGCAAGGTGGAACCGCTGTTCAAAGCGGTTGCGGAGTATCGCGTGTGGCTGACCGGCCTGCGCCGCGAGCAGGCCCGGAGCCGCGCGGCGCTTGAGGAGTCGTCGATGTTTGCGCTGCCGGGCGGCAGGCAGGTGCTCAAGCTGGCGCCGCTCGCGTCGTGGACAACGCGCGATGTGTGGTACGCGTGCGAGGAGCTCGGAATTCCGCTGCTGCCGCTCTATGCGCGCGGCTACTCTTCGATAGGCTGCGAGCCTTGCACGACGCTTCCACTCGATCCCAACGATCTGCGCTCAGGCCGCTGGGCCGGCCGCAAGGTGGAGTGCGGAATTCACGTCCAGGCCATTGAGCCCGCCGCGGCTCCTCACCTGCGCTGAGCGTGTTCCTGTTAAGCGGGATTGTGCAGGGATTTTTGGTGCGGAAGGCGGGACTTGAACCCGCAAGCCTTTTGGGCGCCAGCTCCTAAGGCTGGTGTGTTTGCCATTTCACCACTTCCGCACATGCCGGCGGCGACGCGCGGCCAGCAGCCGGGTTGCAACTTTCACTGCATCAAACAGGTTAAGTCTATCGCAAAATCGAATCGTCAACTCAGGGCTCCGGGCTTTGAGGTGCCTTGTCTTGATCTCTGAGCTCATACCACTGGCAGCTGAGTCCCTTGTTCCCTCGGTCCCTGTTTTATTCACATTTCTGATCGAACATCTGCGTTATGATCATCTTGAGAGCCGATGCCGCTCGTTTCTGGCTCTCAAGGTCACGTTATGCCGATCTTTCCTCACGAAATGCTGCGCGAAATCTACGAGCAACCCCAAGCGCTGAACCGCACGCTCGCGCTCTACCTTGACCTTGACGGCAATGCCCTCAAGCCGGAGGTAGCGCGCCAGCTCTCGCAATGGCTTGCGCCCAACGGCGAAATCCTGATTGCCGCCAGCGGCTCGAGCCGGCACAGCGGACTCTACGGCGAGATCCTGCTTGAGGACCTTTGCGGGCTGGCCGTGGACGTGGAGTACTCGAGCGAGTACTGCCTGCGCGGCGTTCAGGATTTACGGCATCCCAGCGTGCTGGTTCTTTCACAGTCGGGCGAGACCACCGACACGTTGGCGGCGCTGGCCGAGGCGCGGCGCCAGGGTCACAAGACGCTGGCCATCACCAACGCGCCGGCGTCGACCATGGCGCACCAGGCCGACGTCTCGATGACGCTGGGGGCCGGCCGCGAGAAGGCGATCCCGGCCACCAAGAGCTTCACCTGCCAGCTCGCCGCGCTCTATCTGCTTGCGTTGTACGAGGGCGCGCACCTTGGGCGAATGGCTGCGGCAGACCTGGGCGAATTGATTCCCGAGCTGAAGGCCGTTCCCGACGCCCTTGCGGCTCAGCTCGACGGCTGGCGCGAACAGGCTGAGCAGCTGGCGCGGAACTATGCGGGCGCGTCCACGTTTCTCTATCTCGGGCGCGGCATTCATTTCGCCATCGCGCGCGAGGGCGCGCTCAAGCTGAAGGAGTCGTCGTACGTGCACGCCGAGGGCTACCCGGTGGGCGAGCTCAAGCACGGGCCCAACGCGCTGGTGAGCGACCGCGTGCCGCTGGTGGTGGTTGCCACGGTCGATCGCAGGCTGGCCGCGTCGATCCGGCGCTACGAAAAGACGCTGCAACTGCTGGCGGATATGAAGCAGCAGGGCGCGCGCGTGATTGCGATCGCCAACGACGATGACGGCGAAGTTCCGGCGCTCGCCACCGACTGCATCCCGGTGCGGCCGGCGTCGGAGTATCTGCTGCCGATCCTCGAGGTGGTTCCGCTGCAGCTCTTCGCGTACTTCATGGCGATTGAGCACGGTATCGACGTGGACCGTCCGAGGAACCTGTCCAAGGCCGTGGTGGAGAAGTAGCGCGCGTTGTCCGCTGAGGGATCGAATTCTTCAGAGACGATTCTTGTGCGCTCTACTTAAGAAGTTCGGCGCGAGGCCACTAAATGGAAGAATCCAAGCGAGGAACAAACCTCCGCTGGCTATGAGTAAGGCAAAGAGGCTCCCGTCGTAGGTCGCAGCCATCCACGTATAAACCGGTACCCAGGATACTGCAACGAGTAGCAAGGTCCCACGCACGCCCGGCCCGACGAACCCTCCCCCGGAAAAGCTCGCTCCCACGATCATGCAGGCACCACCGAAGAGCCAAACGCCAAGCAGCATTCTGATTGCGGCTGCGCCCGGAGTCACATTTAGGAGTCTCGCGCCGGCAACGCAGGCGATAAACGAGACCAGAGGCGACGCAATCGTGATAATCCAAAGGTCGGGCGAATCGAAGGAGTACCTCCGGACCGCATGAAGAAGCACGTCCGGAATCCAGAAGCTAATTGCACCCAGGCTCGCCGCTCTCAACGTCAATGAAGTGCCCGTCTTCATCTAGGCATTTCCTTTTCGGCTTCACATTTACATCCTATGTCGTCCGTCCCTCAAAGTGCGCCTCGATCTCTTCGAGCGTCTTGCCCTTGGTCTCGGGTAGGAAGAAGGCCGAGGTGATGAAATACACGACCGTAAATCCCGCGAAGAGGAAGAACATGGACGAGTAGCTGTGCTTGCTGACAAAGGGCAGGAAGATCGCGGCCAGAATGGTTGAAACCAGCTGGTTCAGCACCAGCGCAATGCTCATTCCGTTGGAGCGGATGCGCGTGGGCATGAGCTCGCTGAGGGCAAGCCACACGCAGACTCCCGGACCCATGGCGTAGAAGGCAATGAACATGTAGAGGCCGAGCGCGACGAGCCAACCGTGGCGGGCATCGGGAACGGTTCCGACGAGCGCCTTTTCGATCTTCAGGGGCGCGGTTCGCGCGCCATCGAGATTGGCAAAGGGATTCTTGAAGAGCGCCTCGACGCGGTTGGCCGGCACGGCGCTATCGCGGGTGATCTCGATGGGCGCGGCGGCTGCATCGTCGGAGCGGACGAAGTTGGTGGCGGCTGTGAAGTCGCCGTAGGAGTAAATGATGGCGAGCGAGGCGCGCCCGCTGTGGATGGCCTCGCCCGTGTAACCGGACGAAGCCAGAAGCCGGCTCGCCTCAGCCGGGTCGAAATGGACGTTCAACTGCTGGTCCGGGCCGGCGAGCGCCTGCACGGCGTCGCGGCAGTCCACGCCCACTTTCTCAGTAGACTTGAAGAGGAAGGCAACGGCGACCATCGAGACGATGATGCCGCTGGTGCCCAGTACAAGCAGGAATTTGCGTCCCTTGCGATCGACCAGGATCATGCCGATGCTGGTCATAAGGAAGTTGGTGGTGGTGAGGATCACGTAACCCCAGTGCGAGGCCAGGTCGCTCAATCCGCTTTGCAGCAGAATGCCGGCATTGTATTGGATCACCGAGTTGATGCCGGTTGCCGTGTTGCACGAGAGGATGACACATGCCAGCAGGAAGGGAATAACGTACTTGCGGCGCAGGAGCGAGTCACCGGCCGGTCTGCCGGCTTCGGCCCTGGCAGTGAAAGCGGTGGCTCTCATCTCCTCTAGCTCGAGTGCGGCTTGCTCGGGGAGACGCGAACGCAGCAATGCGGCGTGGGCTTTCTGATGCGCGCCGCGGCGGAAGAGCCAGCGCGGCGACTCGGTGACCAACAGGCTGCCGACGACGAAGATGAGTCCCGGTGGCAGCGAGACCCAGAAGATGTTGCGCCAGGCCTGGGCTTCGAAGCGAAGGAGCGCGGCGGGATCGCCAAGGCGTTGCACTGCGGCCACGCGATAGCTGTAATACATGCCCACCAGCGCCGCGGCTACGATGCCGAGTGTGAGCATCCATTGAAAGATGGCCGTGCCTTTGCCGCGATTGGAGGCGGAAAGACACTCGGCCAGATAGAGCGGAACCACGACGCCGATGAAGCCGCCGCTCATGCCCTGCAACAGCCGTCCGAAGAACAGCGGCGCGTAGCCCTGGGAGAGCGCAATGATGGGTATGCTGAGCGCGAAGGTGAGGCCGCTCAGCATCATGAGCGGCTTGCGGCCCATCCAATCGGCCAGCAAGCCGGCGAAGAGCGTTGAGAAGACGCTGCCCAGCAGCACCGCGGCCACAATCACCGAGAGCTGCGACGAGGTGAGCCCCGAGGTTGCCTCGAGATAAGGCAGCGCGCCGCCGATAATGCCCACGTCGATGCCGTAGAGCAAGCCGCCTAGGCCCGCAACCAGCAGGAGGAATGCGTTGTAACGCCGAATGGACGCCGGAATATTGGAAGCCGGTTGCGATGCTGCGCCGCCTGCCATCATTTTCAGTCAATCCTCTCACGGGCATCATGTTGCGCGGATGGAATCTTACTGCTTCCGCATGGTTGCCCGTTTGTACAAACTCGAAAGGCAGAATGTTCCGGGGAAGAACCGGAGGCAATCCGCCACCGTTTCTACCCCGGAAAACCACGAAATCCTAGTCTACAATGATCGTATCGGTTAAAATTGCTCATAATTCTGAGCTGAAGGTACTTTGACATGCCGCAATTCCCGTCTTTCTCCATTCGCCTGACCAGCTTCGCCCTTACCGTTTCCGCGCTGCCGCTTCTGGTTCCGTTTGCTGCCCGGGCGCAAGACCAGCAGCCGGCGCCGCAACCCGCGCAGGTGAAGGTGCACCTGCTGCCCGCGCCGCGCGAGGCCAATTTCACCGGCCAGACCGGCATTAACCATATTACGGTGGTGGTTCCAGGCCGCGACGAGCAGGACTTGTTTGCCGCGCGCGACCTTGAGGATGCTATCAAGCAGATGGAGAAGGCGCAGGCGCGCACCGGCCAGGGCGACGAGAGCGGCGCGGCCATGCCTGGCTCCGCGTACCGTGTCACGCTGTTGCGCAATGACGCGGCGGCAGCGAAGACGCTTCTCGCCCGCGCCCACCTTGCCTTCGATCCGGCAATGCAGTCGGAGGGCTACATTATTGTTCTCGATGCTCATGATGCGGACATCGTGGGCGCCTCAAGCTCCGGCGTCTTCTACGGCGTGCAGACGTTCAAGCAATTGCTGCCGCTGGCCGGCGAGCCGCATGCGCTGCCGACGGGAACGATTCGCGACTGGCCGGCGATGCGTTATCGCGGAATCGACGACGATCTTTCGCGCGGGCCGTTCCCGACGCTCGAGTTTCAAAAGCATCAGATTCGCGTCTTTGCATCGTTCAAGGCCAATATCTATTCGCCTTACTTCGAGCACACCCTGCTTTATCCCGATCATCCACTGCCCGCGCCGCCGGGAAGCGCGCTGACGCCGGCTGAGGCCAAGGAGCTTGTGGCTTACGCGCGCCAGTACCACGTGACGATCGTTCCGGAGCAGGAGGCATTTGGCCATCTGCATCATGTGCTCAAATACGATCTCTACCAGGACGCGGCGGAAACGCCGCACGGCCATGTTCTGGCGCCCGGCCAGGCGTCGACGCTGCCGCTTATCAAAGACTGGTTTACGCAGATCGCGCAGGAGTTTCCCTCGCCATTTATCCATATTGGCGCGGACGAGACGTGGGACCTGGGCCGCGGCCGCACGCAGCAGCGCGTGCAGGAGCAGGGCTACGGTCCGGTGTATATGGACTTTCTGAAGCAGATTCACGATGAGCTGGCGCCGCTGAATCGGCGGCTGCTGTTCTGGGGCGACATTGGCGACGAGAATCCCGATTCGGTTTCCGCTCTGCCCAAGGACATGATTGCGGTGCCCTGGGGCTACGACGCGCACGAAAACTTCGACAAGATGATCGAGCCTTTTTCCAAGGCCGGCATCGAGACGTGGGTGGCTCCCGGAGATTCGAACTGGAACGAGGTTTACCCGGCGGCGAAAAACGCGTTCTGGAACATCCAGGGCTTTATTCGCGAAGGGCAAAAGCTGGGCTCTACGGGCGCGCTCACCACGGTGTGGAACGACGACGGCGAGGGCCTCTTCAACCTGGACTGGTACAGCGTTTTGTTTGGCGCCGTGGCCGCCTGGCAGCCGGGCGAGAGTTCCATCGCGGTTTATCAGGAGGCCTATGGGCAGGACTTCAATCTTGACCCGAGCGGCAAGATCGATGAGGCCGAAAAGGAGTTGATGGCAGCGCACGATGCGCTCGACGGCGCCAAAACCGGCCTGACCAGCGACCAGGTCTTCTGGCTCGATCCGTGGAGCGCGGAGGGACAGAGCGTCTCAGCCAAGGTGTTGCCGGTTGCGGCGGAGATTCGCACTCATGCGGAACAGGCGATCGTTCTGCTGGAGCAGGCGCGTGTTGCAAATCCGGAATTGCGTGAACCGGGCGCGCTCAAAGCCATGGACCTGGGCGCGCGGCGGCTCGATCTGATCGGTCTCAAATTTGAACTGGCGCAGGAGATCGCATCGGGTTATGCGAAGGCCGTCGCCGGGCAGCACGATAAGGCGCAGCACTCCAGCGTGGAGAATGCGCTAGACGAGATCAGCAGCAATAACGGCCTGTGCCAGGACCTGCGCGATGCCTATTCAGCCATCAAGGGCGAGTACAGCGAGGTTTGGCTGGGCGAAAACCGCCCGTACTGGCTCAACAACGTGACGGTTCGCTACGATCTTGCGATCCAGATGTGGCAGAAACGCGGGGATCGCTTCCAGGAGGCAATTCGCGGCCGTTGGGACGGCAAGGACCTGCCGGCCCCGGCATCGCTGGATCTGCCGTGAGGGGCGCATTAATTCGCCACAGGTAGACAAACTGGGTTCATTCGGTCAACAATTTGCTTGATCGGGTAATCTTACGGCTGACAATAGAGCAATGTTCGGTTTAACAGTGCGCCGCGATCAAGTTGCGGTGCTGCTCATCGATGACGACCTGGTGAGCCGTGAAGTTACTGCCACCGTGCTCACGCTGAACGGATACACCGTGCACACGGCTGAAAGCGGCCCCGCGGCGCTTGAAGTCCTGACGAAAGTGAGTCCGGCGCCTGAGATCATCCTCATGGATACGCAGATGCCGGGGTTGAGCGGTACGGAACTCATTAGTCAAATGCGCGGGCAAAGCAAGGCGCGCATCCTGGCCATTAGCGGCAGCGCCCTGCCTCCGGAAGTGATCGACGCTACCGACGGATTCCTGATCAAGCCCTTTGAGGTTGAGGCGATGCGGAGGGTGCTCGATCGCGGCGTCAACCCAACAGCTGCATCCGCTACTCTGTCGATGCTCGAACCTAACGTGCCGGTCATCAACCTCGCGGTGCTGGCACAGTTACGGGCGCTGATGCCTGAGCCGGCCGTGCGCCAGATTTACCACGCCATCGTTTCAGATTTGGACCAGCGCGCCGCGGCGCTGCAAGCGGCGCTTGCCAGGGGCGATAGGTCAGAGGCCGCGCGCATCGGCCATGCCATCAAAGGCGGCTGCGCGATGGCAGGGGCCTCGCAGGCCGCGCGCCTGGGCGCCTTGATTGAGAAGGGCGCCCGCACCGGCAGCGGTAACCAGTTGGATAACGGCGCGGTGCTGGTTGACGATTTACGCTCTGCCGCGCGGGCGCTGGAGAGTATGCTTGATCCTGTATTGCCTGCATGATCCGTGGCGTGGCCGGGTGAATTGCGGAGCGGGCAGCGGGCCAGTACGCGGGCTGTGCATGGAGCCCCGATCGGGTTTGGCTGAGATTGAGATTTCGATCAGCCCGTGGCTGAAGAGCTGGGTTCGGGAAGTTGCACCAGGGAGGGAGCTGCTGAGATGGATAAACCCATTCGCGTCGTGATTGCAGATGACCACCCGGTGGTTCGCATCGGCGTCATCAATATGTTGACTGAGGTGGACGGGTTTCAAGTTGTCGGCGAGGCCGCGGACGGCGATGAAGCTATAACCCAGACCCTCGAACTTGAACCCGACATTTTGCTGCTCGATGTGCAGATGCCGCGTTTGCCGGGACTCGAGGCGATGCGCGCCATCATGAACGGCACGACGACGGCTAAGATCCTGCTGCTGACTTCGACCATCACGACCCAGCAGATTATCGAGGCGCTGCAAATTGGGGCGCGCGGCATCGTCCTCAAAGACGCCCTCGCGGGCCATCTGCACACGGCCATCCGCACCGTTCACGCCGGCGATTACTGGATCGGCGGCAAACGCGTTGTGAACCTGGTTTCGGCGCTGCACGACCTGATGCAGCAGGCGCAGGTGCCGCAGCGCAAGACCTACGGGCTCACGCCGCGCGAGCTTGAGGTAGTGGGCTGCATCGTTGAGGGCTGCTCGAACCGCGACATCGCCAAGCAGTTCACGCTTAGCGAGGAAACCGTGAAGCGGCACCTTTCAAACATCTTCGACAAGACCGGCGTTTCAACGCGCCTGGAACTGGCGCTTTTCGCCATTGCGCACCACCTGGTGACGCCGGAGTAAGAGATCGAGACAGGTTTTGTAATCCTTGAGGCCTCAACTTAGGGTGGATTTCCAATCGCCACAGAGCGAGACGGAATCCACCCGTTCTATTTGGGTCCGCCGGAGCCAATATGCGCGTCCCCCCAGGGATTAAAGTCGCAATTGATCGTGGAGGGATCGTTTGCGTCTAGCTCGGCCGCATGTTATCGGTCGGTGATTGAAGAGTAGGCGGCGATACGTCCGGAATCGCCTCCGAACGACTCCGATGCGTGCAACCCTCGATCAAAACTCGCGAAAGCTTGCTAGAAGCTTGGGTTCTATTTGCTTGGTCACTGCGGCAGGAGTTTTATCGCCATCGTACGGGCCGATGGACTCGAAGGAAAAGGTGCGGCCCCGTAGCCCAAAATAGTAGAAGTTTGGATAGAGCACACCGCCGCCGCCGCCACTGTAGTAATAGAACTCTGCATGTGTGGTGTGAATTCGCCTTGGTGGAATATCTTCTTCTCCTGTCGGGGCGAACGCAGTTAGGCCCGATCGACGAAACGGCGTACCGTGTGCAATGACATTGATTGTGGCATTGTCTTCATCGTCGGCAGTGGCGAGTTCCATCGGCTAGGGATTAGTAGCCAACCTTACCACCCATTTATTCGCGGGAATACCGCTGACTCCGGGCGCAGTGACGGTAGGCGCTACCTGATACTGCGGCGGGTACTCAAAGCAAAACCGATCCTTTCTATCGACATAAACGCGCCAACCTGGCTGTGTGGGTTGTGCAGCGCATGGGCTTGAATGCTCAGCGACCAACAATGGGCAACAGCATATTGCAAGCAACGGAAATCTGGTCCACAGCTGCAATCTCACGATTGGCCTCCCGCGAACAACAGAAGTAGGCTTTCCGAATTATACAAAGAGGTTCGCAGCGACGTTCCTCGAAAACGTCGCAAGCTCTTGAATTAAGGTTGTGCCTGGTTTGTCGATGGCCGCGGCATTAGTCAAAAGCTTCTTCCTAGCGAGAATCGCGCCAGAAACGGTTCGGTGGGGTGGTTAACACGTCCGAATGCCGGCGCGGCTGTTGGAGTGATCTGGTAGACATAGGCGTAGTCAATGTCGGCATCTTTGCGGTTGAGCATATTCAAAAATTCGGCTGTAACAAGCCATTTCTTTAAGAATTGATAACCGATCTCACCATTGAGCAACACCGTTTGACTTGACTGATAAAGTCCGTCAGACGTCAAATAGCGCGGACCAAAGTAGCGCAGGCGCAAAGTCGAAGTAAAGCCTGCATAATCGTGCAGTGTGGCTCCCGATGAAATGACCACCTTAACCGCTTCGGGCACCAGCTTGCCACCCGGACCTTGCTGCTGCCAATTTACATAGACGCAGCCAGGTGCGGGTGTGGAAGGGGCTGTGGAAGGGCATCCGTTGCCGTTGTAAATCGTGGTGGTGCTGCCGGCCGCGGTAGTTACAGTGGCTGTCAAGGGTACATTTACGACCCTCCATGTCGCATCAAATGGATCTAACTGGGTGAACTGGGCGCGGGAGTCCGCAATGTCAAAATCAAAAGCCCAATGTTCCGCCGGCGTCAAGTAGTTTGCCCATTCGAGGCCATAGCGGTTGCTCGACTGTTCTGAAGCAATCGTGCCTCCGGTGTCGCCATCCTGCGTAAGTTCGGAATTACTGTGGAGATACCAGAGCTCAAAGGTGCTTTGCAGATGAGGTACAGCCACAGTGCGCACGCCGATTTCCCCGCCTTTTTGTTCGACCAGGGGGGAAATTTTCGGCATGATCGTATTGGGGTAAGGATAGTCCGGCGAAACCGGTTCCACCACTTGCGTTGAGCCACGCCCGTCGTTCGAGTGAAAACTGAATCCGCCCTGTAAATAGAACTCAGTATTGGCCCAGGGGCCGAAAATCAAACTTGCTTTTGGGCTGGGCAGGAACTTGGTGGCCGAGCCGGAATTGGCCGCGTTCACCGTGGTGGTGGCGCCGTTGGGCAAAGTAACGATATCGGCCGGGTAAGCCAGGCTGGTGACGACAAACTTTTCCTGGTCGCCGCGCAGTGCCAGGACCGAGCGGAATTTGCTCGCCCACTGGATTTTATTTTCCCCAAAAGCACTGCCTATCATGTCAGTAAAGTTATCCCGCTCCGTGGTCGCGGGCAAAGTGGGGCAGGTGGTGTTGGGAACGGTCGTAGCGGCAGCGGTGCTGCCGTTGTTAGTAAAAGCAAGACTGGTGGGCAAAGTAACAGAAATAGTTATGTTGGAGTTGGGGGCGTTAATGCAGGTGGGAAGAATGCCGGCGTTGGGAAGATTAGTGCCGGCGGGGGGGAAGAAACTGGCGCCGCTGCCGTTATAAGCGGTGGCGGAATAATCGGTTTTGGCCGTGCGCACGCGATTTTCCGTTCGGTAAAGGCCGTTGTGGATCCAGTCGTTGCGGTACTGCACGCCGAAGGTATTTGACATCTTGCGGCCAAACCATGTGCTGAAAACAGTGTGGTGTGCGTCTAGGTAACCCACCCAGCGCCTGTCCTGCTGTTCGAACTGGTCCTCTTTGCTGTAGTCCACCAGGTAGTAAGTGAAATCGGAAAATAAATCGAGATCGTAATACCATACGGCGGCCATGATTTTCGACTCGGAATTTGCGCTTTGGCGATGCCACTCACCCTGCAAGCTATAACGCTGGCTGTGCCCACCGTCAGACGGGTTTAGTGTGCCGAAGAAACCAACGAGGGGTTGGGCGGCAACGGGGATTTGATCGCTCGAGTTCCATTTTCCGTGGTAAGCGTGGGCTGTGATGCTGGCGCCATTGGTGTCGTCGCCCTGGCTGTAGGTGAGTAAGCCGTTGATTTTGTTAAAACCATCCGGATGCACCCATGGGCCGTCGTAGTAATACTCTTCTCCGCCGTAGAGCAAATTGCCCGAACCGAGTTTTTGCGATGCGCCGAAAACGGCCCGCCCATAGGTATGCGTGCCGCCTTCCAACTTGACGAAGTTCTCAGACAGCGCCTTGAAGAATTCCACATGGGCATTTGCAGCCGAGCTGAAGTTGCCGACATTCGCGTAATAAGGACCTTTCTCGAAATCCACCCGCTTCACAAACTCCGGGATGACGGTGTTCATGTCAGAGTAGCCCTCGCCGTGCGCGTGCGACGGCAGGTTAAGCGGCATATCGTCGAGGAAGATGGCGATATCTGTGCCGTGATCGAGATTGAAGCCGCGAAGAAAATATTGGTTGGCTTTGCCGCCGCCGGCGTGTTGCGTGATGATGAGACCGGGAACCGTCTCCAACACTTCTCCCGAACGAAGAATCGGACGATCCTGGATTTCCGTTGCGCCCACCGTTCCCTGGGTGCCGGATTCGGCAATTCCGATGAGTTCATCCTCCCGGCCCTGCACGTTAATTGTGGTGCTTACGGCGCCTACTACCAGAGGGATGCGCAGTGGGGCCGGCGCCCCGGTGGTCCCTATG
>Ga0326728_10020251_pt1 | contig 12729 bp, 7 predicted proteins | sample MB3enrmetagenome_FD_207602 | JGI IMG/M metagenome (GOLD analysis project Ga0326728, IMG submission 207602) | Lab enriched peat soil microbial communities from McLean, Ithaca, NY, United States - MB31MN | ecosystem: Environmental > Terrestrial > Soil > Wetlands > Peat | place: USA: New York...
TTGAGTTGGGACTCGGAGAGATGACGAAAGACCTGTGTGCGAAGGCCTAGCCCCTTTTTGCAGGAGTGCGGCTGCTAATACGGGAATTGTCCTGCCCCGTGCCCCTTCACCGCTGCCACAAGATCGCTGGGGCCTCGAGGGGAATTGAGACATTGGCGCGGCGAGGCACGATGCGGGCCGTATAGTCGGAGGCCGGGCGGGTCGCCGCCGTTTCACAGGTGTAGATGTAGCCGTGGATTGCCCCGACCAGGTGCTGGCCACGCGTCATCTCGTGGACTTCCGCACCTGTGCCCTCAGGGCCGTCCGCAAAGAGATGCACTGATATTGCGTCCGGGTCGAGGTCGTCCAGGTAGACGTGGACGGAGAAGCGGTACTGCCCTTCCTCTGTCTCCATCTTCATGGCCCCAAAGCGGAGATTGGCCCATTTTTTGTCCAGATCGTGCCTCCACTTCAGCGTCTCCAAGGTGACCTTGCACACGTCGGCGGATCTGAGCCTGTACGCCTCGGCCGCCGGGACATAGTACTCCTCCACATACTGGCGTACCGCCCGATTCGAGGAGAAGCGTGGGGTCAGCCTCGCCATGCTCTCCCGCACGCGGGCCACCCATGCCACGGGAATTCCGTTCTCGTCGCGGGAGTAGAATTGAGGGACCACCTCTCTCTCCAGGAGCTCGTAAAGCTCTTCGGCCTCGGTGGCGTCCCAGCCTGCGTCGTCGCCGTGCTCTTTCCCGTCTCCTATGGCCCAGCCCAATTCCGGCTCGTATGCTTCCGCCCACCAGCCGTCGAGCTCCGAGAGGTTGACTCCTCCGTTGACCAGCACCTTCATGCCGCTCGTTCCGCAAGCCTCCCACGGCCGCCTGGGCGTGTTTATCCAGACATCGACCCCCTGGACCAGGCGCTGGGTCACCAGCATGTCATGATCACTCAAGAATACCGCACGACCCCTCGCGGCGGGAAGGGCCATGAAATCGGTCCACTGCCGGATCATGGCCTGGCCCGGGACATCAGCCGGATGGGCCTTTCCGGCGATCACAAGCTGCACCGGGCGCTTGGGATTGCTCAGTATGCGGAGCAGCCTCTCCGGGTCGTGAAGGAGCAGGGTTGGCCTCTTGTATGTTGCAAAGCGCCTCGCAAAGCCGAGGGTCAGGGTATTGGCGTCGAAAAGTTCCCTCGCGCTCGCCGCCTCGTCGGTGGATGACCCGAGGGCTTCGAGATGGCGCGACGCGCGCTCTCTCACGTATTCGATGAGGGCGCTCCTGGCGGCGGTGCGAAACTCCCAGAGCTCGGAGTCTGACACGTCCCGCAGGTCCTGCTCCATGGTCTCGAGGGTGCCCAGCCAGCGGTTCCGCGTGCATGCCTCGGCCCAGACCATGTCTGAGACGGACGACTCCCACGTTGGCATGTGGACGCCGTTCGTGACGTGGCCAACAGGCACCTCCGCCTCCGGCCATCGGGGGAAGAGGGACTGGAAGATATGTCTGCTCACCCTGCCGTGCAGCCGGCTCACTCCGTTTGCGGCGCCGGTTCCCCGGAGGGCGAGGTAGGCCATGTTGAAGGGCTCCGTCGGATCATCGGGATTCTCCCTGCCGAGCGCGAGCAGGCTTTCGATAGGGATACCCAGCCTCTGCCTCGCATAGGTCCCCAGATACTGCTCGATGAGGGCTGGTGGAAACCGATCGAAGCCGGCGACCACAGGTGTATGAGTGGTGAAGATGTTGCCGGCGCGGGTGGCGGCCAAAGCCACGTCAAAGGGCTGTCCTGTCTCCTCCATGAAGTTGCGGGCGCGCTCCAGAATAGCAAAAGAACAATGGCCCTCGTTGAGATGGCAGACCTCCGGCTTGAGACCGAGGGCTTTGAGAAGGCGCCACCCGCCGATGCCGAGGAGCATCTCCTGGCTGAGACGCAGTTCCTCCCCCGCCCCGTAAAGCTCGCTTGTGATTCCCCTGTGGGCCGGGAAGTTTGCCGGGTCGTTGCTGTCGAGGAGATAGAGCTTCACGCTGCCTACCTGGACCTCCCAGGCGCGCACCCATACGGAATACCCCGGTATGGCTATCTCCAGACGAAGGCGCTCTCCGTTAGGTTCTCGCAGCGCCTTGACAGGCAGTTGCGCCGGTTCGTTGTAGGGAAACAGGGCATGCTGATTTCCGCTCCTGTCGATCACCTGGCGGAAATAGCCCTGCTGATAGAGGAGACCGACCCCTACCACGGGCACTCCCAGGTCGCTTGCAGCCTTGAGCTGATCTCCAGCCACGTTGCCCAGGCCTCCCGAGTAGATCGGAAGGGCCTCGCTCAGCATGAATTCCATACAGAAATAGGCAACGCAGGAGAGCTGCTCCTTGGAATGGCTCTGCTGAAACCACGCGGGGCTCTCCACGGCGCGCCGCTTTGAATCGAGGAGATCTTCGATCAGGGTGCGGACACCGGGATCGGCGAGGACCTGTCTGATCCTGTCCCTCGACACAGTTTGTAAAACCATCCACGGATTATACGTGAGCTCCCAAAGAGCGGGGTCGATCTTCTGCCACAAGGCGTCGACAGAGTGGTTCCAGGACCAGCGCATGTCGAGGGCGAGCTCCACGAGGGCATCCATACCCTCCACATCCATGGGCAGATCACCGTGCAGGAGATTGTAGCCCGCTCCCGCCTCGCTCACGATCGCCCCTCTTCCCGGATCTTCCGGAATCGAGAAATACAGCCCGCTGTCGCCCCTGTCCGCGGTCTTATGTTCATTCCTTCTCTATTGTAAGTCCCTCCGCGCGGCCTTTCAGCCTCAAGCCCGTGTCCGTGGCGGCAGGTATCATCGCTGCCGATAAAGATGGGGATGGAATGGTCGCGCGAGGCCTAAAGCGATCTATGGCCCCTCCTCCTTGAGGAAGAGTTGATGGTATTCGGGCTCGGCCAGGTATTTCTTCAACATCTTGCTCGTGACCTCGAAAACCTCCGCCAGATCGTCATCGGTCATGCGCTTCAGGATCGTTTTCATGAGCCGGTCATCGGAGAACTTCTGCAGGTACACCTGCACCGTGTCCTCATCCGATTGCCTGTCCAGACCGTATCCTACGAGACCGTCGAACGTTTCTACAAAACCATGGGAATGCTTCGCCATACTGGTCACCTCTGCATACCTAATGATAGGTGCGGCCGGAAGAATGTCAAGAGATAGGTCTGCCTTTTCTCGTGCAGCGCCACGTCCCACCCCGCTGGGGTGCGGGGCAGTCAGCCGTCGACAGGCTTACTATCAGGCGATTCCTTCATGCGCTTGCTGACATCTCCCCCCTGCTTCGGGTAGAATAGTCCAGAGCAACCCCCTGGAGGAAGCGCATGATCGAGATCTTACGTACGAGACGTAGCATCAGGAAGTACGCAAAGAAACCAGTCGACGAGGGACTCGTCGCACTATTGAAGGAGGCCCTCCTCCGCTGCCCCTCTTCCCGCGGCATCAATCCCTGGACCTTCGTCTTCGTGGACGAAGCCGGTATGATCGACAGGCTTTCCAGGTCAAAGGAGCATGGGTCGGAATTCCTCAAAGGCGCTCCCCTCGCCATCGTCGTGTGCGGAGACGAGACCAAGTCGGACGTCTGGGTGGAGGACTGCTCCATTGCGTCCATCGTGGCTCACCTCACTGCCCACTCCCTCGGCCTCGGAAGCTGTTGGATCCAGATCAGGAACAGGGACCACTCCGCTGCAAGGACGGCCGAGGACTACGTGCAGGAGCTCTTGGGGCTCCCGAAGAGCCTCAGAGTAGGGGCGATCGTCGCCGTGGGCTATCCCGGGGAGACGAGGAGCCCGGTGCCTTCCGATCAGCTCGATTACGGGCGCATAAAGCTTAACCATTACTGATCTGAAAGCCCCACCCGATGAGCAAGACGTAAGGCGCGAAAGGCTTCGATGAAGCCCCTCGCGCCTGAAAAGAAGGCTTCTATTCCCTACTTCTGAGGCGGGGACCAGGTGGAAAGGTGCTTCAGATAGTTCCACCTTCTGTCCACCGCGGCCTGGGCACGCTTCATCAGGTCTGCGGCGGCCTCGGGGTTGCTCCTCTGGAGCGACTTGAAGCGGTTTTCCTTGTAAGCGAACTCCTGGTAAGGAATGCTCGGGTCTTGACTATCGAGGACCAGGGGGTTTTTCCCCTCGGCCTCGAGCCGCGGATTGTACCGGAAGAGGGGCCAATGGCCCGATGCCACCGCCTTCCTCTGGACCTCCACGCCCTTTGCCATGTCAGGAATACCCTGATTGATACAGGTCGAATAGGCGACGACCAGGGACGGGCCGTCGAAAGACTCTGCTTCGCTCATCGCCCTCACTGTTTGCGCCGGGTTCGCCCCGAAGGCCACCTGCGCCACGTAGACGTTGCCGTAGGGCACCATCATGGCGCCGATCACCTTTTTGGGCGTTTTCTTGCCCGCCGCGGCAAACTGGGCCGTTGCCCCGAGGGGCGTCGATTTCGACATCTGGCCGCCGGTATTGGAATAGACTTCGGTATCGAGGATGAGGAGGTTGACGTTCTCCCCGGACGCCATGACCTGATCGACCCCGCCGTAGCCTATGTCATAGCCCCAGCCGTCGCCGCCGATTCCCCATACCGTCTTCTTCACGAGGAAATCGGCGAGGAAAGAGAGACTTCTAGCCTCGGGCGAGCCGTCTTGTGCGATGATCTTCTTCAGCTCCTCGACCCGGCCCCTCTGCGCCTCGACGCCCGCTTGCGTTGACTGGTCGGCCTTGGTGATTGCTTCTATGAGCGCCTCACGTCCGGCAAGCCGGCCGTCGCCCGCCAGGCGCGCCATGAGCTCGAGGGCCTGGCCGTTGAACTTGTCCACCGTCTGCCTCATACCGAAGGCAAACTCCGCGGCGTCCTCGAAGAGGGAGTTGGACCAAACCGGTCCCCGGCCGTCCGCCCTCTTCGTATACGGGGTAGTCGGCAGATTCCCCCCGTAGATGGAGGAGCAGCCCGTGGCGTTGCCTATGTAGAGGCGGTCTCCGAACAATTGGGTGAGAAGCTTCAGATAGGGCGTCTCACCACACCCCGAGCACGCGCCGTTGTACTCGAAGAGGGGCTTCACGAACTGGCTTCCCTTGACTGTGTTGAGGTTGTACCTCGATGGGTCCGTCTCGGGCAGGCTGAGGAAGAAATCGTAGTTCTTCTTCTCCTGCTCGCGCAGCGGCTCCTGAAGGCGCATGTTGATGGCCTTGAAGTTGGGGACCTTATTGCCCTGCGCATCCTTCTTCTGGCCCGGGCATGCCACGACGCACGACCCGCAGCCCGTGCAATCCTCGGGCGCAACCTGGACCGTAAAATTGAGGCCCTTCATCTCCTTGCCCTTGGCCTCGACGGACTTGAAGGTGTGTGGGGCTCCCTTCAGCAGTCCGGGGTCGTATGCCTTTATGCGGATGGTCGCGTGGGGGCAGACAAAGGAGCAGGTGGCGCACTGGATGCATACGTCCGGCTCCCACACCGGGATGTGCACGCCGATATTGCGCTTCTCATACTGGGTCGTTCCCGTGGGCCACGTGCCGTCCACCGGAATCGCGGACACGGGCAGCGTGTCGCCCTTTCCTTCGATCATCCTGCCGGTCACGCTCCTCACGAATTCGGGGGCGTCCACCGGGACCGGGGGCCTCATGTCCGTAGTCGCCGTGACACGAGCAGGCACCGTCACCTCGGCGATGTTCTGAAGGGCCGTATCGACCGCAGCGTAATTCATCTTAAGGACTTCCTCGCCCTTCTTTCCGTACGTCTTCGTGATCTCCTTCTTGATCGCCTTGATCGCGTCCTCCTTGGGGATGATCCCGGAGATCACGAAAAAGGCGGTCTGCATGATCATGTTTATCCGCGCACCGAGGCCGATCTCCTGAGCGAGGGATATGGCGTCGATGACGTAGAACTTCATCTTCTTGTCGATGAGGTGCTTCTGGACGGTGGCGGGCAGCGTGTCCCAGACTTCGTCCTTGCCGTGGGAGCTGGTGAGGAGAAACGTGCCGCCTTCCTGGGCTTGGGCAAGCATGTCGTATTTCTCGAGAAAGGACTGGTTATGGCATGCGACGAAATTGGCGTCAGCCAGCAGGTAGGGGTTCCTTATGGGATCCTTGCCGAAGCGGAGGTGGGATTCCGTCATGGAGCCCGATTTCTTGGCGTCGTAATAAAAGTACCCCTGGGCGAAATTGTCCGTCTCGCTTCCGATGATCTTGATCGTATTCTTGTTGGCCCCCACCGTGCCGTCGGCCCCGAGCCCGTAGAAGAGGGCCCGGTAAGCGTTTTGGCCCAGACGGAATGATTCGTCGACGGCCAGACTTGAGCCGGTCACGTCGTCCACGATCCCCACGGTGAAGTGGTTCTTCGGCGCCTTCTGGGCGAGGTTGTCAAAGACCGCCTTTACCATGGCAGGGGTAAAGTCCTTGGACCCCAGTCCGTATCTCCCGCCGACTACCTTCGGTGGCTTGCTCCACCTTGCGATCCCTTTGTCTTCCGCCTCGGCCAGGGCAGCCCTCACATCGAGAAATAAGGGCTCTCCCGTGGCTCCCGGCTCCTTGGTCCGGTCGAGCACGGCTATCGCCTTCACGGAAGGCGGCAGGGTCGCGGCAAAGGCCTCGACATCGAATGGCCGGTAAAGGGCCACCTGGACGAGTCCCAACTTCTCTCCCCGCTCATCGAGGAGACCGATAGTCGTGGCCGTGGTCTCTCCCGACGAGCCCATGGTCACAATGACCCTCTCGGCATCAGGCGCGCCGATATAGTCGAAGAGCCGGTATTGGCGTCCAACGAGCTTAGCGAACCTGTCCATGGCCGCCTGCACCATCGCCGGCGTCGCCTCATAGAATTTGTTTACCGTCTCCCTCGACTGAAAATAGACATCCGGGTTATGAGAGGCGCCGCGCATGACGGGACGGTCGGGCGAAAGGCCCCTCATCCTGTGGGCAGCCACCAGGTTGTCGTCGATCATGGCCCGCATGTCGTCAAAGCTCAGCTCCTCTATCTTCTGGATCTCATGGGAGGTCCTGAAGCCGTCGAAAAAGTGGAGGAAAGGTATCCTCGATTCCAGGGTCGCTGCCTGGGCTATGAGGGCAAAGTCCATGCTTTCCTGGACGTTCCGGGAACAGAGCATGCCAAAGCCGGCGGACCTCACTCCCATCACATCGGAGTGGTCCCCGTAAATGCAGAGGGCCTGGGTGGCTAAAGACCGGGCCGTAACGTGAAAGACCGTGGGAATCAGCTCCCCTGCGATCTTGTACATGTTCGGTACGAGAAGCAGGAGGCCCTGAGACGCGGTGATGGTCGTGGTGAGGGCCCCTGTGGTGAGCGACCCGTGCACCGCTCCGGCAACCCCCGCTTCTGACTGCATCTGACTCACTGCGGGCACGGAGCCCCAGATATTGACATCACCGGCCGCGGATTTCGCGTCGCAAATCTCCGCAATGGGCGAAGAGGGTGTTATAGGGTAGATGGTGATAATCTCGTTTGTAGCGTGAACGACGTGGGCACACGCCGTACAGCCGTCCACGGTAATCATTCTCCTTCCCATGCTCCCTCCTAGAAATAAGTGGCTTGAATGCTAGTTTAGCATACCATAATTAATCGCTCGTTTCGTCAACTTAGTTAAGCCTCTGCCGCGAGAGTCTCGCCCAATCCCTACGTCTTGCCCCTTCGTAACCCGTTCCTTCGGAAGCCTGATTTGAGGAAAGGGAAAGGTTATACTCTATCGAAATGCGGCCGGACCGACATACCGGAGCAAATGATCGGGTGCCCTCCGACAGGGGAGGGCCCTCACCCTGGTTCGTTCTCTCGGTCGTCCTTCTTCTCAGTATTGCCGCTCCCATGACCCAGTTCAAGGTGCCCCCGGTCCTTCCCCTTCTCATGAGAAGCATGGCCTTATCCCCTGCGATGGCCGGGCTCCTCATGTCTACCTTCGCCCTCACCGGCATCGTGCTCGCCATTCCGTCAGGCTTCATTTTCCAGAGGTTCGGCTATCGGGTAAGCGGCCTCGTGGTGATTATTTCCCTGGCCCTCGGCTCGGCCCTGGGGGCCTTGAGCGGTCATTTCATGCCCCTTCTCCTCTCCAGGATGATCGAGGGCGTGGGCATGTGCTTTATCATAGTCGCGGCCCCTGCAATCGTCGCGGCCCGCTTCCCGCCGGAGAAGCTCGGAAAGGCCATGGGAGTGTGGGCCATTTGGATCCCTGTCGGCTCCACGGCCATGTTCGCCGGCGCGCCCTACATCGCAGCGGCCTGGGGATGGCAGGGGGTCTGGTGGGCCGTATGCTTCTATACCCTGGCAACCGGCGCGCTCTTCCTGGCGTTCGCAAGGCCTTACTCCGAAAAGACCGGCCCGACGGCCAATCCGGATGGCGAACTGAAGCCCGAGGCCCCATCGCCGTCCCTGGTGCTGAAAAGCGGCCAGGTGTGGCTTATGGCCCTCCTCTTCTTCTGCTTCAACTTCGTCTACATCTCCTTCATGACCTGGACGCCCACCTTTCTCAACGTCGGGAGGGGCATGCCCCTCACCAGGGCCTCCGGCCTCGCGGCCATCATGACCTTTCTCACCATCGTGGGCTGCCCGGTGGCCGGCATACTCTCCGACATGACCGGATCGCGCAAGCTCGTCTGCGTGATCCCCATGCTGATCATGGCGCCGGCCATACCATTGGCCTTTTACGCGGGAATGGGCCTTCTGGTCCCTCTGCTCATGATCGTCGGCTTCGTCGCTGCCTTCGTACCCACCGGGGCCCTTGCAGCGGTCCCTGACCTCGCTCCGGATCCGCGCTTGAGCGGCATGGCCATGGCCATCGTCCAGATAGGCCAGAATGTGGGGATGCTCCTTGGGCCGCTGACAGTCGGCTCCATCGTTGGAGCAGCAGGCTGGCACATCGCAATCCTCACCCTGGCGCCGATAAGCCTCCTGGGCGCTCTAGCCGCGTGGGTCACGCGGATGAGATAGGCCTTGGGAGATCGTTCCCCACGAGCGCTCGACGCTCCATCTTGGCGGGAAGAACGCTCCTTTCATCAAAATCCATCACGCCGGCCTCCCGTTTGTCAAGGAAAGATGCGCCCCCCTTTCGCTCGATTCCCGCATTTTCCTTTTCTTGTAAACCTGCGTGAAACCCGGTAATCTTAGGGGGACGCGGCCGGGAAGGCTGGTGGCGCACCCATGAGCGCCCGGTGAAGCCAAAGACCCCTTCCGGAAAGACCACCGGTCTGCAATGAGGCGCATATGGCAGTCCTTGCGCAGAGGAATACGCGGGTATTGAAGAGATGCAGATGGAAACCGATCGAGCACGTCGTGCGTACAAGTTGGTTCAGGGCTTCCTGAAGGAGCCGCAAGAGCTTTTCCTCGTCCAGTCTATCGAGACGCAGACGCTCCTCGTCTGCAAAAAGGAGGCTGTCATCGAGCGATACGGCGCCTCTACCTCTCGTTTTGGCTATGGTATCAGGGAGAACTCGTTCAGGACACCGATCGGCATCCACCGGATCAAGGAGAAGATCGGGGATGGAGCCCCTTTGGGACGGATCTTCAAGGGCCGGAGGGATACGGGCGTCGACTGGGACGGGGCTTCGATCGAAGACAACCTGATACTGACCCGCATCTTACGGCTGGAAGGCCTGGAGGACGGGATCAACAGGGGTGCCGGAGTTGATTCTTTCGAGCGCTTCATCTACATCCACGGAACCAACCGGGAGGACCTCGTGGGCACCGCTTTATCCCACGGATGTCTGGCCCTGCGGAACCGGGATATCCTTCGCCTCTTCGATGCCGTCTTGGTTGGGACGCTCGTTTACATTGAGCCCCCGCCCATGAATATCGGCGGAAGGCCGTGCCGGAGCGTCCATTTCACCGGTATTTTCGGGTCAGGCATGAGTGCCCTCGCGCAGTATCTGCGCTTTCAGGGCATCGCCGTCTCCGGCTCGGATCGCTTGCTTGGCAGCGAGGACACTACCGCCGTGCAGCAATCTCTCGAGGGCCTCGGGTGCGCCATAGTCCCCCAGGACGGCTCACACGTCGGTGAGGATACTGACGCAGTCTGCGTCTCGACTGCAATAGAGGCGTCGAATCCCGACATGGCCGCCGCGTACGCCCGGGGTCTTCCCATCGTGCACCGCTCCGATGTGCTTGCCTCCATCATCGCGTCGAGAAGGACGATCGCAATCGCCGGCACGAGCGGCAAGTCGACGGTGACGGCGATGATATTCGAATTCCTGACCGCCTGCGGGAAATCCCCCTCTCTCATAAGCGGAGCCGCCTTGCTGAGCCTCGAAAAACAAGGCATGATCGGCAATGCCTTCAGCGGCGGCTCAGATCTTCTGGTCGTGGAGGCGGACGAGAGTGACGGGACGCTGGTCAAGTATGCCCCCGAGGCCGCGGTCGTTCTCAACATTTCCAAGGACCACAAAGACGTCGGCGAGATACGTGGGCTTTTCGAAACCCTCATTTCAGGTTCGTCATGGACCGCTTCAAACGCGGACGATCCGATCCTTGCCTCTCTTCCGGCTGCGGTGCGCTTCGGCCGAGGCGGCTCGGCCTCGTGGCGGCCGGACCGGGAAGAGGTCCTCCCCGGGTCGGTCAAGCTTTTTCGGAAGGGCATCGAGTATCACCTGCCCCTTCCCGGAGAGCACAACCTCGAGAACCTCCGTGGGGCCCTCTGCGTCTGTGAGCACTTCGGCTGTGAGGGTACGACCCTTGCCGAGGCAGTGAGGAATTTCGATGGCGTGGCCAGGCGCTTCTCCGTGACCGGGACAGCCATGAGCGTCTACGTGGTCGATGATTTCGCCCACAATCCCGCGAAGATCGCGGCTGCGGTGAGCGCCGCACGCGGCTTGTCTGCGCGCGTCATCGCCGTATACCAACCCCACGGGTTCGGCCCGACACGTTTCTTGAGGGAGGAGTACATCGCGACGTTTCGAGCCGTCTTCCGGGAACAGGATTCGCTCTATCTCCTGCCCATCTACTATGCCGGGGGAACTGCCCTGAAGGATATCTCGTCGGAGGATATCGTAGCCGGCCTTGGTCCGGTCTCGTTCAACGCCCGGGCGATAGGCGACCGCGATGAGCTGCGGGCAAGGCTGAAGGAAGACGTCAGGCCGGGAGATTGTGTGCTGGTCATGGGGGCACGGGACCCTTCCCTGCCTTCCCTGGTAAAGAAGATCGTGGAGATGTTCGGCGGAAAGAAGGCGTGAGGCGTGAGACTTCTCTTCAGGGTCGACATGCAGGGTGAGGCCGGTCCGCATGGAGGGATCGCCTGCTACACGCCTCCTTGACGGCGGGTGCCCCGCACCATTGCGGCGCTATGCAGTCCGCCGCAGGGCTCCCGGCGTACCCTTAATTATTTTTTCTGTTCCTCTCGCGCGTGCCTGTGTATTTAGCCAGTAGTCCAGAAACCCTTTGCCTGAGATCCTTCAGTTCCTTAGCAACCATGCCTTCAATCCTCGCCAAAAGTCTCCAAGATCTCGAGAGACTCTCGCAGATACCCTATTGAAGCAGCACGAAAGGAGGACGTGTTCTGCTTGGTGAGATGAACCAGTAAGAAACCGGACGTGAGAACTTCTCACCGGGAGATTCGTTGAAGAGACCATCAAACGCGATTATGGCTTCTTCGGACGCTTGTCGGGCATCTTTAGACCCGGGCGACCATCAAGTGCGACAGGCTTCCGACCCGGAGGCCGTCGTTCCGGTTCTTGAAGTACCTTTCATTGATATCTTCCGGCCCGTTATCCTCGACATGCCCGAAGCCCATGGCTCGAAGGTCTCTCATGAGCACAACAGGTTCGAAAAATGCCTGCAAGGGCTCTCCGGCCGATGCCACCCGCCGGGCAAACGCATCAAAACGCGCCCGCTGCGCAGAGCTTAACAACGATGGGGAGATCATGTAGTCGAAAACCACCCCGCTCTCTGCCGCCGACAACGCAATGAAGCGCAGTGTCGTCATTACTGCCTCGGTTGTCAGATATTCCGTCACGCCGAGCCAGGAAAAGAACGCGCCTTTGCCCTCATCGAAGCCCGCGGCTCGCAGCCCCTCTTCGAGCGTCTGAATGTCGAAGTCAACCGGCGCTAACGTGAGATCGGCCGGGAGTGCGATGCCGGCCTCCTCCAGGCGCGCTCGCTTCCAGGCTTGCGTCGCAGGGTGGTCGACTTCATACACGTGCAACATTCCTTGAGGATACGGGTTTCGATAGGCGAACGTGTCAAGCCCCGCGCCCACTATGACATACTGGCCCACGCCTTGGCGAACGGCAAGGGCGAGCTCGTCTTCCGCGCGACGGCTGCGGGCGGCAACGAATGCCCGCAGGTAGGATGACAGCGGCGAGGTCTCGAATTGGCGCTGATCGGCCCGCAGTGCCGCTTCACCCTCTCTGCCGATGATGGACAGCGCAAAGGGGTCGTCAAAAACCTTCGGGTCATCCAGGAGCTGGTGTGCCGCGCGTCGCGTTGCTGCGCGCTGGGCTGTTGCACTCGGTCGGTTTTCTTTCATCGAATCATCCTCCTTATTCGTCCTTACTCCCACCCTCCGCCTAGGGCCTTGATCAACCGAACTGCGGCAGCGAAACGCTGGCCCCCGAGCTGCGCCAGACCGTTCTCCTGTTCAAGCTCGGTCCGCTCCGCGTCGATCACGTCAAGGTAGTTGCTCTCACCAGCTTCGTAGCGCGCACGGGCAAGCTTTGTCACCCGTCTGGAGAAAGCAAGCGCCTCGGTCCGGGCCGAAGCCTGTTTGCCCAGAAAAGTCGCCTCGGCAAGGCTATCTTCCACCT
>Ga0326728_10020252_pt1 | contig 12728 bp, 11 predicted proteins | sample MB3enrmetagenome_FD_207602 | JGI IMG/M metagenome (GOLD analysis project Ga0326728, IMG submission 207602) | Lab enriched peat soil microbial communities from McLean, Ithaca, NY, United States - MB31MN | ecosystem: Environmental > Terrestrial > Soil > Wetlands > Peat | place: USA: New York...
AGGCATATTCTCCTGGGCAGATTTGGTTACTTACGCAAGGGGGCTTTGGCGATGGGAATTGGAGCAACTCACCGGCGAGCAGGACCAGCTTTCCGACCGCGAACTGATGAAAAGGTGGATGCGGCTTCAGCCGGTCCGCAAGAGGCTCCGAGGCTGGGCGTCCGCCTTGCGCAGGTGCGGTTGGCGCCGGAGCTGGCGGCAGTGGCCGCACTGGGTCAGGCTTGGGTGGCGGGCCTCCCCTCGCTACTGGGTGTATGCCGCCGCGTGTGAACTCTTCTTTCGCGCGCCCGGCATTGTGGACGGCGACGGTCGCACTCCTGAGATGGACTCGGAGTTGCGAAGCATCAGGTCATGGCTCCCATTGGCAGGCGATTTGTCTGGGGCAGGGGGGAACTTAGGCTGGCGCAATGTGGCTGCCGACACTGCGTGGAACTACCAGGCGTTTCTAAAGGGAACCCGAGCCTGAGAATTGGCGAGAGGAGTTTTGACGAAACTTCACCGGAAGCACGGGGGATGTGAATGGGTGAATCGGCGACAAGTAAAGTCCTGGTGCGGAGCGTGGCAGAAACTCCGATTGTGACTGCCGTACGGGGGTGCATGGAGCGGTTCGGATGGGCGAGCTGGGTGGGACCGGATTCCACCGTGGTCATCAAGCCCAACGTCTGCACCGCGGTTCCTGACACTGTGGTGGGAGGGAACACAAACCCGGCGGTTGTGCGCGCGGTCTGCGAAGTGCTGCGGACACGAACGCGCCGCATTTATATCGGCGAGTCCCGCCACATGCGCCAGACGCCAAACGAGGCCTTCAAAGCTGCGGGCTATGTCGAAATGGCCCGTGAGTTGGATGTCGAGTTGGTAAACTTCTCTGACGGCCCGTTCACCATGGTCGACTGCCCTCCTGCCGGCAAGATCAAGCTGCCGAGTGTGCTGCTAGAAGCGGACGCTTACATCAACATCCCCGTGCTGAAGACCCACGCGCTGACTTATTTCACCGGAGCACTCAAAAATCAGTGGGGATGCGTGCCCGACCATCTGGACCGGCTGCGGTTCCATCGCCGGATTGCACTGATGTTATCGTCGATTCAGCGCATCTTGAAACCGAAACTAATTCTCATGGACGGCACTTTCGCGATGGAGGGCCGCGGGCCTGTGGCGGGGGCGGTCAGACGCCTGGACGTGCTGCTGGCGAGCCCCGACCCTGTGGCGCTTGACTCCACCGCCATGCGCCTGGTGGGGCTCGACCCGAAACGCGCTCGGCACGTGACGCTGGCGGCTAAGGAGGGCCTCGGCCATTTCGAAGGGTCGCAGATCGAAGTCGAGGGCGACTGGGAACGCTGCCGGACCCGCTTCCAGCCACCGCCGCGGGACTTGGCGAACGCCGCTACGTTTTATTTCACCCAGCACGACTGGTTTACCAAGCACATTCTGGCTAACGACCGGATCTACTTTCCGATTGCCAAAACCGTCAAGTTTCTTCGGCGGAAGGGAGTGTTTGGCGGATAGCCAGAAATGGGGCTCAGGTTGTTGGTATAGGCAATGCAGAGCGCAGATTCACCGTTGGTAAGTGTGATTGTCCTTTATTACAAGCGACGAGAGACCATCGAGAAGTGTCTCGACTCCGTCTTTCGGCAGGACTATGCCCATAGGGAAGTCATTGTGGTTGACAACCATTCGGAGGACGATCTCAGAGAGATAATGCAGGCCCGAGGTTATGAGGTCAACTTGATTGGGCTTTGCGAAAACTTGGGCGCCTGTGGCGGGCGGAACGCCGGTATTCGGGCGGCGCACGGAGAAATCCTGGTTTTCCTCGAGGATGACGTCAGCTTTGCCTCTGCGTTCGAGCTCAGCAAGATCGTGAGAGCTTTCGAGCAGCGTCCCGACACGCACGTCCTGGCTTTTCGCATCTGCGATCCCGAGACCGGTGAGATGCGTCTGAGAGAATGGTGTCACACGCGGCCCTGGGAGGAATTCAGGGACACGGAATTTGAGACCATCTGGTTTGGGGAAGGGGCCTCAGCGTTCCGCCGCCAGGTCTTCGCCGCTTGCGGGCTTTATTATGAACCCCTGTTCTATGGCGCGGAAGGGCATGACCTCGTGCTGCGCTTGCTGGATCATGGGTTCCGCATTGTTTACGCTCCCCAAATCCGCGTCGGGCACTGGGCCTCGCAAACGGGCCGCACAGCGGCCAGGCAATACTACTACTACACGCGCAACTTCATCTGGACGGCGTTCAAGGACTACCCTCTGTGGGATGGCCTTGTCTTTCTTGTGCCCAAGATCCTAATGATGCTTTACTTCTCCTGGCGGTCCTCGATCTACCGGCCTTTCTTCGGAGGCTTGTGGGACGGGCTGAAGGGACTCAGGCGCATCCGGCCCGACAGGACCCCCGTGCGGAAGTCAACCCTTCGTTACGTGGATCGAGAGGAGAATTGGCGGCCCAGCTTGATGGCCCGGCTCGCCAAGCACCGAAGAGAACCGTTGATATGAAAGGCGCACGATCGTCTGGAAGCCCGGGGCCAGCGGTGCGCGCCTATTCAAACCTTCTCTCGATTCTCTTGCTTCTGGTGGTTGAAACTGGCAGAGGTCGAGAAAATGAGGTAATGATATGATTAACGGCCGACGGGTTGCGGTCGTACTACCCGCTTTTAATGCCGAAAAGACCTTGGAGGCGACGGTGAAAGATATAGCGGAGGTCGTCGACACCCGAATACTCGTCGATGACGGCAGCTCAGACCAGACCGTGCGACTGGCGGAGAGTCTGGGGTTGCTAACCTACAAGCACGACAAGAACTACGGCTACGGGCGCAACCAGCAAACCTGCTACCGTGAGGCGCTGGCTGCAGGCGCCGACATCGTCGTTATGCTTCACCCTGACTATCAGTATACCCCATTACTGGTAACTGCCATGGCCAGCATGATTGCGTACGGAGTTTACGATGTGGTCCTAGGTTCGAGGATTATAGGCGGAGGGGCATTGAGAGGTGGCATGCCCCTTTACAAGTACATAGCCAACCGCTTGCTGACCGCTTTTCAGAATCTCCTGACTGGGGCGAAACTTTCCGAGTATCATACTGGCCTGCGCGCCTTTTCCAAGGAAGTTCTGCGAAGCCTGCCTCTTCTGGAAAACTCCGATGATTTTGTTTTCGACAATCAGATGCTCGTCCAATGCATCTCTTTTGGCTTCCGCATCGGAGAGGTATCTTGTCCCACTCGATATTTCGCCGAGGCCTCATCCATCAACTTTCCCAGAAGCGTGAGGTACGGACTGGGTGTCTTGACAACCACGCTGGCCTTCGTCCTGCACCGTGCACGGCTGATGCGCTGTAGGATTTTTGACCCCGGGGGGAAGAAACTGGACTTGCATTACTACGAGACCCTGAGCGCGGGTCATTCCGAGAGCGCTGACGGCCAGTTGGCACAAAACGTGCGTCGTTCTAGCTGAAGCCGGCCCAGGCGAGAACTTCGCCTTGCCACTTCCCCAGCCGGCACAAGAGAGGAGAAACGCCACCTTCGGATGAGTTCCCCTGACTTGTTCCAACCCGCCGAATCGACCGACCCGAACGGCGTCGCTGCACCAGAAGACCCTCGAGGCCGCTCGGGAACTCAGACAGCTCTTGACACCGAGAACTCTGCGGGGGCCGGAGGTCTTTCGCCACTTCACGCCCGTTTCGCCGGTCGAGGGGTCAAGTCACTTCTCGTGGCGTCCTCCCTCCTGGTTGCCACAATCCTGATCGTCCACGGGATTCACAAGGGAGAATTCAATCTGAACATTGATGAATCTTACAATGCCTTTAGCGGCCTGTTCTTCGCCGACCTTTTGCGGCGTCCGCCACTGGCTCATCCCGTGCAATACGCCTATTCCTATTACGCGCACTATCCAGCGATCGAGTTGTTTCACTGGCCGCCTTTTTTTCACCTTGTCGAAGGCGTCTTTTTCCTAGTCCTGGGACCCTCCGTGCTTACTGCACGGCTGACCGTTTTGGTTTTTGCTCTATTGGGCCTTTTTTTCTGGTTCGAGCTGGTCTGCGAGCTTGAAAACAAGTGGACTGCTGCCGCTTCCACCGTATTGCTAGCGCTCCTTCCGCAAGTTCTTCTCTTTGAAAAGGCAGTCATGTTGGAGATCCCGTGCCTGGCTCTGTGTGTCGCCGCCACCTATTTTTGGATGCGTTATCTGCGGGAAGCGAGAAATCGTTTTCTCTATGGTTTCGCTATTTTTGCCAGCATGGCCTTGCTCACCAAACAGCTCAGCGGCTACTTGGCTGTATTCTGCCTCCTCAGCGCGATGACAACACAGAAGTGGCGCCTACTGTTGCGATGGCCGATCGCGCGCGCCCTTGGAATCGTTCTCCTGATAGCAGGTCCGTTTTACACCTTGTCGCTTGCCATTGACCGGCGGTCGATTTCAGGTAACGTCTTTAAAGGTGCCGATGCTGTGGTTCATCCGCACCTCTTCTACGTATCTGCACTCTGTCACCAACTCGGCTGGCCTCTACTCGCTCTGGCTCCGCTGGGTATCGTGACCTGTCGATGGTGGACTGAGCGCTCGAACGCTGCGCTTATGCTGTCTTGGATCGTTGCCAGCTGTTGCATAGCCAGCTTTCTGGCCACAAGAGACGTCCGCTACACCATCTACCTGCTGCCCCCGCTTGTTTATTTTGCTGCCGCTCCGCTCACTTCACATGCACTTTCCCTTAGGTTGCGTCTGCTAGGGACGGTCGCGGCATTGGCCTTAGTGGTTGCATACTCGGTCAGTGCCTGGCGCTTTGAGCGACCTTACGTTTCGGGCTATGCTTCAGCCGCTGAGTCTATCTCGCAGATCAAGGGCTCTCAAATCATTCTCTATGACGGTGATCTGCCAGCGAACTTCATGTTCTTTCTTCGCCTCCACGATCCGGCCGGACGCTTCATCGTGCTCCGCAAGGCGCTGTACGCGACGGCGGTGATGAAGAGATTCGGAGTGGAGGAACTCATTCGAACCCCCGCCCAATTGAACGATTTGATCAAACAGTACGGCATCAAATATGTGGTCGTGGAAGACCCTGTACGGCTCGAGTTTGACGGTCAGAAGGTCCTTCGCGGCTTGTTGAACACACCGCAGTTCCGTCTGCTGCAGGCCTTCCCGGTTGAGAGCAATATCCCTTCCCTCAACGGAAGACGCGTGCTTTTTTATGAGAACACCGAAGCGGTGTCACGCAGCGCGCAGTTTCTGCGTATCAAGATGCTGACGCTCAGTCATGACATCGTGATACCTCTGGGGGAGGGAAGATAAGCGATCAAGGCCAGGTCTGCAACCCAACATGGTAAAAACGCGTTGGTATTTCGGGTCCTTTCTTCTGTCAGGTTTTTGCAGCGTAGTCTACAGGGCATATGGTAACTGGAGCAAAGATTCGCACCTCAAGACTCATAGAGGTAGCTGCCCCACGGCCCGCGGACAGGGATTGTTGCTATGATCTTTTTCTACCTCTTGATCTCGCTCATGCCGTACACTAATCCGCCCCTTCTGTCACGCTTCATGGGTGACTTTGCGGCTTTTCGATCGGTCGGAGCGCTCAGTGTGATTTACGCTCTCTATTATCTGGCTACACGTTGGAGGGCTTCCGGGTTCTTCCGTACCGTTCAAGCTCGTCTATTTTTTCTGTTCTACCTGATCGCCACAGTGTCATACTTCAGCAGAAGCTTGTATCCCAACCCCTTCACGAGTGCCTTGATGGTCTACACCTCTTTCGTGGTGTTGTTCTTCGTCACCCTCACAATCGTTGATTCGCCGCGCCGATTCTATTGGGTACTGTTCTCGGCGACCGCGGCTGTGACCTTTGGTTCACTTCATGTCCTCCGCGAATGGGTGATGCTTCGCAACGTCTATGCGAACTACCGCGCTGGCGCGTCGGTGGGAGATGGTAATTACTTCGCTACCTCAGCTAATCTCTGTCTGCCCTTCGCTTACTTGATGATCGCGCGGGCCAAGGCACGATGGGAAAGGCTGTTTTACGGAGGCTGCCTGGCGATCTCGATAGTCGGCGTGACCCTGTGCGCTTCTAGGGGAGGATTCATTGGGATGGTGGTGGCCTTTCTTGTTCTCATCCTGTACTCGCACCGACGCCTGCGTAACCTGGCTCTGGCCGGCATTTTGGTGGTTCCTTTGAGCCTGGCGCTTCCCATGTCACCGCTCAGACGGCTGCGGCATCCCCAGTGGACCGACAAAGCAGCGGAGGATGCCCGCCTAACAGCGTGGAAGGCCGGGATGAGGATGATCAGCTCTCACCCCGTTTTCGGCGTGGGTTTGAATAACTTCCAGCGTCTAATGAGGGCGTACGCGGATCCGGGCGTGGGGTTTGCGTCTATGGCTCACAACACCTACATCGAGGTGGGTGCAGAGCTGGGTATCACCGGACTACTGACCTTCATGGGAGTCTTGGTTTTCAGCTATCGGTCGCTAAGCCAGGCGCGCAAGAGGGCCTTACGTTCAGGCTCGCAGCGGCTCAGCACGGCAGCCTTCGGTCTTCAGGCGGGCTTGGCGGGATACATGGCCGGGGCTTTTTTCTTGTCCGCTGAATATCAGAAACTCCTCTGGCTTGTCATCTTCCTGTCCATGTGTCTGCCCCCCCCGGGGCAATCAGCCCAGGCCAGAAAGGCCGGGAAGGATGGGCAGGGGGAGCATAAGCAAGCCGCCCAAGGATCTCATTGGGAGAGTCTGACGCCCGAGGGAGTCCTGACTAGTGGAAGTCATTACGGGAATCTATGGCTGACCCACCCCTCATGATGGCGGGATTGTTATCCGAAACTCCCGTCGACCTGCGCCGGCGCATCGTTTCCGGAATGCGCTGGACGCTGTGGCTCTCTGTCCTCTCGGTGCCATTTAGCTATGGAACCACGATTCTGCTGGCCCGCTCCGGGCCTCAGGTGCTTGGCACCTACGGGCTATTGATGGTTTACATCGGTCTGGTGGCGTCCTTATTTTACCTGGGGCGGCGACGCAGTCTCCATCAAGTTCATCCCCGAACTCAGTGGCGAGCAGAGAGGGCCTTTCCTCGCTTCATACTTGCTAATCCTTCTTGCCAGTCTCATACCGTGGCTGGCCCTCGCCACGTTGTGGCCCCACGGTCTTCATTACCTATTCGGGGAACAGGGTTCTTCGTCCTTTCCCTTGCCCGTCCTCTGTCTGTCCCCGATCTACTTCTGCTTTGCGCTGGTTGTTGCCGCCCTGAAAGCCGAGCTTGAGATGCGTTGGGCGCAGGTGATGATGCGGACTTTGACGATTGGTACCTTCCTGATATACCTTGTCTTGTTTCTGGGCTTCCGCCGCTTGCTTGTCCTTCAATGTACGGGTGTGATCTGGGGAGTTTATCTAACCCTCACAGCCATGGCCTTCGTCATAGGATTTCGTCATTTGAGGCGATTGGGGGGGTGGGAATTCCGTATCGCAGCCGCAATTCTGGATCTACGCCTGGCGAAGCTGGGGCCGAGCCCCCTGTTTTACCGGCTGGTTTATTTGTGGGAATCCTTACTCATTCATCATGGTGACCGGACCAAATAGCATCTGGTCAACGCGTTCTTTCAGTCAGCCTAGTGGTATAATATGTTCTGGTTGCTACTCTTTCTCGCCCTATGCCTAGACCGGCTGGCCGAATCCGGCCAAGTCAAGCTCGAATGAGGGGCCCTTGGCACCTGGCTATACGCGGCCGGTGCAGCGTCGCGACATGAGGCACAAAGGGGAGGTTACTTATGCTGACGCAGACTAGCACACATCAGCCGTCAGCTCGGCCAGGGGACCTTAGCGAGTCAGCGGCCGCGAGTCCTTATGAGCGGTCCGTACGTGCGTTGCGGGCTAACGCTCGGATGCAAGATTTCCTGAGAAACAATTACCTTGACGAGGATCTGGCTGAGGCAGTCTCCCGCTATTCCCAAAGCGCCGAGTTCGGTCGGGCCTACTCAATCCTGCAGCCGCATCTCTCTCCAGGTTTGCGCCTGCTGGATGCAGGGGCGGGTCGCGGACTGACTTCACTCGCCTTAGCCGGTCAAGGACTGCACGTCACCAGTGTCGAGTACGATGCCAGTGATGTGGTAGGTGTCGGAGCACTCGCCGAATATGTGAGGTCTCACCCTTCTCCGGTCACCCCTGTGCGCGCCGACATCCTTCAACTCCCTTTCCCTGACGACTGTTTTGATGTGGTTTTCTGTCGCGCTGTTCTCCATCATCTGGATGATCTCGATCGTGGCCTCCGAGAGATTTGGCGGGTCCTCAGGCCTGGGGGACTGTTTCTGGCGTGCAATGAGCACATTGTAGCGATGTTTTTTCAGGGCAAAAGATTTCTCAAGGCCCATCCCGCGGCAGCTTTCGGGGTGAATGAGAGCGCTTACCACGCCCTGACCTATTGGTGGAAATTCCGCAGAAGCGGGTTCTGGCCGATTAGCCTTTATGGGGGGGTACTCGATTTTGCCGAGTTCATGGGGCTTGCCAGCCATAACCGCGTGCGCTGGCGCTTGATGCAACTTCCGCTGGCGGGGTCGGCTTTCGCTAGGTTGTTTCACGCAATCCATGTTGTTGTGCGCCGCTACGTGTTGGTGATGGAAGAGTTGCTGCCAGTGATCAGTATCATTGCCACGAAACCCGGGGCATACCTCAGATGAAAAATCGAACGCAAGAGGGCGTTTCCGACGTGACGGCAGTTGAAGCGGCGGTACCGATTACGGTAGAGTATGGCAAGATGGTGCGCCAAATCGACCATGGCGTCCATGTGACGTTCTTGTTGTCGCTCGTCGCGCTGCCACTGAGCTACCTTACCCAAGTCATCCTGGCCCGCACCTCGCCGGAGGCGGTCGGCATTTACGGGGCCATTCTCCTTTGGGTGGCCGCGGCCCTATGTTTCTGCTATTTCGGCAGCAACTCAGTGCTCATAAAATTTCTGCCGGAGGTTTCGCCAGACGGCCACTTGCCGTTTCTGCTCTCCTATAGCGTCTTGGTCCTGGGTTGTACGCTGCTCGGGGTCTTGCCCTTCGTTTTTTCCCCCCACCTCTTTCAATTGCTGGCGGGACGCCAACTCGACAGCTCTGTTGTCCCGCCGCTTCTCGTCATCGCGCTTCTCAACGTCTTTCAACAGGTTCTGATCTCAAGCTTGAAGGGCCTGCTTGAGTTGGCTCTTGCCCAGGTTCTGACGCGAATCATCACCGTCGGTTGTTTCGTATCCTTCGGAGGCTTCTTTTTTTTGGCGCGGTCCTGGTTCCGGGCACACTTGTTTGCTGCAATTGCGGGCGTCCACATTGCCTTCATGGCCTTATCCCTGCTGCTGGGCGCATTTTCTGTCTTGCGAAAGTTAAAGTTCTCACCTCACGTCCTGCGTTGGCATCTGCCCGACCGGTTCTGGCACTTCACGGTACTCACCGAGATCTCCAGCATCGTAACCTTCCTTTACAGCCGGCTTGATCAGGTCATGGTCCTCTTCTATGGGAGCATCACCGGGCTCGGTATCTACTTCGTTCTTGCGCAGCTCGCCGTGGCGATCCAGTTGATCTCGGGGTTCTTCCTCGACGGAGTGCTCCCCGCCCTGACGAATGTTCTGGCCCGTGTCGGAACCGACGCCGCACGCTCGGTCTACTACGAGGCTGCAAGGCTGAATCAGGTTATCATCACTGGCTGCACATTAGCTCTTCTTTGCTTCAGCCGTCTCGTGCTCGGGACCTTCGGACCACAGTATTTCAACCACTGGCAGACGTATTTGATTCTCGTGACCTTCTCGGGAATCAACAGCCTCGGCTCGCTGAATGCTCAGCTCATGACTGCTACCGGGAGGGTTTCTCTGCTTCTTTGCTGCCAGATCTCTCAAGTTCTTGTCTTTCTGATGCTCTTCGGACTTCTCGGGGGAAAGCAATCCCTCTCGATGCTGGCCCTCGCGCAGGGTCTATCCATGACGGTAGGACTGGTCGTCACCATGGTTGCCACAACGCAGCTGCTTGAGCTTGGCCTGCGTATTCCACGCGAGTTCCGGGCATCATTGGCAGTTTTGTTGCCCGTAGCGGGTCTCATTTCTTGGGCTGGCCCTCTATCAGTGGTGCGCGCGCTTTTTCTCTTGCTCCTCGCTTCGGCGGCGTTTTTTGTGATCGCCGGCTATCGTTGGCCGGAAATCCGGGCCCTGATTGCACTAATCCGAATACCCACTGGCAGCAACAACAGTCTGCGGCCCGCGACGAGAATCTTCACAGGGCTGTCGGGGGTATCGAGGTAATGATCTTGCGTACCCTTTTCATTTGTAATGTTGTACCCTGGCCCCTACACTCAGGAATCAAAATCCGCGCCTACCATGTGCTGCGTGCGCTCGCCCATTTAAGCGACGTGAGCCTGGTGTGCTTCATCCACACGGAGGGTGAGCAGAAGTACCTCGAAGTGTTGCGGTCGCTCGTCAGCGAGGTGTTTGTGATCTCCCGGGAGTCTTGCCGCTATCGGCGAAATGCGCAGTTGCCCCGCCCCTTGGGATTGCTGAAAGCTCTCCTGGAATATTGCCACCCTACCCAACCTGTCTTGGTACAGGCCTGGGAGTCAGCAGAGGCGGTAGAGCTCGCCCGGCGGTTGCGCCCGCGAGGATTTGATTTGGTGTGGGGAGAGGGAAACGGGTCTGAGCGTTTAGTGAGTCGGTTCCCAAATGCTCGGAGGGTTTTGGATCTGCCCGACGTTGAGCACCGCAAGCTCGGTCATCTCCTGAAGAACGGTGGCTTGCACCCGCTCATGCCGTTGGATGCAGTAGAATTCCTGAAGCTGCGCCGCTTTGAGCGGAACCTGGCGCGACGGGGTTACGAGGTCGTGGTCTGTTCAGAAGTCGATAAGGACGCGTTGGGGGGTGGACCACGGGTTAGGGTCATTCCGAACGGTGTCGAATTGCCTCCATTCCCACCACAATCGGGTCCACCAACTGACGGGCACGACCTGGTTTTTGTGGGAGAGATGAGTTATCCCCCTAATGTGGACGCAGTGAAGTTCTTCGCCAGAAAGATTTTGCCTGGGATCCGACGAGAGATTTCGGATGCCCGTTTTCTGATCGTGGGCCGAAATCCTGACCCCTCGGTGAGAACTTTGCATGATGGCAGCACGATCATCGTCACAGGTTCGGTGCCTGACGTGGAACCTTATTTGCGCCAAGCCACCCTTGTGGTCGTTCCCATCCGCTTCGGAGGCGGAACTCGCCTTAAAATTTTGGAAGCCATGGCCTACAGGAAAGCTGTGGTTTCCACCAGTGCCGGGGCTGAGGGCATCGAGGCGGAGTCGGGCAGTCATCTTCTCCTCGCCAACGATCCGCGTGCATTTGCGAACGCCTGCCTGCGTGCTTTGCGGGATGAGAACCTAAGGAAAAACCTTACCGTGGCTGCTTATCGCCTTGTGAGCGAGAAATATCAATGGAGCCAGATAGAGCTCAAGATGCGAGCGATGTTTCAATCAACTGTTCCGATGGGTCGCTCGGTGGGCGCCGTTCAACGCGAGTAGTGGGGCTCCAAGGGCGCGGCGAGTTGTGAATGTCTGAGACCCCCGTCAGCGACCGGTGAAGCTGAGTGATCCACAATGTGCAGCAGACTCCCATCGATATCTGTCATCATACCGACCAAGGATCGCCCATGCGATCTCAAGGCCGCGCTGAGCAGTCTGTTTGCCCAGACCACAGCCTTCCATCAACTGATTATTGTGGATCAGAGCCTAAGTAGTGAGACTTCCACAGCGCTCAAGAGATATTGGGCCGAGGCTCCAGCTCGGATTCGTGATGCAGTCAAGCTGGACTACATTTGGGACATGAACATCCCCGGTGCGGCCGTCGCCCGCAATCGGGCCATGGAGATCGCGGAAGGAGATATCTGGCTATTTCTCGATGACGACGTAATTTTGGAGACGGATTTTCTCAAAGAAATCCTTGCCGTCTATTCGGGCTACCCCGAGGTGACCGGCGTCTCGGGCATCGTGACTAACTATCGGCCTCCCTCATGGCAGTTTCGCTTGTGGGATTTGATCTTTGTGCGCGGACCTTTCCACGATGAACGCCAGGCCATCTATTGGAAGGCAGATCGTCTGCAAGGCGCTAACCCAATTGCGGTCGGCAAGTTTGGGGCTGGACTCATGAGTTTCCGCGCGCGAGCCGTCAAAGGGATCCGCTTTGACGGGAATCTGCGCGGGGTCCCGGCAGGGGAGGATGTGGATTTTTGTATGCGTCTGCAATCCGGCGCGCTGCTGATGATCGCGCCACGCGCCCGCCTCATCCACAACAGAAGCTCCACTACCCGATCTCAGCAGCACCACATACGCAGGGACCTACAGTCGGCGCACTATCTGTACAGGAGAAACTGGAACTACGGTATCAACAACCGTCTCTGCTTCTTGTGGCTCACCGTCGGGTATGCCCTGATGGCGACTCTCGCGAGTGTACGGCGGCGCTCGCTCGACCCTTGGCGCGCCTTGGTGGGCGGGTTTCGAGACGCTCGACGAATAGCGCCATGACCGCAGCTATAGCAACCTGACACAATGGCAACCCAGGGCTTGCGCCCGAGGGTGTCGTCTTGCGTCCCTCACGGGGCTGATAACGGCTTGCGGACTCATGCCGCAGGATTTAGTTCGGGGGTGAAGACTCTCTGCGTATTCCGTTGAAGGTGATCAGTGATTCCGGTTTGATCCCGATCGCTGGTTCCGAAGTGAAGCCGATCGTTTTCGGAGCGAAGCGACGCTGGCGTTCTTATAGTGCTTGAAGTGATCGGGATCG
>Ga0326728_10020253_pt1 | contig 12726 bp, 14 predicted proteins | sample MB3enrmetagenome_FD_207602 | JGI IMG/M metagenome (GOLD analysis project Ga0326728, IMG submission 207602) | Lab enriched peat soil microbial communities from McLean, Ithaca, NY, United States - MB31MN | ecosystem: Environmental > Terrestrial > Soil > Wetlands > Peat | place: USA: New York...
ACCAGCCATGGGTTAACACCCTGGGTCAGCGGGTAGCGGGCGTTCGCGGCGGCCGTCGTCATGCGAGAAGGTTCCTTTGAGGGTAAACGATGGACCGCAACGGACCGTGTGACTTGGGCCACTGCGCAAAGGCAGGGGACGTAGGGACTTCGGGACTAGGAGACTCAGGGCCCGAGGGAACTGGAACAACCAACAAGCGGTGTTCACCCCGTAGTCCCGCAGTCCGTGCGTCCCTAGTCCTTGGTCCCTGCCTTACTTGACACAACGGGCCGAGCCCTTGATTCTTAACAGTTCCGCTTCTTTCAGCTTCCTGCCCAGGAGGACATCAGGTTTTGCAGGTTCGCGTCTTCTACCACGACAAATGTTTTGACGGAGCTTGTTCAGCCTCGCTGTTCACGCGCTTTCACCGTGAGTGCATCGCGCGCGATGCCCGCTACGACTATCACGGGCTGGTGCACCGGGCCGGGGCGCTGTTCGATGAAAGCGAATTCACGGGCGACGAAAACGCGATTGTCGACTTCAAGTACTCGGCCTCGCCGCGCATCACGTGGTGGTTCGATCACCACCAGTCGGCATTTTTGACCCCGGAAGATCACGAGAATTTCCTGGCCTGCCAGCGCGACCCGGTTTGCGCGGCGCACAAGTTCTTCGATCCCACGTACGTTTCCTGCACCAGCTTTATTGCGCATATTGCGTCAACGCAATTCGGATTCGACACTGCGCCCGTGGCCAACCTCATCCACTGGGCCGACATCGTGGACGGCGCGAAATACGAGAGCCCGCAGGCGGCGGTGGAGATGGCCGCGCCGGCCATGAAGCTGACGCTCATCATCGAATCCACGCAGGACCCGCAGTTCATCCCCCGGCTGATCCCGCTGCTGACGGAGATGCCGCTCGAGAAAATTCTGGAGCAGCCCTTCGTTGCGCCGCTGCTGCCGCCGCTGCTCGAGCGCCATCAGCAGGCTCTGGAGTTGATCCGCAGCCGCGCCGAAGAGCGCGACGGCACCATCTTTTTCGACATCACCGACCATCCGTTGGAAGGTTTCAACAAGTTCATCCCGTATTACCTGTTTCCTCATGCCACCTACTCCATCGGCCTGTCCAAGTCGAGTTTTCGCACCAAGGTGGCCGTGGGATCGAACCCATGGACCACGGCCGACCCGGCAATGATGGTGAACCTGGCGCAAATCTGCGAGCGCTATGGCGGGGGCGGGCATGCGCGCGTGGGCGCCATCAGCTTCCCGCCCGACCAGGAGGCCAGGGCGCGCGTGGCGGCCGCGGAGATTGTGGCCGAGTTGCGGTCGAAGAATCCCCTCTGATTGCAGCCCATCCTATGAGCGACTATCTCTTTGCCTACGGAACCCTGCAGCCTGGCTTTGCGCCTGACGAAGTCGCAGCGATCGCGGCAAAGCTGCGGCCCGTGAGTCAGGGTTTTGTCTATGGCGAGCTCTATGAGCTCGACGGCTACCCCGGTGTCGCGCCCGATCCCCAATCGAAGAACCGGATCAGGGGTACGGTTCTGGAGTTGCCGGAGGATGCAGGCCTCCTGAGCCGGCTCGACGAGTACGAGGGCTACGATCCTGAGCATCCCGAGACCAGCGAGTTCGTTCGCGTGCGGCAGGTGGTAGAGCTGAGCGGGGGCGGCACGCAGGAGTGCTGGATCTATCGCTACAACCGGGAGTCGGGGACGTAGACGCGCGGCCCGCGTGGCCCGGAAGCAGGGAAAATTGCAGCAAGGACGGGAGTTGCTTCAGTTCCCCAGGATCTGGCTGAGCGACCCCGAGGCCAGCCCGAGATAAAGCACAGCGAGAACATGCAGGCAGGTGACCTGCCCGAAGACCTTGAACAGGCCTACGCGGTGCTTGAGGACGATGCGGGCCAGCAGACCTTCCAGAGGAAACTGCGCGTAGAGCAGGAGCTGGGCCAGCGCATGCGCTATGTCCCAACTCAAATGGAGACCGCGCTCGCTCACCAGGGCAGAAAACGGAAACAGCAGGTTCACGGCCCAGGGCGCGGAGTTGGCGGCAAGATCCCGCAGCGCCGGCGCGTAAGCCCCCAGCAGCACGCCCAGCGCGACCGGCCAGAGGCTGGCCAAACTCCGCAGGCTCCGGATTTGCCGTTCAATCTGCAGGCGCTGGTGGTAGGCCGCAATGAGAAACGACGTCTGCTGCCGCTCGATTTCTGCGGCGGCATAAGCCGGCACGCACGAGTCCATGGGTGCTCCTGCACACTCCGCTGCGAACTGTGGGTTCTCAAGCATGACCAAAGACACTACCCCTACAACCATTGGGGGATTGATCTAGTGTCCACACCAATCGGGCGGTAAGCAATAGAGATCGGCATTTTGGAAGGCTTGCTTTATTACCAATTTGGGTTACCTGGGACGGGTTTCGGCCCTTGTGCCGGAGGGGGAAGCGAGCCCCAAAAACCATAACTATCGACTTTTGATTGGGTTAGAGTCCGCGAGCGACGGCTGCTCCAGCCTGCAATGCGGGCAGATTCTGGTGCTTCGGGGGCAAAAAGCTCCTAGAGGCCCAGTTCCGGAGCCCGTTTTTTCATGGCTTCAATGCAAAAGCCAATGTGAGCGTCGAGATCGACGCCCAGCTCGGCAGCCCCCTGCACAATGTCCTCGCGATGCACGCCGCGGGCAAAGGCCTTGTCTTTCATCTTCTTTTTCACGCTGGCCGTTTCCACGTCGGCGATGGCCTTGGTGGGCTTCACGAGGGCGCAGGCGGTCAGAAACCCGGCCAGCTCGTCGCAGGCAAAGAGCGCTTTGGCCAGATGCGAGGTGCGCGGCACACCGGAGTACTGGGCGTGGCCCAGAATGGCCGTACGCAGCGCCTCAGGCCAACCCAGCCGCTCCAGTTCGCGCACCCCCACAAAGGGATGCTCTTCGGCCGTGGGATGGCGTTCGTAGTCAAAGTCGTGGAGCAGTGCGGTGGTGGAGTAAAGCTCGATGAAGGCGGCGCGGTCGTCGCCTGTGAGCCCCAGCCGCTCGGCTTCCCGCTCGCCGCAGGCCACAACACAGGCCTCCACGGCCAGCGCGTGCTTGCGCAGGCTTTCGCTCTGGGTCCACTCGGTCAGCAGACTCAGGGCCTGCTCGCGTCCGTATGCAGGGTTGGCCATCGCACTCTCCTGTTGATCATTATGGTTCGCGAATCGTCGGGATTCTTTGGGTCTTCCCGGAGTTTCTTCGGTTTGTCCCTATGTTTCTACTTGACAATTATGGTTCACTTCGTTGACAGTAGCACCAACCGCAGTGCAACACGACTGCACGGGACGCTCGCTCTGGCGCTCCGCACAAGGCCGATGGCTACTACTTTGATCTGCGTGGAGACACGCGAAGTGGTGCGGTGTGAATACTGCAGGCTGATGCAGTATCGAACCAGCAACTCCCTTTGCAGAAGGTGCCACAAACCCCTCGATTTCGAGGAACCTGCACCATTAGCCCCACAACTGGTGACAAGCAATCCTGTGCCCAACAGCGCCGACGCCGGGTCGCAGGTGGCAGCACAGGTGCGGGAGATGCGCCGCGCGCGTCACCTCAGCCAGCGCCAACTGGCGGGACGGATGCAGGTACCGCGCACCTACATTTCGAAAATCGAAAACGGCAAGGCGATTCCGACCCTGGGTTCGCTGGAGCGGCTCGCCCTCGCCCTGGGCGTGGAAATTCGCCAACTGGTGCGCGACGCCCGCAGCCGCCGCGACGAAGAGGTCGCGGCCATCCTGAGCGATCCTTTTCTGGCCGAGATCGCCCCGCTGCTGCCGCATCTGGACTCGCTGCACCGCACTCTCTTTTTCGGCGCGGTACGGGACGCGGCCACGGGACGCCGGCGCACCGCGTAATCGCGCCGCCATGGCTGGGTTGCCCCATCCTAAACGCGCTTTCTGCGTTTAGGGTGGGATAGCACGAGCTCCACCGCCGCAGAAACTGCATGAAACGCCGCGTCCTCTCGTAATGGCCGCGGTTTATTGCAGCGCGTAGGCGCTTGTGCTACGGTCAAGATTGTGACTCCTCGGACCCGGCCGAACGGGACCGTTCCGGCCGGAGATTCGTTCATGCGATGGCCAGCCTCATCTCCACATCGGACGTGAACTCCGTCGGCGCCACTCCGGGACGCACTTCGGCGCCCGCGTTAAAACCCAGAGGCGAGTCCTTGTATCCTTCTCCCGCGACACAAATCGATGAGCTCACAGCGGAAGAGCGCGCCGTGTACGCGACGCTGAAGCCGGAGCGCCTGCCCCAGCATGTGGCCATCATCATGGACGGCAACGGCCGCTGGGCCGGCCGCCGCTCCCTCAAGCGCTTCCTGGGCCACCAGCAGGGCGCCAAGACCGTGCAATTCGTCACTGAGACCGCGGCCCGCATCGGCTTGCCGTGGCTGACGCTCTACGCCTTCTCGCTCGAGAACAGTTTGCGCCGCCCGCGCGCCGAGGTCAGCTTCCTCATGCGCCTGCTCAAGACCTACCTCGACGACAATCTTGAGCGCATGATGAAGAACAACATCCGCATGCGTTCCATCGGGCGCACGCACGATCTGCCACCCGACGTGCAGGAGCACCTGCGCGCGGTGGAAGAGGCGACCTCGCGCAACACCGGCACCACGCTCACCCTGGCGCTCAATTACGGCGCCCGCTCGGAGCTGGTAGACGCCTTCCGCAAGCTTGCGGCGGAAATCAAGCACAAACACCTCAACCCGGAGCACATTACCGAAGAGGACATCCACCGCCATCTCTACACGGCGCACATGCCCGATCCCGATCTGCTTATCCGCACCTCCGGCGAACTGCGCGTCTCGAACTTCCTGCTGTGGCAGATTGCCTACACGGAAATCTTCGTCACCGAGCGCTACTGGCCCGACTTCCGCGGCATTCATTTGCTGGAGGCGATTGCCGCCTTCCAGCGCCGCGAGCGCCGCTACGGCGGCATTGGCGAGGACGGCGGCGAAGTGGAAGAAGATCCCGAGCAAATGAAAATTGCGGTGAGCTAAGGTCCCTTCGGCCGCGCCTGCGTTCCCTTTTCCTCCCATCCAGATTGCACAAAATGCCCCATCCGGCTGGTTCTCCGCCTCCGCATGGGGCATTTGCCTTTTCCTCTCTGTAGGGCTAATGTGATCGGCAGAAAAATCATGCATTACTGCCTATGAATCCTGCGCCTCGGGAAGGCCGAGGAAGAAATGGGTTTTTGTGCTTGTGAAAGGTGAACGCGATGAAGAAGATTCTGATAAGCACTCTGGTTTTCGCGATTGCTCTCTCGTTGAGCCATTTAGCAACGGGCCAGGTGACTTCGGGCAGCCTCGATGACCAACTGATCCAAGCCGCCAAAAGCGGTGACAAGGCAGTGGTACAACAACTGCTGGCGAAGGGCGCCAATATCGAAGCCAAGGACAAAGACGGTTTCACGGCGTTGATCATGGCAGCCTCCTACGACAAGGTTGATGTTGTGGAGCTGCTTCTCGAAAAGGGCGCGAATATCGAGGCCAGGAATGGCATCGAATACACGGCGCTGCTCTATGCGGCAGGCAATGGCTATGTTGACCTTGTCAAACTGTTGCTCGACAAGGGCGCGAATATCCAAGCCAAGGATAACCTGGGCGAAACGGCGCTGCTCTTTGCGGCAGAAAATGGCAATGTTGACCTTGTCAAGCTGCTGCTCGCAAAAGGCGCCCACATCGAGGCCAGGAACATGCGGGGCGAAACGGCGCTGATTGACGCAGCCGCGTCCGGTAAGACTGACGTTGTGAAGCTGCTGCTGGACAAGGGCGCGAACATCAATGCCAAAGATGCAGGCGGCCATACGACGCTGTGGTGGGCAATCCATAACGGCGACACCGAAGTCGCCAGGCTGCTGCAGGCGAGGGGCGCGCACTGAGATTCGACGGGAGCGGTGCAAGGGACCTCAAGGAAGGCCCTCCGCTCTCTGGCGAGGATAGAAAGCGATGAAGAGAATTCTTGCAGGCCTCATCCTTCCAGCCATTTTGTTTTCGTTGAGCCCTCTGGCCGCGGGCCAGACCGCTGCTCCAGGCAGCCTCGATGACCAATTAGTGAAAGCCGCCGAAAACGGCGACACGGCCGCGGTGCAGCAGCTGTTGAGTAAGGGCGCGAACATCGAGGCCATGGGTGACCAGGGCGGCACGGCGCTGATCTGGGCGGCTTATGGGGGTTATCCCGACACGGTGACGCTGCTGCTCGCGAAGGGCGCGAACATCGAGGCCAAGGACAGCACCGGAGAAACCGCGCTGATTGCGGCGGCATCAAATGGCAAGACCGACGTTGTGACGCTGCTGCTCGCGAAGGGCGCGAACATCGAGGCCAAGGACAAAGTGGGCAACACGGCGCTACTCAAGCTGGCCGTCTCTAGTAACACAGACCTTGTGAAACTCCTTCTGGACAAGGGCGCGAACATCGAGGCCAAGGACAACCAGGGCTACACGGCCCTCATCGAGGCGGCAACCTTCGGCAGCATTGACATTGTGAAACTGCTGCTGGACAAGGGCGCGAACGTCAATGCCAAGGACAATAACGGCAACGCAGCGCTGGCCTTGGCAACCCTATTTGGCCGCTCTGATGTGGTGAAGCTGCTGCAGGCAAAAGGCGCGCACTGAGCACAGCATGAACCAGCCCCTTGCCAGGGAGAACGCAATGAAGAAAGTTTTGTCAGGTCTTATAATTCCCATCATTTTCTTTTCGTTGAGCCACATAGTGGCGGGCCAGACTGCCGCTCCGGGCAGTGTCGACAACCAGCTGGTGACAGCCTGCAAAAACGGCGACATCGCCGCGCTGCAGCAACTGCTGAACCAAGGCGCGAACATCGAGGCCATGAGCGGCGATGGCGCAACCCCACTTACAGTGGCGGCCGCTGCTGGCAACGTCGACCTTGTGAAGCTGTTGCTGGCCAAGGGCGCCGACATCGAAGGTGAGGACATGGCCGGCGGCACAGCGCTGATCGACGCGGCCAACCTGGGCCAACTCGACATGGTGACGTTACTGCTGGCCAGGGGCGCCAACATCAAAGCCACCGACTCGGGCGGTGACACGGCGCTGAGCACGGCAGCCGACAGGGGCTATGCCGACATTGTGGCACTGCTGCTGGCCAAGGGCGCCAACATCGAAGCTAGGAACGTCACCGGTGCCACGGCGCTGTTCGAGGCGTCCGAGGCGGACCGCGTTGACGTTGTGAAGCTGCTGCTCGAGAAGGGAGCCAGCATCGACGCGGCAGACCGCGACGGGGAGACGCCGCTGATCATAGCTGCCGCCAATGACCTTACCGACCTTGTGAGCCTGCTTCTGGACAAGGGCGCCAACGTCAATGCCCGGATGGACGACGGCTATACGGCGCTGATGGCTGCGGCAACCCACAGCAAGACCGACAGCCTAAGCCTGCTGCTGGCGCACGGCGCAGAGATTGGAGCCAGGGACAACATCGGGGACACGGCGCTGATGTGCGCAGCCACCGAAGGCGCGGTTCCGCCTGCGGCATTGCTGATCGAGAAGGGCGCCAACGTCAATGATGTCGACAACCGCGGCATGACACCGCTGATGAACGCGGCCTATGACGACTCCATGGACGTTGCCACCCTGCTGCTGGAAAAGGGCGCCAATATCGATGCCAAGGATGACGCCGGGGATACAGCATTAACGATCGCGACCTCCCAGCGGCACACCGACATGGTGCAACTGCTCCAGGCAAAAGGCGCCCACTGAGCCCGCGTGGCGCGTCGCGCCCGGCCCCGGCGGTGTATTCTCAACCCTGAATGAAACGCGTCATTACAGCACTCATACTGGTTCCGCTGGTTCTGGTTCTGATCTTCCTCGGGCCGCAGTGGCAATGGCTGTTTTCGCTCACCGTGGCCGCGGTGGCGGCGCTCGCCGGGTGGGAGTATCTGGGCCTTACCAAGCGCTGCGGAGCCAATCCGCCGCGGGTTGCCACGGTGGTCGCGCTCCTGGCGCTGTTTGCCTCCAACTTCCAGTGGCCCGACTCCGATCACCTTTTGGCCATCTTCGGCATTCTGGGCCTTGGCCTGCTGGTCTATTGCACCTTCTTCAAACCGGTTGATGAGGTCATTGCCGACGCTTCCGCATCCATCTTCTGCCTGCTCTATACCGGCCTCACATTGATTGCCCTGCCGGCGCTGCGCGAGCCGCCCTACGGCTCCTCCTCGGTGTTGCTGTTTCTGCTTTTCGTGGTGTGGGCCGGCGATACCTCGGCGTACTATGTGGGCCGCGCCTGGGGCCGGCACAAGATGGCGCCGTCGTTGAGCCCCGGCAAGAGCTGGGAGGGCGCCATAGCTTCCGTGGCCGGAAGCATGCTGATCGCTGCCGCGCTGGTGGGACTGGCAACCCTGCAACAGAAGCCATGGGACTCGGTCGTCCTCAGCTGGCTGGAGCGGGCCTGTCCGGCGGCCATTCTCTCCTACCCTGAAGAGCTCTGGTACTGGCTCGGGCTGGCCGTGGTGGTGAATGTAGCTGGACAAGTAGGCGATCTGGCCGAGTCGGCGCTGAAGCGATCGGCGGGCGTGAAAGACTCCGGCGACCTGCTGCCGGGCCATGGCGGTGTGCTCGACCGCATCGACGCCCTGCTGATCGCCGCCCCGGTGCTGTGGTACGCCCAGGTACTTCACCAGAGGTTTTAGAAAGCAGCCTCTAGCTTCTAGCCCCTAGCTCCTAGCTTGGCCTTCAAGACCGCCGCTAAATGGCGGTACCCCAGTGGCGTGGCCGATGAATAATGGAGGTAGATGCTTTTGGGATCCCAAAATGCTCCCCGCCGTGGGGAAGAGCTAAAAGCTAGAAGCTAGAGGCCAGGAGCGCTTTTTTGAAACGACTCGCCATTCTCGGTTCCACGGGCTCCATCGGACAGAGCACCCTCTCCATTGTTGAGCAGTTTCCTGAGCGTTACTCCGTGGCTGCGCTTGCCGCCGGCCGCAACGTCGACGAGGCCTTTCAGCAGGCGATGCGCTGGCGGCCGCGCGTCATTTCGCTAGCCACGGAAGAGCTCGCCGGGCAGCTGGCCTCACGATTGCGCCAAGCCGGCGTCTCAGGCATCGAGGTTGTCCATGGCACCGAGGGCACGATCGCCTGTTCGACCCTCCCCGAGGCCGACTTTGTGGTCTCGGCCATCGTAGGCGTAGCCGGCCTCGAAGCCACTCACGCAGCCATCCTCGCGGGCAAGCCCGTAGGCCTGGCCAACAAGGAGTGCATGGTGGCCGCGGGCGAGATCCTGACCGCCGCGGCGCGCCAGCGCAAGGTGCCCATCCTGCCCATCGACAGCGAGCACAACGCGGTGCATCAGTGCCTGCGCGTGGGAGCGCACAACGAGGTCAAGTTCATCTGGCTGACAGCCTCGGGAGGGCCGTTCCGCCAGCTTCCACTCGACCAATTTGCCGGCATCACTCCCGAGCAGGCGCTCAAGCATCCCACATGGGTCATGGGGCGGCGCATCACCGTCGATTCGGCCACCATGCTCAACAAGGGACTGGAGGTCATCGAGGCTTGCCGGCTCTTTGACGTCGCGCCCAGCCAGGTGCGGGTCACCATTCATCCACAATCCACGGTGCACTCCCTGGTGGAATTTGTGGACGGCTCGATTCTGGCGCAGATCTCGGTGACCGATATGCGGCTGCCCATCCTGTACGCCCTGGCCTGGCCGGAGCGGCCCAAATCGAACCTCACCTTCGACCTGGCCGCCCTCAGGCACCTGGACTTCGAGCCGCCCGACTTTGAGCGCTTCCCCTGCCTCCGGCTGGCCTTTGAGGCCGCGGAAAAGGGGGGAACCCACTGTATTGCTCTCAATGCGGCTGACGAAATCGCGGTTGCGGCGTTCCTCGAACGTCGTATTCCTTTTATGGGCATCCCGCGTACAATTGAAGAAGTCCTCGCCGCCACCCCGGAGGCGCACCCCACAACCATTGCGGAGGTGCTTGCCGCGGATCGGGAAGCGCGGGAACGGGCCCGGGGGTTACTCGCGTAACCTGAATGAACGCAGGCCGGTAGGCCGCGCATTGTCGAAGGAATTGCCGTCCATCTATGCATGAGTTTCTGGTTTCTGCCGCTGCCTTTATCGTCCTCGTCGGCTTGCTCGTGATTCTGCACGAACTGGGCCACTTTATTGCGGCCAAGCTCTGCGGAGTACGCGTTGAAGCCTTTTCCTTCGGCTTCGGACCGCGCCTGTTCGGCTTCAAATACGGCGGCACCGACTACAAGGTCTGCCTGCTCCCGCTGGGCGGATTTGTGAAGATGACGGGCGAGAACCCCACCGAGGAGTCGGCCGACGAAATTGCCTCGGACCCCGCGGCCTTCACCTCCCATCCCCGCTGGCAGCGGATACTCATTGGCCTCGCCGGCCCAACGGTCAACCTTCTGCTGTGCCTGGTGCTGATGTTCATCTACTACGCCTTCATCAACGAGGTGCCCGCGTTCACAGTGAAGAGCACGACCGTGGAGTGGGTCACTCCCGACTCGCCTGCCGCCGTGGCAGGGATCCAGACCGGCGATATCGTCCGCAGCTTTGGCGGCGTCAACAACCCCACCTGGGAGCCGCAGGTCTACGAGCAGATCAAGCTTAGCCCCGGCCAGTATGTTCCCGTCACCGTGGACCGCGGCGGTCAAACCCTCACTCTGTCGCTCCTCGTACCCATGGCGGCCAAGGCGGAGGACTTCGACATCGGCGATACCGGCATGCAGCCGCAGTACCTGCCGGGCCCCATCCAGGTGGCCCAGGTGATGCCGGGCACGCCGGCCGAGCAGGCCGGTTTGCGCGGCGGCGATCAGATTGAAGCCGTCGACGGGCACGCCTTCCATTCCACCAATACGTTGCTCGCCTACATGCAGTGGGAGCAGGGCAAGCCGATGACGCTCACCCTGCTGCGCAACGGCGCCACGGTGCAGATTACGGCCGCGCCCACCAAGACGGATACGCGATGGATGCTGGGCTTCGCGCCTCAGCCCGTTCCGATCCGCGATCAGCCTCTGCCGTTTTTTGCCGCGTGGAAAAAATCCGGCATCTTCTTCCGAAACAACTCCATGATTGTGGCCGAAGTGCTGAACCGGCTGTTTACGCGCCGGCTTTCCGTCAGCCAGCTCATGGGGCCCGTAGGCATTGCGCGGGCCGCGGGCGAAGCCGCGGAAATGGACGGCTGGATGCCGAAATTCGGACTGGCCAGCGAGATCAGCCTGCAGCTGGGCATCCTCAATCTTCTGCCCTTCCCGATTCTCGACGGCGGGATGATCCTGCTGCTTTTGATTGAAAGCATCCTGCGCCACGACATCAGCCTCGTCATCAAGGAGCGCATCTACACCGCGGCCTTTGTGGTGCTGATGGCCTTCTTTGCCTTCGTCCTCTTCAACGATGTGAGCCGGCTGGGTCTGTTCGCGCACGTTAAGCCGTAGAAAGCCGTGCACCGTGAACATCGTGAACCGTGCACCGTCCAAGATCCACGATTCACGGCCCACGGTTCACGATGTTCACGGTTCACGGTCCACGAAAGAAGCCACATGCCCGTCACCACTCAAGTCCGCGTCCGCTACGCCGAGACCGATCAGATGGGCATTGTGTACTATGCCAACTACCTGGTCTGGTTTGAACTGGGGCGCGTGGAGTTGCTGCGCTCGCTGGGACTTGCCTACAGCCAGCTCGAGAAGGAGCACGAGTGCATTCTTCCGGTGGTCGAGGCGCGCTGCCGTTATCGCTCCCCGGCGCGCTACGACGATGAGATTCTCATTGAGACCCGGCCTGCCATGATGCGCGGTACCGTGCTGAAGTTTGCCTATCGCATCCTGCGCAAGGGGCACGAGGGTGGCGAGAATACGCTCCTAGCAGAAGGCGAAACCGTGCACGTGGTCTGCGACGATCAACTGCAGCGCAAGCCGCTGCCCGCGCACTACGCCGAGGCCCTGCGCCAGCTGATGGCGGAGAGCTAGAGCGGTTCTTCTCAAGTCTCCGCAATAAAAATAAACCTGTCATCAATGCAGCTGTCATCCTGAGCGACGAGCGTAGCGAGGAGTCGAAGGACCTGTGGTTGCTTTTTCGTCACAGCGCACAAATGCTGCTTCGCGCTATCATGCACCCCATGCACGAAGGCAGCTATTTCACGTACATCATGGCCAGCCGCAGCCATACGCTCTACATCGGCGTCACTGGAGACCTCCGCAAACGCATCTTCGAGCACAAATGGAAGGAGCTTGACGGTTTCAGCTCCAAATACAACTGCGACCGCCTCGTGTGGTTCGAAAGCCATCAGAACGTGACGGCGGCAATCGCCCGCGAAAAGCAACTAAAGGGATGGCGTCGAGAGGAGAAGATTGCTTTGATTGAAAAAATGAACCCCACCTGGATCGACCTAAGCAAAGACTGGTACGACGTAGAGCCCGCCGACTTCAAACGCGCAACCGATCCAATGCGAACCTGATTGTGGCTGCTGAATAGAAAAGGCAACCACAGGTCCTTCGACTGCGGTCGCCGCGGCGACCTCCGCTCAGGATGACAAGGTTTAGGTTAGGCTTGCGGTAATCCAGGGCTCATCCGTCACTCGCCACCTCGCTCGCCCGCCGCCCGCTATCCGATCTCAATTCCAGAAGACGGAAATCTAAGTTGCTGCTCACTGGCCACGCGCTCGGCGCGGTAATTCCGGCAGGCCTCAATCTCGTCGGGGATGAGAACCCGGTAGAGCGTGCCATCGCGGTCGGGCTCGCCCTCCTTGCGGATGGCGCCGATCGCTTCGAGGGCGCGCA
>Ga0326728_10020255_pt1 | contig 12726 bp, 7 predicted proteins | sample MB3enrmetagenome_FD_207602 | JGI IMG/M metagenome (GOLD analysis project Ga0326728, IMG submission 207602) | Lab enriched peat soil microbial communities from McLean, Ithaca, NY, United States - MB31MN | ecosystem: Environmental > Terrestrial > Soil > Wetlands > Peat | place: USA: New York...
GTGCACCTATATCATCTCCCGCGAGCGCTTATCTAGGGGCAGCGCGACGTGGTGAAACTAGAGTGTCAGGGCGCAACTCGTCGGTGCCTCGAAGCGCGACCTGGTCCCCTTCCCGAAGGTCTCCAAAAACTTCTACCAGGTTTGCAGACACAGCTCCGGTTTTCACATCCACCCATTCAGCCCGATTATCGCGAACGCGAATCACGAAGGTTCGCTCCAGGTCGCTCCCGACGGCAGTGGCCGGGACGAACAGCGTGGCGTAAGCTCGGCGCACCGGCCAGGAGACCTCGCAGAAGATGCCGGGCGTCAGCTCGCCTTGTGGGTCACTGACGTCCAACTCAACTGGCATGGTGCGAGTTTTGGCGTCAACGGAGTGCGAAATCCGAGATATGGGCGCTTTAAAAACCCTTCCCGGATAGGAAGGCACGCTGAAGCTCACCTCGGTTCCCTCTGGGATTCCGGCTGCATCGTACTCCGGAACGGGCACTACCAGGCGGTGTCGGGTGAGCGTTTGCACCTGAACGATCGGCGTCATAGCCCCGGGTCCGCTGCCGGGTCCCACCAGCGCTCCGGGGTGTACATATCGCGTCGTGACTTGGCCATCAAACGGAGCTGTGATGTTGAGATAAGCCTCGAGCTGTGAGACTGCTCGCAGCGCCTCTTGAGCCGCGTTCGCACCCTTCTGGAGCGCCGCGACATTGGACTCGTCGGCCTGCGCAGCCTTCTGCGCCACCTCGAGATCGTTGAGGGCGACCACGCCCGGCGTCTTGGCTGCTGCGTTCATGCGTTGGTAGGTGGCTTGGTCTGCCGCCATTTTAGCCTGCGCGGCGGTGAGTTGGGACTCGGCGCTTTGGAACATCGCTTGCCCTTGCGCTCGCTGCGCCAGGAGTTCCGGCGCCTCGAGTTGGGCAATCTGCTCGCCACCTTTCACCCTGGAGCCGCGGTCCACCTTGATCCACTTCACGAACCCTGTGACCTTAGGGTAGACATCAACGACTTCGTAGGCTGTAAGCTGTGCCGGGAGTCTAATCTTGGCGTCTAATTTCTGCGCGACCACGCGGGTAACTTCCACCTCGCGGGAGGACGGCGTCGCTGCCGCTTGACCCGCCGTTACCACTGCCCCGCTACGGTCCTGACTACAACCGGCCGACAAAAGGCATACCCCGATGATCGCCGGAAGAAGAAAGCCGCTCAGTCTCAAAGGCAGAGACTCTGCATTGTAAACTCGTAAACTCTCGCTTTCTTTGAAAACATTTCTCCGTGTCCTCTGTGGCCAGAAGAACTTCAACACAGAGGTCACTGAGATGCTCTGTGGGCTCTGTGTTAAAGCTTGGAAAGCACGGCGGACACAGAGTGTTTGCTTTTGGTTGTGGCGCTGCCGCGCTGCGCTACCCACTTTCTTTTTGGCTCGCATATGTTTCCTCAGCAGAGACCTAAACTCGAAAACGGAAAATCGACCTTTAGCCTTTAACCTTCACCCTTCACCCTTTACCCTTTGCCCCGCGCTCCGAACCGGCTCTCAGGGTCATCCGGGTCGAGCGAGGAAGAAACCGTGCTCGCCCGCGCCTGGACCAGAGAAAACACGAAGGGCAGCACCGTCAGGTTGGCCAGGGTTGCGGCGGCAAGCCCACCGATGACTGCCCTGCCCAGAGGCGCGGCCGCTTCCGCTCCCTCCCCAATCGCCAGCGCCATAGGAATCATGCCGGCAATCATCGCCACGCTGGTCATCAGGATCGGCCGCATGCGCGCACGCGCTCCCTCGATGCCTGCGGCGAAGGCGGAAGCGCCCGCCCGCCGGCGCTCGTCCGCAAAGGTCACCAGCAGGATGGCGTTCGCCGTCCCCACACCCACGGCCATGATTGCTCCCATGAACGATTGAATGTTCAAGCTGGTATGAGTGGCCAGCAGCATCAGGATAACCCCACAAATGGCCGCAGGCGCTGTGGCGAAGATGACGAAAGCCAGGCGTACTGACTCAAAGTTTGCGGCCAACAGCAGGAAGATGACCGCAATCGCCAGGAGCAGGCCGACCCCCAGGTTGGTCAGCGTCTCGCGCATCGGAGCGACCTGACCGCGAACCCGCGCCGTCACGCCGCGGGGCGGCGTGCCTGCCTGACGGATGGCCGCGTCAATGCTGTTCGCCACTCGACCCAGGTCTTCGCCCGCGGTGTTGGCCGAAAGGGACAGGAGCCAGAGTCCATTGATGCGGTCGTACTCACCCACCATCGTCCCCTCCGTGACCCGGGCAAGATCTCCGACCAGCGGGTGCTGGGAGTCGCCCGGCATCACAGGAGTGTTCTGCACGTCCTCAACCGAGGTCATTCTCGGTTGCGGGTACTGGACTTGAACTTGATACGCGACCCCCGTCTTGGGGTCAGCCCAATAGTTCGGCGTGGTGAACCGGCTGGAGGCCGTGGCTTCAGAAAGGGACCGGGCAACCCGTTCCGTCGTGACACCCAGTTGGCCGGCCAATTCACGGTCCACTCGCACATCGACGCTGGGATAGTTCAGCGGCTGCTCGATCCTGAGATCGCGCAAGGCAGCTACCTTGCTCATTTCATCGCGCAGTTTCTCTGTGTAGGCGCGCACGCCGGCAAAGTCCGGGCCGGTGACCGCCACCTCAACGGGAGTGGGCGCCCCAAAGTTCATGATCTGGCTAACGATGTCCCCCGGCTCGAAGGAGAAAGAGCAATCTGGAAATTTCGGGGGCAGGATTCGCCGGAGTTTCTCTTCAAACGCCGCAACGGAAATGCCCATGCGGGGGCGTAGCGCCACGTTCATTACCGCCTCGTGGGGTCCGCCGGTCCACAGGAAAACCGTGTTGATGGGGTAGCTGGCGCCCTGCGTACCAACATAGCCCAGGCTGATATCAACATTACCCGGTCCGGCGGCGGATTGAATCTCGTCCAGGACGCTTCCCACCAGACGCGCGGTTTCCTCGGCGCGGGTCCCGGTAGGAGCGTCGAAACGCAGCCGGAATTGATTGCCCGTGACGCTGGGAAAAAGTTCCCTGCCCAGGTGCGGTCCGAAAAGCCCCAGGATCGCCAGCACGACGACGACGTAGATCGCGACCGCGAGCCAGCGTAGCGAACCAAGCCGCTCGAGTCTCGTTGCCCAGAAGTTACGCACTCTGTCAAAATTCCACCCGCCGGCTCGCGGGTTCTGTGACGCGATATCGTGTGCAGGGGCACGCCACGGCGTGCCCCTGCCGGACTCCCGGTGCGTCCACAAGAACAAAACGGGCAGCAAGGAGCTCGAAAGCAGGAACGACGCCACCATGGCAAACGCCACGGCAAGCGAGAGCGGCACGAACATGCTCTTGGTTACGCCGGTCATGAGAAATGACGGTACGAAGACCGCCACCATCGACAGCATCGCCAGGAAACGCGGCGCCACGGTTCTCTGCGTGGCTTGCAGGACGCCGCGCGCCGGGTCGAGACCGGGTTCTGAAAACAATGTGCTGTCGATGTTTTCAACTTCGACCACGCCCTCGTCCACCAAAATGCCTACCGCTAGCGCCAGCCCGCCCAGGGTCATGATGTTGATGGTCTGGCCGCTTAACCAGAGTGCGACCAACGAAGTCAGAAGGGCGAAGGGGATGGTGGTCAGCACGATCAGCGAGCTGCGCCAATCCCCCAGGAAGAGCAGGACCACGAGGCCGGTCAGAAGCGCTCCCAGCAGTCCCTCTCGCACAACTGAAAGCAGGGCGCTCTTGACGTAACCTGATTGGTCGAATTGATAGGTGATATCGATGTCGGAGGGAACTAGGGTGCGGAATCGCCCCAGATTTTGTTTGACCTCATTCACCACCGTCAGCGTGGAGGCGTCGGGGCGCTTGGTTACGGGGATGTACACGGCGCGGCGGCCGTTCACCAAGGCGTACCCGGTGGGAATGTCCGTGCTGTCGGCGACCGTTCCCACGTCGCGCAAGTAGACTGCCGGGCCGGCACCGGTGCGGATAGGCATGTCCAGGAGGTCTTTGATGTTGGGGGTGACGGAATCGCTGCCCACGATGCGCAGCAAGCTACCGGTGCGCACGTTGCCGGCGGGCATAAGGACATTGCCCGAGTTGACCGCCTGAACCACCACGTCGGGAGATAAATTGTAGGAGCGGAGCCGGTCGGGATTGACGGTAATGACGATGGTACGCTGGTTGCCGCCAAACGGCGGGGGCGCCGACACTCCCGGGAGCGTCGCGAACAGCGGGCGGATGCGATTGAGCGCCAAATCCTGGATTTCGCCTATGGTGCGGCTCTTGCTCGAGAACACCAGATAGCCCACCGGCACCGTGCCCGCGTCAAAACGAATGACGAAGGGGTTTACGGTCCCATAGGGCATGAAGGCGTGCGCCCGGTTGACGTAGGAGATGGTTTGGGCGAGGGCTTGGCTCATGTCGGTGCCAGGATGGAACGTCAGTTTCAGCAGGCCGTTGCCCTGAATCGATTTGTCCTCGACGCTTTCGATCCCGTTGATATAGAGGAAGTGGTACTCATAGTAGAAGACCAGATAGCCTTCCATTTGCGCCGGGCTCATTCCGCCGTAGGGCTGGGCCACGTAGATGACGGGAAGATTCAAGTCCGGAAAGATGTCCGCGCGCATTCGGAGGATCGCCAGGATCGCACCTAGCGCCACGCCGAATACCAGCACTAGCACGGTAATGGGCCGCCGCAAAGCGGTACGGATTAGCCACATGGCTTAATACCTCTACGGCTCACACGAAACTCGAAAATCCAAAGTCGAAAATCGCCCCGAGTTTCGAATTTCGACTTTCGATTTTCGGCTTTCGAACGTTCATCCGATCTCCCGATTCCCTGCCTACTGCCCACTGCCTACTGCTTTCCTGGTCCCGGCATTCGAGCGTAGAAGCGCTAGGAACGGTTCCAGGTTCCCTTGCGCCACGGCGACATTGAAAAGCGCCTGCCAGACGCTGATCCGTGCCACGGCGTCGTCCCTTTCAGCCTGTGCCAGCAGGCCTTCCGCCTCGGCAACTTCGACGAGATTGGTGAGTCCTGCCTGGTAACGTGCACGGGCTTGCGTTTCTGCCTGGCGGGCGGCCTCGAGCTCGATGGGCGTATTCTTGGCAACCTGCAAAGCCGCCTCGAGAGCGGCTTGCGCGCTCGCCATCTGGCCGCTTAAATCTTGCAAGGTTTGCTGGTACTTTGCCTCCTGGCTCCGTTCCTGCGCTTGGGCCATGCGCTTTTGGTCTCGCAGTGCTGAGAAATCAAACACGTTGGGGAACACCACGGAGATGCCAGCCACCCAGTTACCGCGGGAAAGGCCAAGGCCCGTTAGGCCGCCGGCAGGGTTGCCGTCGGGATTCGCTCCGCTGCCGCGGGCGAAGGCCTCGGAAGCCAGAAAGAGACGGGGATAATCAGTGCGCCCCAGCACGTGCTGCTGCGCCCGCACCTCATCAACGCTTGCCTGCTGGTCGCGAGCCAGAGGATGCGCCGACGGTGGAGTGGCCGGCAAAGACTCGTCCGGAGGTGAATTGAGGAGCGGTCTGGGTTCGACTTGTGCGGCATTAGGAGCCGTTCCTAGGAGAGAGGTGAGCAGGGCTTGGGCCTGCCGCTCGACAGCCTGAATTTGGAAGAGCCGCGTTCGGGCGGCGGCCAGCTCTGCGTCTGCGCGCGAGGCGTCCGCCCCCGGACGAAGTTCCTGCTCGGCCAGCACCCGGACCGTCCGGTCGAACACCTCCCAACGCCGCACATTCGCTTGCGCCGCCTCGACCGCCTGTTGCGCAGATACCGAATTCAGGAAATAGCCACCTGTGGCGGAAGCCACTTGCAGGCGAGTCAGTTCCACGTCCGCGTTGGACTTATGTTCCACGGAGCGGGCCTGGTCCACCGTGGCCCGCCTTAATCCGAAATCGAAGGGCTCCCAGGAAAGCAAGGCGCCTCCCTGAGTGTTCCAGAAGCTGGTCGCCGAATAGGGCTGCACCGGCCCCTCGATCGAAGGGGCGATGGGCGAGGCGAGAAAAATGCCGGCGAGCTGGTTTTGCGTGGCGCGGTCGGCCTGATAGATGGGATTTAACTGGGGAAGATAGGTGGTACGGGCCAACGCCACGCCGCTCCGCGCGCTGTTCACTTGTTCCAGCGCTGCGCGGACTGAAGGATAGTTGGCCAGCGCGTAGTTGATCGCTTCTTCCAGGGTGAAGGTTTTCACCGGGCGGGCGGAACCTTGCGGAGGTGCGGTCTGGGCCACGAGTTGCGCCGCTAGAAGAAAACAAATGGAGAATAGAAAAGCAAGTCGTTTATTTGCTCCCACAGCTCACTTCCCTCCTCAGTCGTCCTCCCGTAGCTGCCGTAGCGCTGACCTTTAGGTCAGCAGCGAGTAAATGCCGACCTAAAGGTCGGCGCTACAAAGCGGCCCCTGCGGCTTACAAGTTAAAGTCGTCCTCCAGAAGCTCACCGACCAACTCCTTCACCTTTTCTCGCGCCAGGGCAAGCGCTTTGCGCCCCGCCGCAGTGGCTCTGTACACCCGGCGAATCGACCTGCCCGACCTTACTTCTCGCGAACGAAGGTAGCCGCGCATCTCGAGACCGTGGAGCAGCGGATAAAGAGTTCCGGCGCTCAACCTGTACCCATGCCGGCCCAGCTCTTCGATCATGCCGAGGCCGAAGATGGGTCCGTGGCACGCGTGATAGAGGATATGAATACGAACTAATCCCGAGTAGATTTCCTGGCTATTCGCCGGGTTGACTTCCGCAGATTTCATCGACTTAATTATCTAAGTTGGATATCGAAACCCGAGTATATATGATGCAGCGGGTCCTTACCGGTTTCAATACCTGCCGAAATCTCCGCGCGAAAGAGTTAGGGGGGAGTGTAAACACCGCGAGCACGCGCCGGGGCTCCTAGTGTCCGGTCGCAGACAATTCCTGACTGGCCCAAACCATGACCCCGCCTTAGCCGGGGGACCTCACCCCTATGGATTCATGGGTATCGTTTTGTATTGGGTCTATTACAGCGGGGGATCAAAAGTCAGACGGGCGCGGCTCTACCAAGATTGTCATTACACAACGCGTTAACTGACAGAGCGCCTGAGTTGTGGCGCACGCAAGCGGGGCCTTAACCGAAATGTAACAATCCCGTAACCCCCAAGGAACACGCCTCCGCGATGATTGGCACGGTTGATTAAGCGAGTCGAACAGACAAACCCAATGAAACGCTAATACTTGAATCGGAGGGCTGAAGAATGCAGTTCAGAAGAATCCCTAACATGCTTATGGCAAGCGCGGTTGTTCTAATTGCCCTTGCCACGCCAACTTACTCGCAAACGGCGGCAGACAACTCGTCAAAGGACTCCGTCAAGCGTGACGATGTCTCGCTGCTGAAGCAGCAGATTGCCGAACAACAGAAGCAGATCGAGCAGTTGCGCACAATTGTGGACCAAATGAAGCAGAAGCTGGACCAATCCCCTAACCCGGCGCAGACGGCGGCGACGCCCGCGACGACGCCCATGCCGAGTCTCGGCCAAGTGGCCAGCACGACGTCGATTATTCCAAAGGGGGATAGCAAGACGGGAGTAGATTTGAGCGGGTCTTCCTTGCATGACATGATGACCTCGGCTGCGCCGTCTCCAGGGGTCGGTTCCGCCCCTGCGAAGGCACTGAATCCGCAGGAAGAACCGAAGACCTCTCCGCTATTCTTCCGCATCGGTGATGCTCAGTTCACGCCCGGCGGCTTCATGGATCTTACGGACTACTTCCGGACCGCGAACACCACCTCGACCATCGGAACCAGTTTCGGATCCATTCCCTACGCCGTGACCGGCGGAACCTTGAACCCCAACAGCCAACTCACGGAGAACCATTTAACTTTGCAGAACTCTCGCATCAGTTTGAAGGCGACTTCGAATGTGGGGGAGACCAGCGTTACCGGCTATGTCGAGGCAGATTTTCTGGGCAACAACGCCACCAGCTTGTTCCAAACCAGCAACGCCTCAACCTTGCGAATGCGTTTGTACTGGGCCGATCTAGTGCGCGGAAAGTGGGAAGTGCTGGGTGGGCAGAGTTGGAGCATGATGACTCCGGGCCGGACCGGCATTTCGCCGGTGCCTTCTGACCTCTTCTACTCCCAGGATATGGATACGAACTACCAAGTGGGTCTCACTTGGTCGCGGCAGGCACAATTCCGCGTGCTCTATCACCCCAGCAAAGAATGGGTCATGGGAGTTTCGGTCGAGAACTCGGACCAGTTTATGACCAGTGCCGTGAATCTTCCCGGCGGGAGCAGCGGGACGTATGCTAGCCAGTTTGACATCGGCGGCAACACCACCGGCAGTCCCAATCTCATGCCGGACATCGTGGCCAAGATAGCCTACGACCCGATGATTGGCGGCAAGCACATGCACGCCGAAATTGGCGGACTTCTCAGCTCCTTCAAAGACAACACGGCCACCAACACGAAGAATACAGCGGTGGGCGGCGGAGTGACGGGGGGCCTTAATCTCGAGGTCGTAAAGGACCTGCATTTCATTTTGAACGGCTTCTACAGTTCCGGCGGTGGCCGTTACATATTTGGTCTCGGCCCCGACGTCGTCGTGAAGCCGGACGGGTCGCTGGCCACCGTTCGGTCCGGATCTGGAATCGTTGGGTTTGAGTACCAGCTCAAGAAAACCATGTTCTATGCGTATTACGGCGGAGCTTACTTCGATCAAGCCTACTATGTGGCGAGCGTTAAGAGTGGAGTCCCGTCTTATGTCGGGTTTGGTTATCCAGGGTCCGCTAACTCTTCCAACAGGGTCATTAATGAGGCGACCGTCGGGTTCATCCAGACTTTCTGGAAGAATCCAAAGTACGGCGCCTTGCAGTGGATCAACCAGTACTCCTACCTCGACCGCGCGCCCTGGTTCGTTGCTACAGGCTCGGCCAAGGACGCACATGTGAGCATGGTCTACACCGACCTGCGCTACGTGCTGCCTTAGATTTCGGTGAAGTTGAGAGCGCCAACTACTCCGAAGAGTCACGCCAGCGGATGAAGGGGGCCTCCAGCGGTACCGAGGCCCCTTTCTTATAAGGGACGACGCGTGGGGTGTAATCGCTCGCCGGCCGTGTGGCGGGGACGCTGGCGATGTAAAGGAAGCCATTGGCCGAGCCCACTAGTGGCTCGCCACGTTGCATGGGCTGGCGAACCGGCTCACCCCCGTTCTGCGCGTCCGCATAGAGCTCCACCTTGACCTCTTCAGGATCGAGGTCGGTAAGATACACCTGCGCTTGAAAGACGTAATCATCCTTGCGCTGCTCAATGGCCAACGAACCGAAGCGCACCCTTGACCACTGCCTCGCCACTTTCCTCTCCCACTCCAGCAGCTCGCTTCCCAGTTGACCTCCCTTGGCGGCGCGCTCGCCGTAAGCCGTCCCCGCCGGCAGGTAATGCTTCTCCGTATACTCCTGCACCACGCGGGTTGCCGAGAAAGCCGGCGTCAGGTGCGCCATGCTTTTCCGCATCCGAGCCACCCAGCCAGGAGGAATTCCTCTCTCATCTCGGGCGTAGAAAGCCGGGATAACCTCCCGCTCGAGCAAATCGTAGAGGCTTTCAGCTTCGGCAGCATCCCAGGCGGCATCGTCGCCATGCTCCTTGCCGTCGCCCAAGGCCCAGCCCACTTCCGGAGAATATGCTTCCGCCCACCAGCCATCGAGCTCGGAGAGATTCAGCCCGCCATTCACGAGCACTTTCATGCCGCTGGTGCCGCTGGCTTCCCAGGGACGGCGCGGCGTGTTGACCCAGACGTCCATCCCCTGAACCAGCCGTTCAGCCATCAGCATGTCGTAATCGCTAAGAAAGACCGCGTGTGAACGGACGTCGGGGCGGCGGACAAAGCTGACCCATTCGCGGATCATAGCTTGTCCGGCGAGGTCTTGTGGGTGCGCCTTACCGGCAAGAATCAGTTGGACCGGCTGGCGTGCATTGGTCAGGATTCGAACCAGGCGCTCGGGATCGTGCAGGAGCAGGTTAGGACGCTTGTAGGTGGCGAAGCGGCGGGCGAATCCGAGGGTCAGGGTGTTAAGGTCGAGTATCTGCTCGGCTCGCGCCACCTGGTCGGGAGATACACCCTGGCTGGTCAATTGCCGGTGCAGCCATTTTCGGACATAGGCAATAAGTGAACGGCGCGCTTCAGCGCGCAACTGCCAAAGCTCTGAATCGCCGACCTGGCCAAAGTCCCCTTCGATGTCCGTCATGGGATCGAGCCAGCGCTCTTTCCCACAGGCAGTGTGCCAGAGGCGATCCGCCTCGGCGGAATCCCAGGTAGGCGCGTGGACGCCGTTGGTGACGTGGCTAATTGGCACTTCGCGTTCCGGCCAGCGCGGAAATAGACCTTGAAAAATCCGGCGGCTGACCTCACCGTGCAATCGACTCACGCCGTTCACCGCCCCGCTGCATCGCATGGCCAGGTACGCCATGTTAAAAGGCTCGCCCGAGTCATTCCCATCCCGCCGGCCTAAAGCGAGCAAGTCCTGAAACGAAATCGAGAGCCGTTCTTCCGCATACTTCCTCAAATACTTCTCTACCAATTCGGGTGCGAAGCGGTCGAAGCCGGCGTCCACCGGCGTGTGAGTGGTGAACAAGTTTCCTGCGCGGGTGACCGCCAAGGCGACATCGAACGGCTGATTGTTCGCCTGCATGTAGGACCATGCCCGTTCGAGCACAGAGAAAGCGGCATGCCCTTCGTTCAGATGACAGACTTGCGGTTCGAGGCCAAGGGTGCGGAGTAATCGCCAACCTCCGATCCCGAGCACCAACTCCTGCTTCAGCCGCAACTCCTGGCCACCTCCATAAAGTTCGCTGGCAATACCACGGTGCGAGGGAATATTCGCCGGGTCGTTGGTGTCCAACAAGTACAACTTGACCCGACCTACCTCCACCTCCCAGGCGCGCAGCCAGAGCTGGAAGCCCGGGAAGGCAAGCGGGAAGCGCACCCACTCGCCATTTGCCGCGCGCACGGGCGCGATGGGCAACTGCCCGGGATCATTGAAGGGGAAGAGCGCCTGCTGGTTCCCTTGGGCATCAATCTCCTGCCGGAAATAGCCCTGCTGGTAAAGCAAACCTACGCCGATCACCGGTACGCCCAAATTACTCGCTGCCTTGAGCTGGTCGCCCGCCACATTGCCGAGGCCGCCCGAATAAATCGGTAGCCCTTCGGTCAACATGAACTCCATGCTGAAGTAGGCAATACTCTTGAGCGTGGTGTTCGGATGCGCCTTTTGAAACCAACCGGCCGGCTGCATCGCCGCGCGGTTACTCTGAAAGATCGCCTGCGCCAGCTTTTGAAAGCCAGGGTCGCTGGTCACACTCCGCAATTTTTCCCGGGAAACCGTCTGCAGAACAAACCAGGGGTTATGCGTCAGGTCCCACAACTCAGGGTCGAGCCGCTCCCAGAGTTGGTCGGCGGAATGATTCCAGGACCAGCGCAGGTTCAGAGCTACCTCGGTGAGTATGTCCGAAGTCTGGCTAGCCGAAGGCAGATCGGTCGAGACCGAGTTGTTCATGCTTCGCTCCTCAGAATTCGGTTTCAATGCCGCACAAAGGGTGGATTTTTGGCCTTTTTTTGAGTTCGATTGGTCGTTCTTGCACTCAAAAACCAGTTCGTTTTGAGCACCTCAAAAATGCTAAGCCCTGTGTTTGCAATAGATGGGATAGTTCGTTCCCTCTATTTTAGTATCTTTTATCTGCCTTCGACCCCTTTTCCCCGCCACCGGGGCGTTTTCCAAGCTGGTTCCCGCGCCGGGTGCCAACCTCGCTTACCAGACAACTATGATAGGCTACAACGATGCGAGCTCCGTGTCAAGAGCAAAGTGCGGGAGGCAAAAGGGCAGGTGCCAGGGGTGAGGTTACAGAGGGTAGGTCAGACCTCCGCCTTCGCTCCTCATTGGCGATCGCTACACGCTGTGCTAGAGATGCTTGAGGAGGTGAACGACCTTCCGCCCTCCCTCTTCGGTATGGTAGACAATCACGTGGTCGCCCTCTTTGCCGGTAAAGTGCGCGGCGTCCACGAGGCCATCCTTGGTGTCAATCGCGGAGTCCCGCCCCAAGTCGTAGGTCTCGTCCGCACCGTCGGAGGTTTTCACCACCACCGTGTGACCTGCTTTATCAACCTGGGTTATCGTTCCTTCCGTAGTTTTTAAAGCATCGTGGCCGAACACATCGATGTGGTCCGCGGCTTCGCGCCCCGCCGCGCCCGTGTAGTGGACCACGACTCGGCTCCCTTCCTTCCCTGCCAGATCAGTCGCTTTTGCCGTGCCCTCGAGGCCGTGTACAATCGTCCGACCCCCGTACGAGACTGCGTGCTCGGTTCCGTCCGCCGCCCGGATGGTGATTCTTTTGGCGTCCGTATCGACTTTCTCGAGCTCGCCCACCAAGGCATGATGCTGGTGGCTTGCCGTAACCATGCCCAACGCGAAACCGCAGCACGAGCTGCAACCCACTAACAACACGAATGTTCTGACACACGCTGACAGTGCGATGTTGCGCGCCATGCGAACCTCCTTGTGTACGTTATTCCTCCAGTTTGGTTTCCAGAAAAGACCTGAGGGATTCGATGAAACTCGATAGGGGTTAGTTGCGTCCTTAGCTGCCGGTAGATCATTCGCTTCCCAGGTGCGCTTCACGACGAAGGTCACAAGGGACGTCAGAATCTGGCCTATCACCTGGGAAGCGACTCCGTTGGTCCTCTTTTGCGAGTGAGGCATGTGTCCGAGGCGCCAATGCTTTCCCCCAGCACGTAAA
>Ga0326728_10020256_pt1 | contig 12724 bp, 9 predicted proteins | sample MB3enrmetagenome_FD_207602 | JGI IMG/M metagenome (GOLD analysis project Ga0326728, IMG submission 207602) | Lab enriched peat soil microbial communities from McLean, Ithaca, NY, United States - MB31MN | ecosystem: Environmental > Terrestrial > Soil > Wetlands > Peat | place: USA: New York...
GCGAAGGCAAATGCGGCTACATCAACCGCAGCGGAGTCTTCACCATCCGGCAGCAATTCAACTCCGTCGCCAGTTTTGCCGACGGTTTGGCCGCGGTGCAGGTCGGCAGCAAATGGGGTTACGTCGACACCTCGGGCAAGATTGTGATCAACCCTCAGTTCGACCAGGCAACCATGTATTCCGGCGGGCTTGCCGTGGTCTCTGTCTCGGGGCATGTGGGAACCATCGACAAACGCGGCAAATTCGTCGTCAACCCGGGGCAATTCAACATGCAGGTGGGTCCAGGCGACCTTCAGACCGTGAGCAGCAGCGATGGGATGGGCCTGATCTCCAGAGATGGCAAGTGGGTGGTGAAACCCACCAAGGCTCTTACCACGGTCTATGGCGTCCTGGGGAAAGTGTTCTATGGCAGTGTCGGAGGGCAACCGGCCCCCATCGCCCTCACGGGCAAGATCCTGGCGGGACCGTACAAGGGCGCAATGCTGGATTCGCTGGCACAGGACCTGGACAACGAGAACAGCGCGATCCAGTCCATGCGCCTGCTCACCAGCGCGGAGTTGAGCTACTCCAATACGTATCCGGCCAAGGGCTTTGCCAATTCGTTAAGCGAGCTGGGACCGCCCGCCCCGTCCACCCCGCCGGATCAGAACCACGGCGGGTTTATCGATGCCACGCTCGCCACCGGCACAAAGGATGGTTACGACTTCGCCGTTTCCATTCCTGAAGGCACATCGACCGGCGGGACCAACTTCAACTACCAGTTGCTGGCCAAGCCTCAAGCGGGGCACATAGGCCGTACGTTCTGCGCCGACGCGTCCGGAGTGGTCCGCTACGCGGTGCCGGGTGCGGAGTGCAACAACACGTCTCCGACGCTTTGAGACCGGGCCCTCGCAAACCGCGAGGCTCAACGCGCGCAGCCGCCTCCATCACGCTCTCCAGAGGTTGGGGGGCGGCTGCCCGGATTCATCGCAAGGAGGCGGCTTCATGATGGTCATGCGTTCGTTGCATTCCTCAAGGCGGGTCTGCGGTTTTGGCGCAGGGCGGCTGCTGGCGCTTCTGGCGGTTTTGGCTGCGATTTGGAGTTTGAGCGTCGGCGCCCAGCAAGCGTCTGCCCAAAAACTCACGCTCAGTCAGATTGAAGGCTTGGTTGCGCACAGCGTGCCGGACTCCGTTCTGGCTGCCCAGATCGAGCGCCGCGGATTGGCCTTTGCGCCGACGCATGCCATCATCGACGATCTGCGCGCCAAGGGCGCCGGACCGCTGACAATAGCTGCGATCGAAACCATGATCCGCGGCGGAGCAAATGCAGGAGGCACCGGGCCACAAGGGCCGGCGGCCGCGGCCACGCCCCCCTACGACGCATCGGTGCCGATGCTGTCGAAGGCGCGGCAAACCATACCGATCGAGGTTGCAAGCATCTTTCGCTCTCTCGATGACGGCAATCCCCAAGGCGCACGCCAGTTTGTTTCCCCTGACATCCTCAATAACACACATCAACTCGACCAAATTTGTATCCCCTATACGTACAGGGCGCATTACATCGTCTCCATTGTGGAACGTCCTGAGGATCTCTTTGAAACGCGGGTTCGAGTTCTCATCAAACCCTTCAAAGAAGTGGCGCAGGTCTTCTGGTTCCGCGCCAGCAACGGAGTTTTTGTCCTTACTGGTGTGGATCCGGATCAGTTCTCCACCGAGGCGGAGCAGGCCAAGGAATCCGTACGCCAGTTCATCTTTGCCGCCAAAGGCGGGCGATGGGACGTCGCGGCGCGCTACGCATCGCCTCACCTGCCTCTTGATCCACTGAAGGCGCCGAAGTACACGGCGTATTTTGACAAGATCACGACGGCGAATGCTTCGTTTGACAAAACCCTCTATGACGGCGGGATACGGCTGTTGATTCGGGTCGATGTGCGGGGCGGTCTCTGGTATCTCCCCGATTTCCTGGTCGATCCCGCAACCGGCCTCATCGTTCGGGCTTTCTTCCGGTCGCCTGAGAATATCTACTCCGAGGTTCCAGACCCCGCCGGCGTCACGGACCCCGATTTCGAGGCTTACACTCTGCAGCGCTTCGGTCTTGAGGCTGACGCCGAGCGCGCCATTGCAAATGCGCAAGCGGCGAGGATTTCAGTGGACAACGGCCCTCGTCGATACACGGTGGACGAGTGCCGGGCTGACGACGGAAAGGTGATCTGCACCGGAGAAGAAACCTATCTTGGCCAGGGAACATTCGACACCTCGATGAATCTTTCCGCTGGATTCCTGACCGACGACCACGGCGGCAAATTCAGTCGATCCGATGCTTGGTTCGGGTCGCTTTCAGGGCCGCACAATATGGCCGCTCAACTGGTTTCGGGAGTGCCGGTGAATTGTGTTTGGGTTTACGACGGCTTTACGCCCGGAGCGCAACACGTCGACCTGACGTTCCCCAATGGAGCCGTCCTGTCCAATGTGCCTCTGATCAATGCGGCCCGGGGTGGCGGCATAGCTGAGGCCCCGATGCTGGCTCAAACCATGCAACTCATTCAGGACACGATGAAAGAACAGGGGCCGCTGGATTACGTGTTAACCACCAGCAACCGGAATAACCCGTCGGCCGTATCCCTCATGAAAGTGCACAGTGCCGAGTACACAGTTGCGGCCGACCTGGCAACCTGCACCCTTCACGTCGCATTCGCAGAAGACGACAGTTTGGAAACTTCCGTAGGCGGAAAAACGTTTGCCGCCGGAACGTATGACCAGCATTCGCAGGTAGACACTACAGTCCCTTTCAAGAGTGTGGAAGGGATCACCGTCGAGAGCAGGCAGGATTCTCAGAATCATTCCCTTGTGGGAGTGGGTCACCCTGAACTTTGGGCAACGGTGGCGCCTTCTGTCTTTGTCGTGCAGCTCTCGGCCTCGAAGCCCGTGTTTTCCGCTCATCTGTCGACTACGAAAGGCAGCGAGGCGCCGCAGGTGAGCGACAAGACCGGCATGTTGACAGAATTCCTGTTCCGCGATGAGGCGATGGCCAACCGCGTAGCCAAGGCCATGCGTCAGGCGGTCGAGCTATGCGACGGCGGCAACAAAGAACCGTTTTGAGGCGAAGATGAATGATGCGTGATGTTCGAGAAATTGGCAGACTGCGATCAGCAAAGATTCCGCCTCACGGAGTTCTATGATGAAAGCCCGGCAATCCTTCTTTTCTGCGCACAGGTTTCAAGGTTTTGGCGTCGCGATCTTTTTGCTCATCACGGCGGTAACTGTTGTTCTCTGGCCCACCAGTGCAGAATGCCAGCAGCCACCCGTACCCAAGCTGGCACTCAGCCAGGTCGAAGAACTGGTTGCGCACGGCGTGCCGGACACGGCTCTGGCTGCCCAGATCGAGCGCCGCGGATTGGCCTTTGCGCCCACCCATGCCATCCTCGACGATCTGCGCGCCAAAGGCGCGGGACCGCAAACCCTGGCGGCCATTACGGCTCTGATTCCACACGCAGCGGCTGCAGAGAGTCCCAGCCCTCATGGGCAGGCCGGACCCAACTCGCAAAAACCGCGGCTCACGCGCACACAATTGGAGCAGATGCTCCGCAACCACGCGCGCGACGACCTTGTTGCGCGGCAAATCCGTTCCAGCTCGATCGGTTTTCAACTGACGAAAAAGATCGTGGACGATTACGCCGCCAAAGGCGCCGGGCCGGAGACCGTGGCCGCTCTACGTGAGCAAATTCGTTCGGGAACCGTGGAGATTCATTCCGAGCCCGGAAGCCAGGTGCTCCTCGACGGAGAGGCCGCGGGAACCGTGGGACCCGGCGGCGTCCTCGCCATTGAAGACGTGCCCGAAGGAAATCATGATCTCATTGGCAAGAACGAGGGATACCAGGACGGCCACTTCGAGTTCACTCTCGCGAACCTAGAGCACAAGATGCTGATCTTGCCGCTCGAGTGGCTGGGAGGGTACCTTTCCGTGTCGGCCCAGCCGGCCGACGCTACGATTCGCACCTCCGGTCCTCGCTCCTTCGAAGGCGCGGCAAGCCAAATGAAGGTTCCTCCGGGCAATTACACCGTCAACGTGTCGTTGGACGGCTATCTTACCCAGACGCGCAGCTTTCAGGTGGCGGCGGGCGAGCACCGCGAGGAGCAAGTCCAACTTGCTGTTGATCCCTCATTCATTGCTGCAAGACTTTCCGAAGCGCAGGCAAAGCTGGATGGTGGCGACTACATTGAGGCCATAGAAGCAGCGCGAAGGATATTGGCAGCCAACCCCCGTCAGGCCCAAGCTCTCCGTATTGCGGCCGAGGCGTACTGGCATATTGGCGACGGCAATCGTTTTGTCGAGACCGGAGTGCAGGCGATCGATGAAGGCGAAGCGGTAACGATCCCGCTCATGCATGTGCACAATTTCCCGCACCCTATGGTTCATCAAGTCACACTGACGATCGATAAGAAAGGCATTACCTACACGCCGCCACAGGACGCCTCCGGATGCAAACTGCAAAAGTTCACCGAGCCCTATAGCGCATTGCGATCCGCGGCGATGGATACCACTATCCCTGGAGCAACCGCTCTCGACCTGCAATTTATCGGGCCCAAGACACTCGGAGGATTCATCAAGAGCGATGTCGATGAACATGGTTACCCGATCCTGCGAGTGAGTTTTCTGGTCGTCGGATCGGAGGCCAGGCACGCCCGCGTTTTTGGAAATCCCGACCCGAATTATGTCCCCTTCAGCTCTCCGGGAAATGCACCGGAGCTGATGCGCGCAGCAGAGAGTCTCATCAATCGCGTCAAACAGTGATCCGTGTGAATGGGCCATGAGGAGCGGTTTGTGGGGATCACCTCAATTCGAATTCATCTCGAAGCCGATCGGCGCCGCAATCGCCAGAGAGAAGGGGCCATGAGTCACGCAGCGGCAAGTCGGATGCGCCGGCGGACCGGACATGAACGCGCGGAATGTTTCCTCTTGCTTTGTCGATTGGCGCGGCGCGGTGGTGAGAAGGCGGCAGAGAAACGAGGTGTTTGATGTTGTGTCCAGCCTGTGGTTCCCAGGTGTCGGAGGACCGCGCCTTCTGCGGAAGCTGCGGCGCTGACTTGCGGCCGGAGTCGCCATCCGCTGTTGCGCGTGCGGCCGTGGCCAAGCCGGTTCCCCGCCACAGAGTCCGCCGGATGGTCAAGACCGTTTCCGCCATGCTTCTGCTGGCCGCCGCGGCCTGCGCCGGCTGGTATTTCGCAGGCGTCCGGCTCGACATCGTCACCGTTCCCGGCGCGGCCCAGGTAGACGTCGACGGAAAGAGCCGCGGCATCACAGACGGATCCTCGGGAGGACTCACGGTCTGGTTTCTGCCCCACGGAACGCATGTCATCGCGGTTTCAGCGCAGAATTACCTGGATGCGTCGCAGACCGTGACCGTTCCCTGGTTCGAGTGGCGCCGCCCCGTGCAATTCGTGCTCGCTGCGCCGCAGTACAACGTGACGGTCCTCACCCAGCCGCCGGATACAACGGTGCAGATCGATGGCAAGGACGCCGGAGTTTCGGGACCGGAAGGCAGCCTGGTTCTGACCAATGTTGCGCGTGGCGAGCATGCCCTGGTGGCATTCCACGATGGATACCCCACGTGGTCGGGCACCATGATCGTGGAGGGACCGTTGACCTTCCCCATCGATCTGTCCACCGCCGCAGCCGCGCAGGAGAAGGACATTGGCGACCGCCTACAGCAAATCGACCAGCTCTTTGTCCAGGGCCAGGCCGCCGAGGCCGAAACTCAATGCCGGGCTCTGCTCTTGCAGTACCCCGGCAACCGCGAGATTCTCGGCATGCTACAGAAAGTCCATGGCTCCGCAACCGGAACCGGGAACCCGGAGCCTCCCAATGCACCGATCGACCTCAACTCGCCTGGCAACTCAAATGTGCCGGCGATGGGCGCGGGGACCTCGGGTGGCGCCGGGATGGGATTTGGGCAGGGCAACGGGTACGGCGGCAACACGGGTGGCCTCTATCAGGTTGGCGGCAGGGTATCGGCGCCGGTGGCGATCTTCCAGCCCAATGCCGAATTCTCTGACGAAGCGCGGCGCGCCAAGTACCAGGGCGTTTGCATTGTTGCGCTCATCGTCGACACGCAAGGCAATCCGCAGAACGTTCACGTCACGCGATCGCTGGGCATGGGATTGGATGAGAAAGCCATTGAAGCGGTGCAGCAGTACAAGTTCAGGCCGGCCCTGCTCGACGGCAGGACCCCGGTGCCGGTGGCGATCACCATACAGATCGATTTCCGGCTGTATTGACAATCCTCGCGGCGGCTGGCAAATCCCGGCAGAAAAAGCGCGGGGCGAGGGCCGCGGCGCCTCTCGCCAAGGCGTAAGATGTCCGCAGAAATCCTTTGCAAAACGGAGGACGCCATGTCATTCCGCACTTTGTTCCTCAGCCGGCTGCTTGGACTCTATTTCCTGATTTGCGGCCTGGCAATGATCGTTCACAAACAGATCTTTACGTCTGCGCTCGCTACGGTTCCGGGCAACCCAATGGCTCTTTGGTGGAGCTCGTTGCTCATTTCGCTCGCCGGACTGGCGATGGTTCTCGCGCACAATGTGTGGTCAAAACCCCCGGTGGTGGTCATCGTAACTGTTTTGGGATGGCTGACACTCATCAAGGGCATTGCCTATCTTTTTCTGCCGGCAAAGTGGCTGGAGGGGTATTTCCAGGCAGTGCTCAACTGCCCGGCATGCTTGTATTTGGCGACGGCCTTCATGCTGGTGCTGGGCGCGTACCTGACGTATGAGGGATTCAAGTCGAAGCCCGCATAGAGGACCCGAGCCGCGCGCTACTTCAATTTCATCTCGAAGCCCAGCGGGAACACGTCGCTGAAGGCCATAGTGCGCGTGCCATCCGCCATGGGAAAGACCACCGGCGCGTCGGGCAGGATGAACTCGGCCAACACCTGCCGGCAAGCGCCGCACGGCGGACTGGGCAGTCCATTCAGATTGGCGATGGCCACAACGTCGATTCGAATCTCCGGCCCGAACTGAGAAACGGCCCGCACCAGCGCCGCACGTTCGGCGCAGATGGTGAGCCCGAAGCTCACATTCTCGACATTGGTCCCGGTCACGATTTCTCCGTTGGTCAGCCGCAGCGCTGCGCCCACACGGAATTTTGAATAGGGCGAATAAGAGTTCTGTGCAGCCTGCTCGGCGAGCTTGAGCAGCGGTTCGAGCGCCGCCTGGGTCTGGTTCGTCATAAAGAGTGCCCCGATACTTGAAATCGGGCGGAGATTAGAGGCTAATCCATTTGCCTCGGGATGTATATATGGGAACGGGCGGTACGGAACCCGGATGCCAACCGGCGTTTCCGCGGAGACGGGTTGATGCAAATGAGGAGATGGAGCGGATGCAGCTTTAACTGCCGTGAGCGCGCTCTGCTGCCGTGGCTGTTTCTCGCTGGAGTCCTGGCGTCGGTTTTCATTGCAGTGCACGGCAAAACGAGCGCCGCCGCGCAGCAGCAGCCAGCGCCCGAGCCGTCAGCCGCACCGGCGCCGGTCTTCGATGTCGCCGCTATCCATCAACACATCCCCGAGCCGCATGAGCACAACTCCATCTGGAGTTCGCCCTCCGACGGGCACTTCCGCGCGGAGAACATCTCCGTCATTATGCTTATCCACTGGGCCTACGAAATGCCGGAAGCGCGAATCCTTGGCGCCCCCGGATGGACCAACGCCGCGCACTTCAATATTGATGCCGCGGCCGATCCCTCCGTCGACGCGCAGTTGAAGGGGCTCAGCTCCGACGCCGGCCGTAAGCAGAAAGAGAAGATGGTACAGGCGCTCCTCGCCGACCGCTTTAAGCTCGCCACACACACTGAATCGCGTGAACTGCCCATCTACGTCCTTGTGGTCGCAAAAGGCGGACCAAAGCTCGGCGCTCTGAAGTCGAGCGGCACGACCGTCAACCACGGCCGCGACCACATCGAGGTGGAAGGGGCTAACAGCGCCGCACTTCTCGCCGAAGAACTATCGAAGGAGGTCGGCCGCGATGTCGTGGACAAAACCGGCATGACCGGCCGTTACCATCTGATGCTCAAATGGACTCCGGATGACGCCACGGAGCCCCAGCTTCTGAATGGCGCTCCAGTCGACTCCAGCCCTTCGCTCTTCACCGCGCTCGAAGAGCAGCTCGGCCTCAAGCTGCAGCCCGCCAAAGGCCCGGTGCAGGTACTTGTGATCGACTACGTGGAGATGCCGTCGGAGAATTAGCTTCCCCTGATCCCTGTTCCCTAGTCCCTAGTCCCTCATTCCCTGCCTCTCTCAAGTTGCGCGCCGAGCTTCCGATAAGGCTCTTGAGTGTCCGTCGCCCGGGGTGTGAACCCGGCCGCCGGACGAGTGGGAGCCATGGACGATCTGACGAGGGAGTTCCTGATCGAGAGCCAGGAAGGGCTGGACCGCATGGAGCGGTGCCTCACGGAGTTGGAGGAGCGGCCGCAGGATACGGGCCTTCTCGCCGAAATCTTCCGTTCCGTGCACACCATCAAGGGAACCACGGGATTCCTTGGCTTTAAACGCCTGGAGAAGCTGGCCCACGCTGGCGAGAACCTGTTGGGCCTGCTGCGCGACGGCAAAATGACCGCCAACCCTGCTGTAATCACGGCGCTGCTGCATCTGCTGGACGGCCTCCGCGACCTGCTGAAGGCGATTGAAGCCGCGGGCAGCGACGGCGACGGGGACGACGCGGCGTTAATTGCGCGGCTCGAAGAACTGCAAGCTCCGGCGCAGCAAGCCAAGGCCAGGAATGCCGTCGCAGCGCACGCCGCGCGCCAAGCCGCCGCGCTCAAGGCCGGCGCTGCTGCCGCGGAACCGGAACCGGCTGCCGCGGATCCCGCTCACGCCGTTACTGCGCCCCGCGCCGCCACCCAAATCCAGGCGCTGGAACCCGCAGAAGCTGCTGCCGATGCCGTCGCGCTGACGCCCGCCGAAGCCTCAAAGTCGCGCGCGCAGGGAGCCGCTTCCGAAAGCACGTTGCGTGTGGATGTGACCCTGCTGAACCGCATGATGAATCTGGTGGGCGAGCTGGTGCTCACCCGCAACCAGGTGCTGCAGGCCACGGCCGCCGATCCCAACATGACGCTGCTTTCGCGCCGCCTCGACATGGTCACGGCCGATCTTCGCGAATCCGTGATGAAGGCGCGCATGCAGCCCGTCTCCAACGTCTTCTCCAAGATGCCGCGCATGGTTCGCGATTTGACGCATGTGCTCGGCCGCCGTGTGTGCCTGCAGATGGAGGGCCAGGAGACGGAGCTCGACAAGAGCCTGCTCGAAGCCATCAAGGATCCGCTTACGCACGCGGTGCGCAATGCGCTCGATCATGGCATTGAGCCGCCTGCCAGGCGCGAGGCCGCGGGCAAAGATCCCGAGGGCACGCTGACGCTGCGTGCCGCCCAGGAGGGCAGCCATGTGGTCATCGAGGTCTCTGACGATGGCGCGGGCATGGCAGTCGAGAAGATTCGCAGCAAGGCCGTCGAGCGCGGGCTGCTTTCGGCGGAACGCGCCGCGCAACTGGGCGAGCGCGATCTGCTGCAGCTGGTCTTTGTGCCGGGCTTCTCGACCGCGGCCGAGGTCACCAACGTCAGCGGGCGCGGCGTGGGCATGGATGTGGTCCGCACCAACGTGGAAAAGATCGGCGGTAAGGTGGAGATCGATTCGCGCCTGGGCAAGGGCACCACCCTGCGCATGCGCATTCCCCTCACCCTCGCCATTATTCCGGCGCTCATCGTGCGCAGCATCGGCCAGAGCTTCGCGCTGCCGCAGGGCGCGCTCTCCGAGCTGGTGCACGTTCCGCCCGAGCGGGCCGCCACGGCCATCGAATGGATGGAAGGCGCGCCGCTCTACCGGTTGCGGGGCCGTCTGCTTCCGCTGGTCTTTCTGGACCAGCTGCTGATGCCGGGCCACGCGTGCAAGCTTTCCACCGAGCGCGACAACTTCATCGCCGTGCTCGATGCCGATGGCCGCCGCTTCGGGCTGATCGTCGATTCCCTTGCCGATCCCGAAGAAATCGTGGTGAAGCCCTTGAGCACGGTGCTCAAGAATATCGGAATGTTTTCCGGGGCCACGGTTCTTGGCAATGCCGATCTCGCCCTCATTCTCGATCCTGGATCGATTGCTGTAAGGACCGGCGTGACCATGAGCAGCGAGGAGGAATCTGCGCAAGCCATGGAAGAGGAGAGCGAGAGCGAAACGGCGCGCATGCGCTACCTGCTGGTGGAAGTGGCGGGGCGCCAGGCCGCGGTGCTGCTGGCCGACGTGCTGCGCATCGAGCAGGTTCCCTTTTCGCGGATCGAATACATCGGCTACCGGCCGGTGCTCAACTTCGAGGGCCAGTTGCTGCCGGTCGAGGACTCGGGCGGCATTCTGGCCGCAGCGCAGGGAGATCCCAACACCCAGGTTGTGGTCGTGGTTTGCCGCGACGGCGGTCGCCACGTGGGCATCGCGGTTTCGCACGTGCTCGACGTGACCTCGGGCGGCAATCTCTTCGAGGCCGGCACGGGAACGCGCACCGAGGGGGTCACGCTGCTGAAGGATCGCGTCACCAGCGTCGTCGATCTAGGCGGCGTGCCGCCGCTGCCCGTGAATGAACGCTTGCCTGAGGGTTGGCAGCAGACAACGGAGGCTCTGGGATGAGTACGGGAGCAAGCGCAATCCATCGCAAACAGAAGAATGAGGCGCTGGTGGAAGTATGTTCGGTGCGCGTGGGCGCCACGCTGTTCGGCATACCCATCCAGCACATTCTTGAGATTGTGGGCTCGGCCCGTCCCCAGCCCATTCCGCTGGCGCCGGGTTTTGTGGGCGGCCTGGTGCACTATCGCGGCGACGTGCTCACCACCGTGAGCCTGCGCTATCTGCTCGATCTCCCGCCCCTCGACGGAGCCCAGGACGTCCTGGTGCTGGAGAGCGCGGGAGGATGCTTCGGGCTGCAGGTGGACTCGGTGGGCGAGGTGCTCACCGTCTCCGCGGTCGACCACGAGCCCAATCCCTCGATTCTCGACGCAGGTCGCCGGGCGTTGCTGGCCGGCGCGTACAAGCTCAAAGCCGGCCTGCTTGTCATGCTCGATCCGGAGCGGCTCGACCCGGCGCGCCTTGACCCGGCGCGTCCGAGCGCGGCCCAGGTGGCTTAGAACTTGTTGCATAATTCGAGTTCCGTGAAAGGGCACGACTTTAGTCGTGCCGAAAAGGGCCAGGAAGACGAGGGGTTTTAACCCCTGAGGGAAGTTTTTCAACCGATTCCAAGGATTTACGCAACCAGCTCCAAGTCTGCCGGGATCACTTCTGCCAGGAGGAACATCATGCGCGCATTGATCGTCGACGACTCGCGCTTCGTAAGGGGCTATTTGCGCGGCATGCTCGAAGAACGCGGCATCGCGTGCGACGAGGCCGCCGATGGTCGCGCGGGGCTGGAGCTGCTGCATGGCGACTTGCGCTTCGACCTCGCCCTGGTGGATTGGAACATGCCGGTGATGAACGGCCTGGAGTTGCTGCACCAGTTGCGCGCCGAAGGATTCAGCGACCTGAAGGTGATGATGGTGACCACCGAGGCCGAGAACGACTACATCGTGCGCGCCCTCGAAGCCGGAGCCGACGAATATCTGATGAAGCCCTTCGATGACGAGGCCCTGAACGAAAAACTGGCCATGCTTGGCCTGGTCGAGGCATGAATCATGACGAGGCCCGAACGTATCACGAGGCCTGAACGATGACGGCCGCAAATCGCATCCGGGTTCTCATTGTGGATGACTCCGCCGTGATGCGGAGTCTGCTGCGGTCTGTCATCCTCTCCGATCCCGGCCTGGAAGTGGCCGGGACCGCAGCCGACGGCGCTTCGGCGCTGGAGTCTCTCCGGCTCGAGCGTCCCGATCTGATCTTGCTCGATGTGGAAATGCCGGTGATGGACGGCCTGGTGACGCTGCGCGAGGTACGCGCGCGCGGCCACACCATGCCGGTGATCATGTGCAGCTCACTCACCCAGCGCGGCGCCAGGGTGACCATTGAAGCGCTGGCCAGCGGGGCGAGCGATTACGTTGCCAAGCCCACTGGCCAGGCGGGGCGCGAATCCGCCATGCGGGCGCTGGCGCAGGAGCTCGTTCCCAAGATTCGCGCGCTCACCGGCCACCCGCAGGCGCGGCCCGCAACGGCTGCCGCGCCGCGCACTGTGCTGGCCATGCCGCCGGCGCCGCCACCGCCTCCGCGCGCGCCTGTCAAGCCGCTGGTGCTCGCCATCGGCGTCTCCACCGGTGGCCCGGCGGCGCTCGACGTGCTTCTCCCGGAGCTGCCTGCCGGCTTTCCACTTCCGGTTCTCATCGTGCAGCACATGCCCGAAGTCTTTACGCGGCTGCTCGCCGAGCGCCTCAGCCGCCGCTGTGCTTTGCCGGTTTCGGAAGCTGCAGAAGGCATGCCTGCCTCCGCCGGTTGCATGTACATTGCGCGCGGCAACTGGCACATGGAAGCGCTGCCCGCGGCGCGCCCCGGCGCGCCGGCGACGGTTCACCTGACGCAGGGCCCGCCGGAAAACCATTGCCGGCCCTCCGTGGACACGCTCTTTCGCTCCGCGGCGCGTGTGTACGGATCGGGTGTGCTCGCCGTGGTGCTAACCGGTATGGGATATGACGGTCTGGCCGGCTCGCGCGTCATTTGCGAACAGGGCGGATCCGTCTTGGCGCAGGACCAGGCTACGAGCACGGTGTGGGGCATGCCCGGAGCCGTGGCCCAGGCCGGCC
>Ga0326728_10020259_pt1 | contig 12723 bp, 9 predicted proteins | sample MB3enrmetagenome_FD_207602 | JGI IMG/M metagenome (GOLD analysis project Ga0326728, IMG submission 207602) | Lab enriched peat soil microbial communities from McLean, Ithaca, NY, United States - MB31MN | ecosystem: Environmental > Terrestrial > Soil > Wetlands > Peat | place: USA: New York...
GCTGGAAGGATAGGCTGAAATACACCGCCATGAGCCAGGCAACGACCGGGAACGAGAGAATCAGTTCGATGCGATAGCGCATCATGAATGCGCCGAAGAACAGCATGCACGCCGCGGCATAAAACGTCGCCGAATTGAGCAGCGATTCCTCGCTGTAGCAGGCGAACGACCGGCGATAACCGGCCGCGGCGGCGGGATCGCCGATCTGCCGGTACTCGGAGAAGCGCTTGAGGCTCATGAAGTAACATCCCAGCATCCAGTACGAAAAGAGCAGAGAGGCCGGTGGAAGCATCGTGGTAACTACGGAGTACCAGCCAAGGCAGAAGCGCAGTGGATTGTTGATCGATTCGCTCAAGACGTCGATATAGGGAGCATCCTTGCTTCTCACCGGAGGGATGTTATAGATGCACCCCATGATCCATAGCGCGGCGGCGCTTAGAAGAAAGCCTTGACCCAGCGAGCTGCCCAGCGCCAGTCCGGCCAGCATCATTGCGATCCACTGCGCGTAGCCCCATCCCGTATGCACCAGGCCGCTGGCGGCGGGCCGGTTCTTCTTGATGGGATGCAGCCGGTCGAAAGGAGCGTCGAGAATCTCATTGATGACATAGTTGCTGCAGGCAATAAGAGTGGCCGCGACCAGCCCCACGAGAATTCGAATCAGCAGCCGCGGCGACAGGCCGCTGCCGGTCATGGCCATCGCCAGAACGATTCCAGGGACAATGAATATCTGCTTGATGCTGTGATCGAGTCTCATGATTCGCAGATGCGCAATCACGCGCTCACGGAGCTTGACTCGATCGTTCGGCGCTGTCATTCGGTCTCTCGTTTCATGGCTGGGAATCACCCTGTAAATCCGCAAGAGTCCCGGTGCGGAGTGGCGGCCACACCTTAGGCACCGATTTAACTCATGATGGGAGAATCATACAGCCTGCTCCAGTGGCGCGCAATCGCCCTCAGTCTCTTATCTCGCGCCCCGCTTCCACTATCGAAACCGGCTACAATCGAACTATGAGAGTAACCGTGGGCGTCTCCGGCGGAATTGCCGCATACAAGGCGGCGGAACTGGTGCGCGCCTTGCAGCGCCAAGCTCTTGAAGTCCACGTGGTCATGACCGCGGCGGCCGGCAGGTTCGTCCAGCCGCTCACCTTTGCCGCGCTCACAGGCCACAAGGTCGTCACCAGCCTTTGGGACGAATGGGATTCGGGCGATGCCGGCGCCGCCCAGAACGGCATCGAGCACATCTCCGAGGCGCAATGGGCCGATGCGCTGGTCGTTGCCCCGGCCACGGCAAACATCCTGGCCAAATTCGCTCACGGCATCGCCGACGATTTCCTCACCACGCTCTATCTGGCCACCACCGCGCCCGTCCTGGTGGCTCCCGCAATGAACGTCAACATGTGGGAGCACCCGGCCACGCGAGCCAACCTGGAAGTCCTCCGCCAGCGCGGCGTGCGCGTTGTCGAACCGGGCGCGGGCGAACTGGCCTGCGGCATGGTGGGCGCGGGACGCATGGCCGAGCCTGAGGCGATTGCCGATGCTGTGCTCGCCGCTCTCGGCCGCCGTCACGATCTGGCCGGCGAGGTCGTCTTGGTCACTGCCGGCGGCACGCGCGAGGCCCTCGACCCGGTCCGCTTTCTGGGCAACCGCTCCAGTGGCAAGATGGGCTACGCGCTGGCCGAGGCCGCCGAAAGCCGCGGCGCGAAGGTGATTCTCATCAGCGGGCCGTCGGCGCTGCATCCGCCCGCGCATTGCGAGCTGATTCAGGTCACCACCGCCGGCCAGATGCGGCAGGCCGTCCTCGATCGCATGGCAGAGGCCACGCTGGTGGTCAAAGCCGCCGCCGTGGCCGACTACAAGCCCGTCAACGTCTCCGAGCACAAGCTCAAGCGCACCGGCCCCATGACCCTCGAACTGGAGCCGACGGAAGACATACTGGCCGAGGTCGTGCGCCGCCGCCGTCCCGGCCAGCTCATTGTGGGTTTCGCCGCCGAGACCGAGAACCGCGTGGAAAACGGCCGCGCCAAGCTGCTCAGCAAGGGCGCGGACGCCATCGTGGTCAACGATGTCTCAGGCGACGGCGTGGGCATCGATTCGGACCTGAACGCCGCCGCCTTCCTCACCCTCACCACGGCCATCGAGCTGCCTGAGATGCCCAAGCGCAAGCTCGCCGACCGCATCCTCGACGAGATTCTCACCCTCCGCCGCCCCCTCTCGTTGATGCTGGAATTCGACGACCATGAGGATGGGAATCCGCGGCAGGAACAGGCGTCGAGCCAGTCCACCCAGCCCACTGCCCGGCCGCCAGCAACTGGGCGGCTCATCGTGGAGTAGGAGAATTGGCGCGACTGCTCGATCCCGCAACCCGCGATGCCTTGCTGGCGCGCGTCCGCTTCTACCGCGATCTCGGCCTCACCGAGTTCTACCGCCGCCCCGTGGACACAAGTCAGGAAACAGATCTGGGTGCCCCATCCTTTCCGCTTCTTTCCGCGGAAAGGGTGGGAGACACGAAATCTCAAACGGGAACCGTTTACGGGGAAGATTTCCAAGCGCATCCCGCCTTTTTCCAGGAGGATCAACCGATTCCCGCACGAAGAGTCTTTCCCGCCCCTCCTCAAGTCGCGGAAGCCGTTCCTGCCGCCGGCCGCGCCGCCGCCCTCCAGCTCATCCGCGACGAGATCGGCGACTGCACGCGCTGCGCCCTGCACTCCGGCCGCACCAAGCTGGTCTTCGCCGACGGCTCGCCCGCCGCCCGCCTAATGTTCGTCGGCGAGGGGCCGGGCGCCGACGAGGATGCGCAGGGACTGCCCTTCGTCGGCAGGGCCGGCCAGTTGCTCAACAACATGATCGCCGCCATGGGCCTCAAGCGCGAAGAGGTCTACATCGCCAACGTGGTCAAGTGCCGTCCGCCGGGCAACCGCACCCCGGAGCCGGACGAAGCCAATACCTGCTCTCCGTTCCTCTTCCGCCAGATCGACGTCGTGCGCCCCGAGGTGCTGGTCGCTCTGGGAGCCACCGCCGCCACCTATCTGCTCGGCCAGCGCCAGCCCCTCGCCGGTCTTCGCGGCCGCGTGCACTCCTTCCGCGGCGCACGCCTCATCGTCACCTACCATCCGGCATATCTCCTCCGCGACCCGCGCCAGAAGAAAGAGGCCTGGGCCGACCTGCAGATCGCCATGCGCGAACTGGGCCTCAAGGCGCCCGCGCGCGGCTGAGCAAGACCGAGCAGCGGCCGCCCGCCGCCGGCGCGAATGTTACAGTTAAGTTTTGCTCAACATGTTTGCCACCTCCCAGCACGCGCACTTCATCGGAATCGGCGGCATCGGCATGAGCGGCATCGCCGAGATTCTGCTCAACCTCGGCTTTCGCGTCTCCGGCTCCGATCTGCGCCGCGGGCCGGTAACTGACCGGCTTGCCCAGTTGGGCGCTGCCATCTACGAAGGCCATGACGCCGCCAACGTAGCCGGGGCCACGGTCGTGGTCACCAGCTCTGCGGTTGGCGCCGCCAATCCCGAGGTTCTCGAGGCCCATGCCCGCAAGATTCCCGTCATCCAGCGCGCGGAGATGCTGGCCGAGCTGATGCGCCTCAAGTACGGCATCGCCATCGCCGGCATGCACGGCAAAACCACCACCACCTCCATGGTGGCCTCCGTGCTCTCCGCCGGCGGCCTCGATCCCACCGTGGTTGTCGGCGGCCGCGTTGACGCTCTGGGCTCCAACGCGCGCCTGGGAACCACCCAATACCTGGTGGCCGAGGCCGATGAGAGCGACCGCTCCTTCCTCAAGCTCTCGCCCATCCTCGCCGTGGTCACCAACCTCGACCGCGAGCACATGGACTGCTACCGCGACATGGACGACGTGGAGCGCGCCTTTCTGGCCTTCATGGACCGGGTGCCGTTCTACGGGGCGGTGACCGCCTGCATCGACGATCCCCTGCTCAAGGCTATTCTGCCCCGCGCCCGCCGCCGCGTCTTCACCTATGGCGTTGACACCGAAGCCGACTTCCGGCTGGAGTTTGTCCAGGCCGGCCAGGGCTGCTTCGCGCGGTTTCTGGTCCACACCGCCCAGGGACCGCTCGGTCCCTTCGAACTGCGCGTGCCCGGCCGCCACAACGTCCTCAACGCCGCCGCGGCGGTGGCCATCGCGCATCAGCTCGGCGTTGAGGCGGAGAAGATCGCCGAGGGGCTCAACCGCTTTCGCGGCGTCGATCGCCGCTTCCAGCAGCGCGGCGCGGCCCGCGGCGTCGCCGTGGTGGACGACTACGGCCACCATCCCACCGAGATTCGCGCCACCCTGGCCGCCGCCCGCGAGTGCGGCTACCGGCGCATCCACGTCGTCTTCCAGCCCCACCGCTTCACGCGCACCCTCGATCTTATGGACGAGTTCAGCGGCGCATTCCACGACGCGGACACCCTGGCCGTCCTGCCCATCTACGCCGCCAGCGAGGAGCCCATCCCCGGCGTAACCGCCGAGCGCCTGGCCGAGCGCATCCAGGATTCCAGCCGCGCTCAGGGGCCGGCGGTCCAATTCGCTCCCGACTTTCCCGCCGCCGTTGCCGCCGCTGTCTCCCAGGCCCGCGAGGGCGACCTTATCCTCACCCTCGGCGCCGGCAGCGTCAGCCAGCTCGCTGCGCAGATTCTGGCCGCGCTGGAAGCATAAGCCTTCCACGCCGCGCGGCCGGCGATGGGATTTCGCGCCCAAACGCAAAAAAGCCCTGACAGCTTCAGCTGTCAAGGCTCGTTTGCGATGATGACTTGCCTGGAATCGCCCTTGCCCAGGCCTGAGCCTACCGCGCCAGCTTCCTGCGCAATGCGCCGGCCAGACCCACCAGGCCGGTGCCGAGCAGAAGCAGGCTGCCGGGCTCGGGCACGACCGTTCCGCCGTCGAGCGTCACGCCGTTGATAGCGAAATTCTGAGAGACGTCGAAATCTGGGGTGGTACCGGCGCTGTACTGCACCAGGTTGAATGTGACCCAGGTGATGGGCGACGAACTCTCGATTCCGATATAGGGAGCACTGCCGTTGTTGGAATCACCGGCGTCGCCTGCGCTTATATCGGTGAAGCAGCCGTTGACGTCGCAAATTTGCACATCGAAGGGGCCATAGAAAACATTCGTATCGATCTGTGCCCCGATCTGGGTGTACCCCTCACCAATAAACGTCAAAGTCAGCGGGCCGCTGTTGTCCGCCCAGTTCAGCCAGTCGCCTGGGGCGAAATCACTCAAATAGTCGGGAGAAGCACCCTCCTGCGTCAACGCTCCCACCCCGCGGAAGTACCCGTGTCCGGAATTCGCGTAGGTGCCAATGCCCGATATGCCATCGGCCGTATGAAAACCGAAGTCATTGGGAATCCCTGTGTTGTCAGCTCCGAGCTGCGACCAGTCTATCGAGTCGGTCTCGGCCGGCCGGGATGTCACCAGGCTATCCGCGCGCGCTGTCACGGCGGCCGCCAGAAAGACCGCCAGAGCCAAGGCAGCCGTTCTCATCGTCGAAATGGGCTTTGGGGGATTCATCATCTTCACTCCGCGGAACAGGCGATCGTTTGGGGGGTTGAGTGGCAAAGACCGCAATCGGGTCTGGCATTCAAACCGGCGCACCTTCCGCTTTCGGCCGGTCAAACGAGATAGTGACGCAATGCATTCCGAGAGACAAACAACCTTTAGCAGGTTGCGCCGCTCTTACAGTTTCACTGCAATTCCAGGTCCAAACTCACAGATAGTAAAATCAACAACTTGCGCGATACGCGCCTTGCAAGTGTGCAAGCGAATGCAGTCGTTTGGGTAAAAGTTTTCCCATTTCGCGCTGCCTGCCCGCGCTCTTCCCGCGGTTCCGGCGCCCGAGCCAGCGGATTCCCTTCCGCGCCACCCGCGGCGGGAGCCCTCCGCCTACCATGTGGGACGCTGCACCGAAAATGTGATTATAATCACATGGGAGAAGAGAAGTTCGAGTCTTCCCGGAACTCTTCGGAAGGGAACTCCGCCACATGGCGACAGGCGACCTGGCCCTGGGTCAGTTGGAGGGCGAACTCAGCGCCCGCGAGCGCGTGGTCAACGACTTCAGCATCAACGTGGCAACGGTGAACGGCTCCGGCTCGCAATCCGCCAATAGCGTGCTGCTGAAGAGCATCTTCGGCATGGGCGTTCCGGTCAGCGGAAAGAACCTCTTCCCGTCCAACATCGCCGGACTTCCCACCTGGTATACCATCCGCGCCAGCAAGGACGGCTATGTGGCCCGCAAGCGCAGCGCCGAGGTGCTCGTCGCCCTCAACCCCGATACCGCGCGCCAGGATGTTCTCGATCTCGCCCCAGGCGGCGCGGCCATCTACGAGGAGGCCTTGGACCTCCGGCAGTATCGCGACGACGCCGTCTTCTATCCTGTCCCCTTCGACAAGATCACGGTGGCCATCTGCGCCGAGCCCAAGTTGCGCAAGCTGGTCAAGAACATGGTCTACGTGGGCGTAGTGGCCCAGTTGCTGCGCATCGACCTCGCCGTGGTCGAGAGCGGGCTGCGCAAGCAGTTCGCCCGCAAGGAGAAGGTCTTCGAGCTGAACTTCGGCGCGGTGAAAGCCGGCTTCGACTACGCGGCCCGGAACCTGACCAAGCAGGACCCCTACTTCATCGAGCGCATGGACCGCACCAAAGGCAAGATCGTCATCGACGGCAACGCGGCCTGCGGAATGGGCGCGGTCTTTGCCGGCGTGACGGTGGTGGCCTGGTATCCAATTACGCCCTCGACCTCGGTGATCGAAGCAACCACCGACCTGCTGAAGAAGTTTCGCGTCACGCCGGAGGGCAAGGCCACCTTTGCCGTCGTTCAGGCCGAGGACGAGCTGGCGGCCATCGGCATGGTGCTGGGCGCGGGCTGGGCCGGCGCGCGGGCCATGACGGCCACCTCCGGCCCCGGCATCTCGCTCATGGCCGAGTTTGCCGGCCTGGGCTACTTTGCCGAGATTCCCGGCGTCATCTTCGACATCCAGCGCTCCGGCCCGTCCACCGGCATGCCCACCCGCACCTCGCAGGCCGATCTGCTGAGCGTGGCGTTCCTCTCCCACGGCGACACCAAACACATCATGCTTTTGCCCGGCTCGGTCAGGGAGTGCTTCGAGCTGGCCTACGCCGCCTTCGACCTGGCCGAGCGCGTGCAAACGCCGGTCTTCGTCCTCTCCGACCTCGACCTGGGCATGAACAACTGGATGTCGGAGCCATTCGAGTATCCCAAAACGCCGCTCGATCGCGGCAAGGTGCTCACCGCCGAGGACCTGGAGCGCCTGGGCAGTTTCGCGCGCTACCGCGATGTGGACGGCGACGCCATTGGCTGGCGCACGCTGCCCGGAACGCGCCATCCCAAGGCCAGTTACTTCACGCGCGGAACCGGCCACACCGATGCCGGCGTCTACACCGAGAAGCCGGCCGAGTATGTGGCCCTGATGGAGCGGCTGGCGCGCAAGTTCGAGAATGCGCGCAAGCTGGTTCCAGCGCCGGTTACGGTGAGCGATGGAGCCTCGAAGATCGGTTTCCTGGCCTACGGCAGCACCGATTTCGCCCTGCGCGAAAGCCTCGACCAGATCGCCCGCGAGTACGGCCGCAAGGTGGATTACATGCGCATCCGCGCCTATCCCTTCGCCCACGAGATTCACGACTTTGTGGCCTCGCACGAGCGGGTTTACGTGGTCGAGCAGAACCGCGACGCGCAACTGGCCGGCCTGCTCAAGCTCGATCTGCCCGGCGAGCAGCCGGCCAAGCTGCGCAGCATCCTCCACTTCAACGGATTGCCGCTCGACGCGCGCACCGTCACCGAAGAGTTTGCAGCCAGGGAGGGCCTCTAATGGCAACGGCAACAGCGGGTTCCAATGGTCTCAAAGTGAATCACATCGGCCTGCCGATTCTCGAGTACCGCGGCGGCAAGAGCACGCTCTGCGCCGGCTGCGGCCACAACTCCATCTCCGAGCGCATTATGCAGGCCATGTGGGAGATGGGCGTGGAGCCGGAGCGGGTGATGAAGATGAGCGGCATCGGCTGCTCCTCCAAGAGCCCCGCCTACTTCATGAGCCGCTCCCACGCCTTCAACGGCCTGCATGGACGCATGCCCTCGGTCTCCACCGGCGCCATCCTCGCCAACCACACCATGACCACGATCGGCGTCTCCGGCGACGGCGACACGGCCTCCATCGGCATGGGCCAGTTCGTCCACCTGCTGCGCCGCAATCTGCCCATGATCTACATCATCGAGAACAACGGCGTCTACGGCCTCACCAAGGGCCAGTTCTCCGCCACCGCCGACATCGGTTCCCGCCTCAAGACCGGCGTGGTCAACGATCTTCCCGGCATCGACACCTGCGCGCTGGCCATCCAGTTGGGCGCCACCTTTGTCGGCCGGTCGTTCTCCGGCGACAAGCTGCAACTGCTCTCCATGCTCAAGGCGGCCATCGCCCACAAGGGCACGGTGATGCTAGACGTGATCAGCCCCTGCGTAACCTTCAACGACCACGAGGGATCGACCAAGAGTTACAAGTTCATGCAGGACAACGACGAGCCCATCAACGAGGTGGACTTTGTGGCCAGCTTCGACGACATCGAAGTGGATTACGGCTCGGGCGAGGTCTACGAGGTCGAGATGCACGACGGCTCCAACCTCCGCCTGCGCAAGCTGCTCGAAGACTACGACCCCACCGACAAGGCCAACGCCGTGCGCACCCTCATGGAAGCCCGCGATGAGGACGAGATCCTTACCGGCGTCTTCTACATCGACACCGAAAAGCCCACCTTCCTCGACCTGCTCAACGTGGTGGACGAGCCGCTGGGCACGCTGCCGGAGTCGATAACTCGCCCGCCCAAATCCGCCCTCGACAGCCTCATGGCGAGCTTGCAGTAAGGGGGTGCACAATCTCGGCTCCAAGAATCCAGATTTGGGATCCACTTCGAGGACAATGGCGAAGATGCGGACTACAGGGCCAAATCGGGAATACGGGTTTCGGACCATTTATTGACATTTGTGCCTGCGACCAGGAGCGTTGATAATGAAACCTTGAGTTCGTCGGATGAGGGGCTTACGAGGGGGGTTCTAATGGCGCGCAGGGCGAGAGGTCTGTCTCCGATCTTTTTATCCGAACTGGATTTTCCAAGGACACCCGACGAGCCCGCAGCTTACCGCAAACCGCCGGGCAAGCTGATTGCATTCGGATGGTATGGGGGGAAGTTTAGCCACTTGAATTGGCTTCTTCCTCTTCTCCCAGAATGCCATCATTATTGTGAGCCATTTGCAGGCTCGGCTGCGGTACTGTTGAATCGTGAACCATCGCCCGTGGAAACGTATAACGATATTGACGGTGAAGTTGCGAATTTCTTCCGTGTGCTCCGCGATAGCAAAGAAGATCTCGTTGAGAGAATCGGCCTTACACCGTTTTCGCGTGAGGAATTCTACAAATCAGTTACCAAGAATCCTGTTTCGATTGAGGACGCAATAGAGCGTGCAAGGCTTTTCTACGTGAGAGCGCGCCAAGCTCGTACAGGCCTAGCACAAACCGCTTCGCTTGGCAGGTGGGCAAATTGCAGGAACACAAGCCGGGCTGGAATGTCGGGGGTTGTATCGCGTTGGCTCGGGGCTATTGAAGACCTACCACACATTGCGATGCGCCTTTTGCGAGTCCAGATCGAAAACCGTCCGGCAAACGAAATCGTTCGGCTCTACGATGACCCAGGCACGCTGTTTTACTGTGACCCACCATACGTCCACGACTCACGAACAGACAGGAAGGCCTATGGCTATGAAATGATCGATGCCGAGCATCGAGAATTAGCGTATACGTTGAACCTATGTCGTGGACGGGTCGCTATTTCCGGTTATCGTTGCGATTTAATGGACCAGCTATACAAGGGGTGGAAGCGCATTGACGCACCGGAGAAAATGTGCCATTCTGTGAAAAAAATGCGTACCGAAGCCCTTTGGGTGAATTTCTGAATGGGAGCTTACAATGCCTCATCAGATTAAGGCCAGCGAAGCGACAGAACTCCTGAGGGAGTTGTTTGAGTTGGCGGAAGAAGACCACAGGGAGAGTGCCGCTGTCGCTCTACCCGAGAATATCGTAGCGGCTACAGGTCGACTCTTTAGGTCAGAGACCCAGGCGTACCGGGAAGCGCTGGTCGGCTGCGCGATTGCTCGCATCCTCAACCAAGATATCGATATCAGGTTCCCCGCAACCGCGGACGGCGAACATACGTTTAGCGGTCGAAGCTTGGCCGACAATGTAGTCACTCCGTTTCTCCGCGAACGGGCCATCCCAATTTCGGCGTCACCGTATCTTTCAGCACTTCGAGGCGGCGCAAAGTTCATGAAAGGAGGGGAGCCACGAATCCAACGTGACCAACAGAGCTTCGATGCGTTGGTTAGCTTGGTCGATTATCTCCGAGGGCTTCCTGCCCAGGAGGCTAAGCTCTACTTGCGCCATCTTCTCCGTCAGTTCATCGAACTGCGAGAATCAGGGTCAATTGCCCTGAAACGGATCGCAAAACCCAATTTAGAGCAGCTAGCCAGACTCATAGAGGGATTATTAAAGGTCAAGAGCGGGGGCCGCATTCCCGCGATATTGGCAACGGCCCTTTTCCAAACGATAAACGAGTGTCACGCTCTCGAATGGGAAATCGATTTTCAGGGGATCAATGTCGCGGACAAGTCTTCTGGAGCCGTGGGCGACATTACAATCCGAAAGGGCGCCGCGATTATTCTTGGAGTTGAGGTTACGGAGCGCCCAATCGATCAAGCAAGGGTAACGCTCACGTTCAATCAGAAGGTTTCTCCCAGCGGTCTAGCCGATTACCTTTTCGTCACAACGGCCAAGCCTGAGAAAGAAGCGCTCGATGCGGCCCGGAGCTATACAGGAGTCGGCCATGAAATGAATTTCGTGCCGCTCGCTCCGTGGCTCATTCATAATCTTGCCACCGTAGGACCGACGTGCCGTGCCACTTTCCAAGCGAAGGTTATTGACCTCATAAGTGCTGAAGGAACGTCTGCTGACCTCCGCGTAGCGTGGAACAGCAAGATGGACGAAGCCCTCGGAATCAAGCCAACCTCATAAGAGCGCACCCGAGCAGAATCGACGCGCTGGCGGCCCAGGCCCCACCTTTAGAACCTCAGATGTCTGCCGGCAAGAAGTCTCTAGCTTTCCGCCTCCGCGAACGCCCGCCGCAGCCGCTTCCACGTAGTTTCCAGGTCTTCGGGCAGGATGCGCGTCTCGGCGACGCTGGTCATGAAGTTGGTGTCGCCGGCCCAGCGCGGCAGCGCGTGCAGATGGACGTGTCCAGCGACCCCCGCTCCCCCGGCCTGGCCCACGTTCATGCCGAAGTTGAAGCCGTGCGGCCGGTAGAGCCGCTCAAGAACCGCTTCGGTGCGCTGCGCCATCTCGATCAGCTCATGCGCGGTCTCTGTGGGCAGCGCGGCCAGCCGGTCCAGGTGCGCATAGGGCATCGCCATCACGTGGCCGCTGGTATAGGGGTAGGCATTCAGGCAGAGGAAGCAATGCCTCCCGCGCACAATCAGGCCGCCGGCAGCCTCAGCCTCGTCCCGGCTCATCCCCTCCTCGATTGCGAAGTCGATCGACGCAATGAGGTTGCAGAAGACGCAGCCCAGGTCGCCGGTCCACGCTGCCAGCCGCGCGGGAACGCCCGCCCGCGCCGCGGTATCCGCCGTGGTGACGTAGGCATAGCGCCAGGGGGTCCAAAGGTAATCCATGGGTGGGCTTCCGTCTGCACCAGTATAGAGGTTCGCCGCCGGTTGAGCATCCGAGCGAAAGTCCATTTCACTGCGCCGCGCCGGGTGTGAATTTGCGGTTGCAAAGCGGCTTGCGGCGCGTCCGCGGCCAAGCTGTTGGATTGACGCGGGAAAGCCGGGGTTGCTAAACTCGTGGGCGTAGCTCGCTGCGCGGATTCCCGCAGTGAGTTGTGGCCGCCCTCCAGCAAGCCGTTGCCTGCCGGGTGCTTCCCAAGGAGACCAGTACCTTTTTCTCCAGCGCAACAGGCTGGGAGAAGTGTCCCTTGCGAAGACGATTCCGTCACAGGCAGAGGCCTCGACAGCAGGGATGCGGTCTTGTGGCCTCTCCGCCGGCGGCATTTGCAGCGCGGGAGCCACCCCCCAGCGGCATGCACTTACCGTCGCGGGAGCAAGGAATTCCGGAGCCGCAGCGATGCCAAACGTCCTCAATCCCGAACCCGAGAGCATAACCCTGAACGCCGAATTGGAAATTCCCACGCTAGAGCCTGCGACGGAGCTTGAGCAGCCGCCGTTCGAATCCACGTCCAACAGTGAGACCGCCGAAGTTGCCGCAGCAGACGATGAGATGGCTGTGCTGGACGCCGATGCCTTAACCGAGCCTGTAGCCCAGGCCCCGCCTCAGGCGAAACCCGCACCGGCGAAGGCCAAGAAGGTGAAAGCTCATGCCCCGCCTCCAGCGAAGCCCGCGCCTGTGGAAGTCACGGAAGTAACAGCCGCGGCCCCGCCCGCGGATGAAGTTGCAACGGAAGTTTCCGCCGGGCCGGAATCTGAGCCTGTCGCCGCGGCGCCGGTTCACGAAGCGCATGGACCCGAGTCCGCCGAAGATTTCTCCGCCGCTTTGGCAGCCTTTGAACGCGAGCAGGCGGCCGAAGCCGCGGCCGTTGAAGCTTACGGCGACAAGATTGTCTCCGGCACGGTCATCAAGGCGACCGATAAGCACCTGGTGATCGATGTGGGCCTGAAG
>Ga0326728_10020261_pt1 | contig 12721 bp, 19 predicted proteins | sample MB3enrmetagenome_FD_207602 | JGI IMG/M metagenome (GOLD analysis project Ga0326728, IMG submission 207602) | Lab enriched peat soil microbial communities from McLean, Ithaca, NY, United States - MB31MN | ecosystem: Environmental > Terrestrial > Soil > Wetlands > Peat | place: USA: New York...
GCAGATTCGCGGAGGAATACTGGAGAAGGAAGGCCCCATCCATGTTTCCAACGTGGCGCTGGTTTGCAGCGAGTGCGGACCCACCCGCATCCAGCACCGGGAGATGGCGGAAGGCAAGAAAGTGCGCATCTGCTCCAGTTGCGAAAAATCTCTGGATAAGTAAAGGCCGGGAGGAACGAAAGCAATCATGGCTCCGAGACTGAAAGAACGATACCAAAAGGAAGTCGTGCCGGCCCTGGTGAAGGAATTCAGCTACGGCAACGCGAACGCCGTTCCGCGCCTGCGGAAGATCGTTGTTAACATGGGCCTGGGAGAGGCCATCCAGAACGCCAAGCTGTTGGATTCGGCCGCCAATGAACTGGGACAGATTACCGGGCAGAAGCCTGTTATCACGCGCGCGCGAAAGTCGATCGCGAATTTCAAGCTGCGGAAGAACATGCCCATTGGGGCGGTGGTAACCTTGCGCGGCGACCGCATGTACGAATTCTTCGACCGTCTGACCAACGTTGCCATGCCGCGCGTTCGCGACTTTCGTGGCGTCTCCACGCGCGCGTTCGACGGCCGGGGGAACTACACGCTGGGACTCCGGGACCAGTTGGTCTTTCCGGAAATTGACTACGCGAAGGTCGACAAAACCAAAGGCATGAATATTACGATCGTAACCGATGCCAAGACCGACGCTGAGGCCATGGCGTTACTGCGGCACATGGGCATGCCCTTCCGGTCGGAAGCGGTACGCCGCCAAGCCGCGGCACAGGCCAGTGGCGCGGCACCAGCCAGTGAAAAGGCAGGGGGGTAAAACGTGGCACGCTCATCCATGATGGCCAAATTGCGCAGGAAGCCGAAATTCAAGATTCGGCACCGGAATCGCTGTCTGATTTGCGGGCGGCCGCGCGGCTACCTCGGCAAGTTCAAGATGTGCCGTCTTCATTTTCGGGAGTTGGCGCTTCGGGGTGATATCCCTGGCGTCATTAAATCAAGCTGGTAATTCTGGACGCGAGGTTCAGCCAGCGCAAAAGCGGGAGTCTTATGTCAGCCGTTACTGATCCCATCGCCGATATGCTTACGAGAATCCGCAACGGGATTCAAGCGCGTCATCCGCGTGTGGATATGCCCTCCTCGAAGCTCAAGGTGGAGGTGGCGCGCATCCTGAAGGAAGAAGGCTACATCAGCAACTTCAAGGTGGGCGATGAAGGCAAGAAGAAAGTCTTGAAGGTTTTTTTGAAGTATGCAACCAACGGCACGAACGCCATTGCCAGCATCGACCGCGTTTCCAAGCCGGGCCGCCGCGTCTATGTGGGCGCGCATAAGGTCCCCCGTATCCTGGGAGGACTGGGGGTGAGCATTCTGACTACGCCGCGCGGAGTGCTGACCGGCAAGGCCGCACGCAAAGCGGGTGTGGGCGGTGAAGTGCTTTGTAACGTGTCCTAAACACTGAGCCCGGGGGCCGAAGTTCGGAGTCCGGGGCCGGGAAAGAAAGGCGGGGGTTTGATCTCCGAACCCCCGAAATGACAGACGGAACGTGATGCTACTATGTCGAGAATAGGCCGAAAAATAATTGCACTGCCCAAGGGAGTCACCGTGCAGGCGGATGGACCGGCGCTTGCGGTGAAGGGGCCAAAGGGAACTTTGCGGATTCCTCTTCCCCCGGGAATTCAGTTGGAAAAGCAGGACGGCCATTTGCTTCTGAAACGCGAAACGGACGAACAGGCGGCCTTGCATGGGTTGGCTCGAAGCCTGCTCTCGAACGCCGTTCAGGGCGTGACCCAGGGTTTTGAAAGGCACCTGGACATCGTCGGAATCGGCTATCGCGCCGAGTCCAAAGGCAAGTCGGTGACGTTCACCCTGGGTTATTCGCATCCCATCGAGTTTCCGGTTCCCGACGGGGTCGCTATTAGCGTGGAAAAGCAAACACATCTTATTGTCAGTGGTGCGGACAAACAACTGGTGGGACATGTGGCCGCGAAGATTCGTGGGTTGAGGCCTCCCGATCCGTACAAGAACAAAGGGATCCGGTACACTGGCGAGCGTCTGAAGAAGAAGGTGGGCAAGGCTGCGGCAGCTGCTGGTGGTGCAGGCAAGACAGCGTAGTTTGAGGCTGAGGAAAGCGGAGAACTCCTGATGTTACAGATCGTTTCCAAAGACGTGGCGCGCCGCCGGATTCACGTACGAATCCGCGCCCGGGTGAGCGGCCGGGTCCAAACGCCGCGCTTAAATGTTTTTCGGTCGCTCAAGCACATTTATGCCCAGGTGGTTGATGACACCACCGGCCACACCCTGGTCGCGGCGTCAACGCGCGACAAGGAAGTGCGCAAGACACTCAAGAGTGGCGGGAACGTGTCCGCGGCAAAAGTCGTGGGGCAGGTTCTGGCCCAACGCGCCATGGGCGCGGGTATTCCCGGCGTGGTTTTCGACCGGGGCGGCTATGCCTATCACGGGCGTGTCAAAGCACTGGCCGACGCTGCTCGTGCGGCGGGACTGAAATTCTAGGGGATAAGGCGGGAGGAAGATTTGGCCAATCGGATTGACCCGAACGCGTTGCAGCTCAAAGACCAGGTGATCGCCATCAATCGCGTCACCAAGGTTGTCAAAGGCGGAAAGAACCTAAGTTTTGCGGCACTCGTTGTCGTGGGTGATGGCGCCGGCGTTGTCGGATATGGCTCCGGCAAGGCGCGCGAAGTGCCCATGGCGATTCGCAAGGGGATCGAGTCTGCCAAGAAATCGCTGGCCAAAGTGAATGTGGTGCAGGGGTCGATTCGCCACACCGTCACGGGCCATTACGGGGCAGGCAGAGTGTTGCTGAAGCCTGCACCGCCTGGAACGGGAGTGATTGCCGGCGGCGCCGTGCGCGCTGTGGTGGAGGCGGCGGGGATTCAAAACGTGCTAACCAAATCCCTGGGCACCACCAACCCCTACAACGTGGTTAAAGCGACCATGGATGCTTTGCTTCAGTTGCGTGACCTGCAAGAGGTCGCCGACACACGTGGCAAAGGTCCGGAAGAAATCTAGCGAGGTTGAGGAACTGTGGCGGAAAAGACCCTCAAGATGATTCGGATTAAGTGGGTGAGAAGCGGGATCGGGTTCACCTACCATCAGAAGACGATTGTGCGGAGCTTGGGTTTGAACAAGCTGAACCATACGGTGGTGCGCCCCGATACGCCGCAGATTCGGGGAATCGTTGCCTCTGTGCCGCACCTGCTGGAGATTGTCCCAGAACTGCCGGCTCCGGCATGGGCGTCGATACCGGAATATACGATCCACGCTCCGGCGGTAGTGCCTGCTGCGCCCGCCGAATCCACCACGCTGGCAGCAACGGAAACTGCGGGCGAAGCGGTTGCTTTGCAATCCGAAGCCGCAGAAGTCGAAACCGCAGACGCAGGACAAGAGAAGGAGCCCTCGCCGGAGGGAAGCGCGCCGGCGGAGTCGAGCAAGGAATAGGCTGAAGACATATGGCGACACACATTGGAACACTCCGACCGCCCGTGGGAGCCAACAAGCGCTCCAAGCGAATCGGGCAGGGAATGGGTTCAGGACACGGAAAGACCGCCACCCGCGGCTCGAAAGGCCAGCGGTCAAGAGCGGGCATGCGCATGCGGCCGGGCTTCGAGGGCGGGCAGATGCCGCTCCACCGCCGGCTCCCCAAACGGGGCTTCACCAATATTTTTCGCAAGCATTACGCCGTCGTGAACCTGAAAGACCTTGAGGATTTCAAACCGGAAGAGAAAATCACACCGGAACTGCTGGTTGCCCGCGGCTTGGTGAAGCAACTGGGCGCGGGATTGAAGGTTCTCGGGGATGGCGAACTGAAGTCCCCGCTGCACGTTTCCGCACACTTGTTTTCCAAGTCCGCCCTGGAGAAAATCCAGAAAGCTGGCGGAAAGGCTGAGGTCATTTCGTAATGCTCGAATCTCTAAAAAGCATTACTGAAATTCCGGATCTGCGAAAACGCATTCTCTTCACTCTGGGGATGCTCGCCGTATACCGTTTGGGGGCATTTATCCCTACGCCGGGGATCAATGCCGATGTTTTTGAACAGATGTTCAGCCAAATGGGAGGCGCACTGTTTGGACTGTTGGCGATGTTCTCCGGCGGCAGCCTGCGGCGCCTGACGGTTTTTGCCTTGGGAATTATGCCGTACATTACGGCTTCGATCATCCTTCAATTGCTCACGGTGGTTTCACCCCACCTCGAAAAACTTAAGAAGGAAGGCGATCTGGGCCGCAAGAAAATAACTGATTATACCCGCTGGCTGACGGTGGGCTTGAGCGCCTTCCAGGCTTTCGGGATTGCCATTGCGCTGGAAAAACAGACCGCCTTGGGCGTCGCTCTGGTCGATCATCCGGGCCCTGCTTTCGTTTTCACCACCGTGTTGACACTGACGACGGGGTCCATCTTTATAATGTGGTTGGGCGAACAGATTACTTCGCGCGGCATCGGCAATGGTATGTCGTTGTTGATTTTTGCCGGTATTGTGGTGGGTCTGCCTCGAGCCGCGGCCGACCTTTATGAAAAGGTCTTCATCAATCACACCTGGAATTTGCTGGTGCTCTTTTTGCTTCTCGGCTTCATGGTGGCTATTGTCGGCGGCATCGTTTTCGTGGAACGAGGTGAACGGCGCATCCCCATCCAATATGCGAAACGGGTGGTGGGGCGCAGAATCATGGGTGGGGTTTCCACCCACCTGCCGCTTAAAGTGAACAGTGGTGGCGTGATGCCGATTATCTTTGCGGTTTCTATTTTGACGTTTCCACAAACGCTTAGTTTATTCCACCTTGATCAAAGCAGTATCCTCGTCATTCGTTATCTTGGCGCCGGCTTGGCGTGGTTTTCCAAGGTGTTTGCCTATGGGGAACCGCTCTACACGCTGACCTACGTCATCATGATTATTTTCTTTGCCCACTTCTACCTTTCGATTGTCTACAACCCGGACGAGGTCGCCGATAACGTCAAGAAACAGGGTGGGTTCATGCCGGGAATTCGGCCAGGCAAAAGGACCGCTGACTACCTCGACGATGTCCTGACGAAAATCACCTGGGTGGGCGGTTTCTATCTGGCCCTGGTCGCGCTCATTCCTGAACTCATGCTGGCAGGGCTTCGCCTAAATCACCTGCCGGGCTGGATGGGAGCCGGATGGTTCGACTCCCACTTGCCGGGCTGGGTTCTGCACGGGTTGAACGTGAGCTTCTATTTTGGTGGAACATCCCTCCTGATCGTAGTGGGAGTGGCCATGGACACTGTGCAACAAGTGGAAGCTCAGCTCATCATGCGGCATTACGAAGGGTTCCTGAAGAAGGGAAGGATCCGGGGACGGCGGTCTGCTTGATAAGGCGTTCGGAGGCTAAGTTATGCGAGCGCATGCTTTGATTTTTTTGGGAGCCCCTGGTGCAGGGAAGGGAACGCAGGCGCGGGAAGTCGCCAAGCACTTTGGAATTCCGCAGATTTCTACCGGCGACATCTTGCGCGACGCGGTGAAGAGACAAACGGCGCTGGGATTGGCGGCTAAAGCCAAGATGGAAGCCGGCGAACTGGTCCCCGACGAAGTGGTTTGCGGCATCGTGGAAGAGCGCGTCAATGAACCGGATTGCCGGAAGGGTTTTATTCTCGATGGTTTTCCGCGTACGACCGCGCAAGCGCAGTTCGTGGATCGGATGCTGGCAGCAAAGGGCCAAGGGCGGCCGCAGGTGATGGATATCGAGGTGGATGAGGAGTTGCTCCTCAAACGCCTCACCGGGCGCCAAACCTGTTCTGTTTGCGGAGAGATTTACAACATCCACTTCAATCCGCCCAAAGTCGAAGGGGTTTGTGATAAGGACGGTGGAAAGTTGCTGCACCGGGCCGATGATAACGAGGCCACTATCCGGCAGCGGCTGGAAGCGTACCACAAGCAAACCCGCCCTTTGATCGAGTACTATCAAGGCCAGGGCGTGCTACTGGCGGTAGACGGTAATAAGGCGCCTGAGGCAATCGCCAAAGGACTGATGGAGTTTCTGTCTAAGGCATGATTATCTGTAAGTCAGGGGCCGAAATCGAGAAGCTACGGCGCAGCGGCCGGATGGTCCGTCAGGTCTTGGGCGAGATACGCGAGCAGGTGCGGCCGGGGGTCACTACGCTTGACCTTGAAAAGTTTGTGGCCAAGCGGTTCAAGGAGCTTGGAGCGCGCCCTGCGTTCAAGGGGTATCGCGGTTATCCCTGCTGCTTGTGTGCGTCGATCAACGACGAGGTTATTCACGGAATCCCCTCGGAGCACCGCACACTCAAAGAAGGGGACATCCTGAGCTTGGATACGGGCGTGGTGGTGGATGGATATTACGGCGATTCCGCCATAACGGTCCCCGTGGGTGCCATCAGCGAATCCGCCCAGCGCTTGCTCAAGGTGACGGAAGAAGCTCTCGAGTTGGCGATTGAAAAAGTCCGGTTGGGGAATCGCTTGGGTGATATTTCGGCGACCGTTCAGCAGCATGCCGAAAAGAACGGCTACTCAGTGGTGAGGGAGTTTGTGGGCCACGGGATAGGCAAGGCGATGCACGAGGAACCGCAGATTCCCAATTTTGGCCAGGTTGGCCACGGGCCCATGTTGAAAGAGGGCATGGTTTTTGCCATTGAACCCATGGTGAACGCCGGTGGCCCCGCCGTGCAAGTCCTCGAGGATAACTGGACAGCCGTCACGGCGGACGGCAGGTTGTCGGCGCATTTTGAACACATGGTTGCGGTCACTCGGAATGGCCCCGACGTTTTGACACGTCTTTAGTTTCACTCCGCTGCGTCCTGCCCGATGGGCGCCGGGCCGGGGTTGAGGCCCCAGAGAAGTATGGCGAAGGAAGATGCTATCGAGGTTACGGCTACGGTGCTGGAAGCATTACCCAATGCAATGTTTCGAGTCGAAATGGACAACAAGCATCAGGTCCTGGCCCACATTTCGGGAAAGATGCGGAAGAACTTTATCCGCATCCTCCCGGGCGACAAGGTTGCAGTAGAGTTATCTCCTTACGACTTGACGCGGGGCCGGATTGTTTTCCGGTACAAGTAGGTGTTAGGTCCCGAGTGCGAGGGAAAGAACGAAGCTCGAAAGTCGAAATTCGAAACACGGGGGACGGATGCCGAGTTTCGATTCTTGAGTTTCGTTTCTGGTGCCGAGCACCTGAGACAAAACGAGGGTAATCTATGAAGGTGCGTTCGTCAGTAAAAAAGATCTGTTCCAAGTGCAAGATAGTTCGCCGGCGCGGCGTGGTGCGGGTGATTTGCGAGAACCCCAAGCACAAGCAGCGGCAAGGATGATTCGTGCCGGCGGCACGCGACAGGTTCTTGTGGTATTGCACGGCAGGTGGATGAGACGGGAGGTATGAGATGGCAAGAATTGCGGGTGTGGATTTGCCACCCAAGAAGCGCGCGGAAATTGGCCTGACTTACATTTATGGTATCGGCCGAGGCCGGTCACTCTCCATTCTCATGCGGTCGGGCATCGACCCGGACAAAAAGGTAAAGGACCTGACCGAAGAAGAGACCACCAAAATCCGCCAGATCCTGGAAGAAGAGGGAGCGGTGGAAGGTGACTTGCGCAAAGAGACCGCCATGAACATCCGGCGGTTGATTGAAATCGGATCGTACCGCGGGATGCGGCATCGACGTAGCCTTCCGGTCCGCGGCCAGCGCACCCACACCAACGCGCGTACGCGCAAGGGGCCACGCAAGGGCACGGTGGCCAATAAGAAGAGGTCCATGGCGAAGACTTAGCCGGGTACGGCGGCATTAAATTCTGGAGTGAGGATTCATGGCGAAAGCGGCGGCAAAACCGAGCAAGAAAAAGGTTTTCAAGAAGAAGGAAAAGCGCATTGTCCCCACCGGGATTGTGCATGTCGAGGCCACGTTTAACAATACGCACGTGGCCATTACGGATTCTGACGGCCGGGTGATTTGCTGGTCGAGCGCGGGTTCGATGGGCTTCAAGGGTTCGCGCAAGGGCACGCCCTTTGCCGCGCAGCAGGCCGCGATGCGCGTGGCCAACGCCGCTCGCGACCACGGCATGCGCAGCGTGGAGGTGCGGGTGAAAGGGCCGGGTGCCGGGCGTGAGTCAGCCATTCGCGCGCTGGCTACCGCCGGGCTGGAAGTGCGGAATATCAAAGACGTCACGCCCATTCCGCACAACGGGTGCCGCCCGCCTAAGCGCCGACGAGTTTAGGACGATATCGGAAGTACGCGATTCGTTCCTGAGGAGGTTAGTTTGGCAAGATATCGAGAGGCAGTCTGTCGGCTATGCCGGCGCGAAGGGGTCAAGCTGTTCCTGAAGGGGCAGCGGTGCTTGACCGATAAGTGCGAAATCGAAAAGCGCAACTTCGCTCCGGGACAACATGGAAAATCCCGTCGGCCCAAGATTGTCGGGTACGGGTTGCAACTCCGCGAGAAGCAGAAACTGCGCCGTCTTTACGGCATCCTGGAAGACCAGTTTCGCAGCTACTTTGAGAAGGCCGCACGGATGAAAGGGGTGACCGGCGAAAACCTTTTGCTGATGCTGGAGCGGCGGCTGGACAATGCCGTTTATCGCTTGGGCTTGGCCTCCTCGCGTGCCGCGGCGCGGCAACTGGTCCGCCACGGCCACATTCAGGTTTCCGGGCACAAGGTGAATATTCCCTCGTTTGCCGTCGTCCCCGGTCAGGAGATCGCGGTGAAGGAAGCGAGCCGCAATTTGGCGGCGGTGCAACGTGCACTGGATCTTTCCGGAGGCCGGAGTATTCCACCCTGGTTGCAATTGGACCGCGAAGGCTTGAAGGCGAAGGTTATTTCATTGCCTAAACGCGAGGACGTAAATTTCCCGATTCAGGAACAGATGGTCGTCGAATTGTACTCGAAGTAGTAGGGATCGGCGTGCACGGGAGGCGGTCCGCCCAGGCGGGCCCCAAGGGAGGTTTGATAGCGATGCTTTGGAAAGGATTTCAGAAGCCGAAGCGCTTAGTAGCAAACACCGATACGTTGACGGACAAGTATGGGCAGTTTTCCGCGCAACCCTTTGAGCGTGGTTTCGGCACGACAATCGGCAACGCCCTGCGCCGCGTTCTGCTCTCCTCCATTGAAGGAGCGGCCATTACTGCGGTACGCATCGAAGGCGTCATGCACGAATTTTCATCTATCCCGGGCGTGGTGGAAGACGCCACGGATATCATCTTGAACCTGAAACAAATCCCGCTGAAGATGAGCGTGGAGGGGCCCAAGACACTTTACTTGAACGTGGAAAAGCCCGGAGAAGTGACTTCCCGCATGATTCAGGAAGACGCGGACGTGGAGGTTCTCGATAAGGACGTGTATATCGCCACCGTCAGCGAAGGTGGCAGCCTGCACATCGAAATGCGCGTCAAGATCGCCCGTGGTTACGTATCGGCGGAAAAGAACTTTGACGAGGATCTCCCCATTGGATACATCCCCGTCGATTCCGTCCATTCGCCGCTGCGCAAAGTGAATTACACCGTGGAAGCGGCCCGGCTGGGACAAATGACCGATTACGACAAGCTGACGCTGGACGTTTGGACGAATGGGGCGATTACTCCACAGGACGCCGTGGGTCTGGGCGCCAAGCTCCTCAAAGACCACATGAACATTTTCATCAACTTTGAAGAGGAGCCGGAGGTGCAGGAAGCGCCTCAGGTGGGCCCGGCGCCCGTTCACAACGAGAACTTGGATCGCTCGGTCGAAGAATTGGAGCTCTCGGTTCGCTCTTACAATTGCCTGAAGAACGCCAACATCACCACCATTCGGGAGCTCGTCCAGAAGACCGAGCAGGAGATGCTGAAGACCAAGAACTTCGGACGGAAATCTCTGAATGAAATCAAAGAGATTCTCTCGGCCATGGGGTTGAGCCTGGGGTTGAAATTTGACGAGAAGGGCAATCCCATGATTCCACCTCCTGAGCCAGCTCAGCCACAAGTTTAGGGATAGGTTATCGACCATATGCGACATCGGAATTACGGAAAGAAACTGAGTAGGAAGACCGAGCACCGGCGTGCGCTGCTGCGGAATCTGGTGACCTCGCTGATTCAGCAGGAGCGGATTGAGACGACCGTGGCCAAGGCCAAAGCGGCACGCCCGCTGGCGGAGTGGATGATCACGTTGGGGAAACAAGGCGATTTGGCAGCGCGACGCCAGGCAGCCAGCTACCTGCTCAATCCCACCGCCGTCAAGTTCCTTTTTGATGAGCTCTCCAAGCGGTACGCTACGCGGGCAGGCGGGTACACGCGGCTGGTCCATGCCGGCTGGCGTAAGGGTGATGGCGCGGACGTGGCCATCCTTGAACTGGTGGGCAGTGAAGTCCTCCAACGCCTTGCCGCCAAGCGCGCCAAGAAGGCGGAGGCTCAGCAAAAGGCCGCGGAAGAAGCCAAAGCCCGCGAGCAGGCGCCTCCACCCGAAGAGGAAGAGGGCGACAAGAAGTAGGCGCGAGGCGCGTGCCAGTTTCTGGCGGAATTTCCACGATCCCGGTCCGAAGGATTTCACTTCGGGCCGGGATTTTCCGTTTGTAGGGACGAGATGGCCATGGAAAGTGGACAACCCGCGACGGCCGATGCCGCAACGAAGCCGGAGGCGCGCGTGCCGAGAAACGTGTGGATGCTCGCCTGGGTTGCGTTCTTCAATGACATCTCCACGGAGATGAGTTACTGGCTTCTGCCGCAATTCCTGGTCACGGCGTTGGGCGCGCCACCCATGGCCTTTGGTTTTATTGAAGGAGCAGCGGAGAGCATTGCCAGTTTTTCCCGATTGCTTTCCGGCTGGCTTTCCGACTTCCTCAACCGCCGCAAGCCTCTGGCGGCGTTGGGGTACACGTTGGCCAACATTGTGAAGCCGCTGCTGGCCGTGACGCATTCGTGGCAGCAGGTTTTCTGGATTCGATTCTCCGACCGCGCCGCCAAAGGTTTCCGCGCCGCTCCCCGCGACGCCTTGATGGCGGATTCTGTTGATGCCGCGCATCGCGGTGCCGGATTCGGGTTGCGCCAGGCCATGGACACCGGGGGCGCCATCGTTGGCCCGCTGAGCGCGATCGTTCTGCTAAAACTATTTGCCGGAAACATTCGCGGCGTCTTCTGGATGGCGGCGATTCCCGGCCTGGCGTGCATTCTCCTCGCGTGGTTCGGTGTCAAGGAAGTGCGCCTGGCGGCGAGCGCCTCTGCCGATCCTGCGAGACCGGCCGCGCATTCCCAGCGATTCCCACGCGGCAGATTGGTTCTGATTCTCGCCGCCGTCGGACTGTTCTCTCTCGGCAATTCCTCGGATCTGTTCCTCATCTTGCGCGCGCAGAACCTCGGCATGAGCGCATGGACAGCGCCCGCGATGGGGTTGCTCTTCAACGTGGTCTATGCGGCATTGAGCTGGCCGGCGGGGAAGCTCTCCGACCGGGTGCCGCGGCGCTGGCTGATTGTGGCGGGCTACCTGATTTATGCCGCAGTGTATGCGGGCTTCGCCCTGTTGCGGACTCCTCAACTGGTGTGGTTTCTATTTGCGATATATGGAATTTATTACTCGCTAACCGAAGGGATAATGAAGGCCTGGGTTGCCGATCTGGCGCCGGATGACTCGCGGGCTTCGGTTTTTGGGGTTTTCAATTGGGTGGTGGGAGTCGCCGCTTTTCCCGCCAGCTTTCTGGCGGGATGGATCTGGCAGCGCTACTCGCCCGCCGCGCCCTTTGCGCTTTCGAGCATCTTTGCCCTGACGGCCAGCGTGCTTCTCCTCTTTGCGTGATTCCGCCTCCTAAAGTTCGAGGAGCAGTCTGAACGAATGATTCCTGCGCCACCGATAGGTCATGAAATCCTGGTCGAGTGTGAGAATATCGGCGGTGTCGAATAGGTCGGCCAGATGGATGAGACAGGCATCGGCCAAAGACGCAGGCAGATCGCGATATTTTCTTAACAACGTTCGCACCGGCGTGGCTGATTGAGACAGTTGAAACGGAATCTGAACCATGCCTCGTTCGATATTTTCAAGAACCACTTCGACGCCTCCCGGAAGCGCGCGTAAGAGATAACAACTTTCGGCGATAACCGCCTCACAAGTGACCAACGGGCGTTCCAGGCGCTCAACAAAAGCCGCGCATCGCGCGTGATAGCGCTCGCGCCGATCAATCAGGGCAACGATCACACCGGTGTCCAAAAGAACTGGCTTCACTGGCCGAAACCTTCCAGATGCTTCTTATTCGAACCGAGGTCGGTAATGCCTGAGTCAACGCGGCCGATACCCACGAACCGCTTTCCTGCCGGCTTTCCATAATACACGTCCAATAACTGCAACCCTTCGCGGACAACCCTTGAGGGGCTCCAGCCGAGGCGCTGGACCAGGCGCTTCAATCTCGCCTGAGACTGATGGTCTAGTCGAGCTTGCACAGTTGTCTTCATAGGGTCATTGTATCACAATAGCGATTCTGTACTACAGCAAAGGGCGCCAAAAATTACTTGACCCGACGCGCTCATAGGTCTTGCCTTCAAGAAGGGTCAATCCAGCCAGTAGTTCGGCGCTTCCTTGGTGATGATGACGTCGTGCACGTGGCTTTCGCGCAGGCCGGCGGAGGTGATGCGCACAAAGCGGCCGCGCTGTTGCAGGTCCTGGATGTTGGTGCTGCCGCAATAGCCCATGCCGGAGCGCAGGCCGCCCACCAGTTGCGCCACCAGTTCCGCCAGCAGGCCTTTGTACGGCACGCGCCCCTCGATGCCTTCCGGAACCAGTTTGGAAATCTCGCCCCGGGCCACTTCGC
>Ga0326728_10020262_pt1 | contig 12721 bp, 8 predicted proteins | sample MB3enrmetagenome_FD_207602 | JGI IMG/M metagenome (GOLD analysis project Ga0326728, IMG submission 207602) | Lab enriched peat soil microbial communities from McLean, Ithaca, NY, United States - MB31MN | ecosystem: Environmental > Terrestrial > Soil > Wetlands > Peat | place: USA: New York...
CCGCCGCCATCCCCCTGCGGCGCGATGCCGCGCTGTTGCGCAAGTGGGGCCCCCTGCGCGCTCAAATGCGTCCCGCCGTCATTCCTAAGCCCGCCACTGGCAAGCTGCCCATGGGCGTGACCGCCAGTGAATTGACCTCGCCGGGTGTGAGCGCCGTCGACATCGTCAATCGCGGAAAGCTGCCGTTTCACGACGAGCTCCGCGTCTTCGAACCGATCTCCAAGCGCACCCTGATCATCCCCGAGGTGACCGTCCCGGCCGGCGAATCGCTCTGGCTGCCGCTCGATGTCTCCCTCGGACCCATGGGGCTCTGCCACGAATGCACCCAGTTCGCCGAAGCCGAGCACATCGTCTACGCCACCGCCGAACTGCTCACCATTGAATTCGAGAACGGCATCCTCGCCATGGAATTTGCCGCGCCGGTGGGCGGCGAAATGACGCTGCAACTGGAGCGCAAGCCCATCGGCCCGTACCTCGCATCGGGCAAGCCCACCGAGTTCGAATGGGACGATAAAGCGCTGCGCGCCCGCTTCACCATCCCGGCGAACACCGCGCCCGGCAACCGCGTCCGCGTGGGCATCGCCATGGAAGAGCCGGAGACGTCGGCCTTTTTCAACGAAGCGCACCGCCTGATCATCGGCCAGAAGAACCTGCTATCCACGGCGTATTCGTCCGCCGAAGTAGCCGCGCGCTCGCGCATGCGTCTCCCCGAAGGCTTCACCGCCGTGCCCATCGCCAAATCGCCCAACGAAATCGACTACGAAATCGGCACCCCCACCGAGGCGCTGCACGGCGATTATGCCGACCTCGCGCTCGAGGCCGACGGAATCCCCCTGGGCCGTGCGCACCTGCAGATGTTTCGCCCCGTCTCGCTCCGCCTGATGGAAGCCATGCAGCTTCACTTCGGCACCGAGGCCGAATTGACACCCGATCCGCCCATCGCCCCCATCGAACCCAACGCCGGCACCGACCTCGAACTTTCCATTCGCAACAACTGGCCGGGCATCCAGAACTACACCTTTGCCGCCGCCGGCGAGGGGCTGGATTTCTTCCCCGCCAGGTTCGAGGTCGCCGTGGATGCCGTGGCAGAGCGCCGCGCCCCCCTGCGAGTCTTTGCTAAGGCTGGGGCCAGGGAAGGCGTCGACGGCCTGCGCGACTGGAATTTGAAAATCAGCGGCGGAGCAATGCAGGACGTCCCCATGCGCGTGTTGCTGCTGCCGCGCAATCGCACCGTGGCATGGTCGGCCGACCTCGATGGCGACGGATCGCCCGAATGGGTGCTGGAAACGCAAAAGGTACGCGCGGTTTTCTCGTCGCAGGATGGCGGCCGCTGGATGGAATTCAACTGGAAAGACACCAACCTCAATTTCCTCCCGCCGCAGGGAGCTTTCGCGGCGCCCGGTCCGGTGGAGGTGCACGCCGCGGGCGATACCCTGGAATTCGTGGGCCAGGGCTGGAAGCGCACCGTGCGCCTGACGGACACTACGCTCTCCATCGAGCAGACCACCGCCCTCCCCGCTGACAAACTCATGCCTGACCGGCGCGGCAATATCGCTTTTCACATCGAGCATCCTACGGCAAATCGCGCGTCGTATACGTTAAAGTAGGCCTTGTCGTACGTCATTGTTCTAGGACCCTTATGCTCTCCAGCCCCGAATCCGCCGATGTCGAGCAATCCCGTCCGCATGGCGGCGTCGATTTCCGCCTCGCCGTTGCCGTCCTCCTGCTGGCCGGCGCCGCGGTTTGCACCTGGTGGACCATCGGCGGGCTTGCCAAACGGCGCGTGCTCCGCACCGAGCTCGCGGAGATCAGCCACGCCCGCTATGACCTGCTGAATGTCGATCATTGGGTGGCGAAGTTCGTCCCTATCCTCAACGCCAAGGTCGATGCGCTGGATTTGAAGTCGGCGAGCCAGGGCCTGCGCCCGACGGTGGAGCGATCGCTCTACGCGCTGCTCGATCAGGTGAAGGAAAAGATGAGCGCCCCCAATCCGCAGAACAAAGGCGGCGGTCTCATGGGGGGCGCGGGCGCCATGATGGCCAACATGATGATCGGCGCGCTCAAACCGCACGTTCCCGAATACACGGATGTGGTGATGGCGGAACTGCGCAAACCGGAGAACGAGGCGGCCGTCCGCAACTACATCAAGAGCACGCTGGCCGATGCCGCCAAAGCTACCGTCGCCAACATCGACACCCGGTATTTCAAGTACATCCTCAAAGAGCACGGATGCGCCGACCGGGGCGCCTGCCAGCAGTTACTCGCCAACCAGGTGCATCAAGCGGACAACCGCATCGCGTACTATTACCTCACCGCCCTTGCCGCGAGCGCGATCGCGTTCTTGCTCCTCATGATCGGCCAGCCGGTGCTGGGGCGCGCCGCTATCGTTGTGCTGCTGCTCTTCTGCGTGGTCCTGCTCTGCGGCGGCATCTTCACCCCCATGCTGGAAGTGGAGGCCAAGATCTCGCGCCTGGGTTTCACCTTCCTGGGCGCGCCGGTTTCCTTCGGCGAGCAGGTGCTCTACTTCCAGAGCAAGAGCGTGCTGGAAGTATTCCGCACCCTGGTGACCATGGGCCGGCCGGACATGTGGATCGTCGGCGTATTGATGCTGATGTTCAGCGTCGTCTTTCCCACCATCAAGATTTTCACGCTCACGTTCTGCCTGTTCCGCCCCTCCCTGCTTCGCAATCGTCTGGCAAAATTCTTTGCCTTCGAATCGTCGAAATGGTCCATGGCCGACGTCATGGCGCTGGCCATCTTCATGGCGTTCGTCGCCTTCAACGGCCTGATCGCCAACACCATGAACGGCCTCAGACAGACCGGCGCCGATCTCGTGATCCCCACCGAAAGCTCCAAAATCCTCCCCGGCTATTTCCTGTTCATAGGCTTCTGCCTGGCGAGTCTCTTCCTCTCGAAGAAGCTGGAAAAAGGCATCCGAACCTGACGCGGCGCAGACTTCAGAGGGTGCCGGCAAAATTCGGCCGGCCGCTTGCTGCGCGCGGCTCATTAATCCAATCTTCAAACAGCATGCCTATTAATGAGCCGCGCCCGCGAGGGAGCGGTGCTTTTCGCCGATTGAGCGGAATTTTGCAAGTACCTCTTCAGACTGCAGGACCCGGGCAAAACATATGGGCCACAGGCTGAACTTGCTTTTTGTGAAGTTAGGCGCGGCCCAAATTCCAGACGGCGCTCGAAACTGTGGGTGACTTCAGGAGGTCAGAGAGTCTTCTCGGCCCGCCCGCTGCACCCTAACCTCCGCGTCCTCCGCCGCCTTCGTGAGCTCCGATTCTGTCTTTGACTTTTGTCTTTCTCCGTGTCTCCGTGCCTCTGTGGTGCATAGTCTTTTGGTGGTCCCGCCATCTCTGCTATACTCCCTTGGAGCGCCTTTGACACACACAGCCGTCCGATAGCCATCCGCCGCGGCCCGCACCCCTCAGTCGACGTGTGTCTTTTCTAAAGGAACTCCAATGTCCAGCTGGCAGTCCAACTTTTTCCGCGGCGTCGCGCTCGATTTCTGGCGCCTCGCCATGACTCCCGAAATCACCGCCACCGAAGTCCAATTCCTGGAGCGCGCCCTCGCCATCGCCCCCGGCGCCCGCCTCCTCGACGTCCCCTGCGGCAACGGCCGCCACGCCATCGAGCTCGCCAAACGCGGCTGCCGCCTCACCGGCATCGACCTCGCCGCCGAGTACATCGACGAAGCCCGCCGCGCCCCCGTCGACGCCGAATGGATCCTCGGCGACATGTGCGATCTCCCCTGGTCCGATACCTTCGACGGCGCTTACTGCATGGGCAACAGCTTCGGCTACCTCGACGCCCAATCCGCCGCGCAATTCCTCCACGCCATCGCCCGCACGCTCAAACCCGCCGGCCGATTCGCCCTCGCCACCGGCATGGCGGCCGAGTCCATTCTGCCCACGCTCCAGCCCAAACGCTGGCATCGCACCGGCGACATCCTCACCCTCAGCGAGGCCCGCTATGAGGCCGCCGAATCCCGCCTCGATATCGATTACACCTTCATCCGCAACGGCGAAGTCGAGACCCGTCCCACCTCCAGCTACTGTTTCACCGTCGCCGAGCTCCGCCGCATGCACGCCGCCGCCGGCCTCCAGACAGTCGAACTCAGCGCCTGGGGCGCCGACGGCCCCTACCGCCTGGGCTCCCCCGGCCTCCTCATGGTCAGCCACAAGCCTACCGGCGTCCGGCCCAGTAGTGCCGGTTGGCGATAGCGTCGGCTTCCTGCTTTAGACCAGGGTATGGAAATACACACCCTAAAGTGGTATAGGGAGACCATGCCAAAAATCTACCAGGAGGCCGTTTTATCCTGTTCCAGGGAAGAAGCGTTTGCCGAGATGACGGTGGTTGATTTCATAAAGAAAAGCCAGCCGGACGCAGGCATTGAATTTGAAGCCACATTTAAAAGCGAGAGGTTGACGCGGTACAAAATGAAGGTCGGGACATGGGAACTCGAGTCGGAGAAGATTATCATCCCGGAGGCGTTCACTTTTGTGACCCGGCGAACAGTGTCTTCTCCTGCCGGATATTCGCTGATCATCCAGATATTCGAGGACCACGAAAAGGGAACCTTGCTGAAGCACATAGAAGACTTCGAACCCCAAGAGAGTGAACAGCGCTTGGCGGACTTGCAGCGCAGAGTAAACCAATATCTGCAAGGGGTGCAAAGGTATTTTGGGCGCGATCGCCGCGGAAGTACCTTGCCGGCGGAAGATGAGTCGTGAGCCTCGGGCGAGGCTCCTGACGGTCAGCCAAAAGCCGGGCTCTTAACACCGCAAGCACCGCGCCTTTCCTTCGAGCCGCGGCCGCGAACGGAGCGGTCCGCCGAGTCGTACAATAGCGGCTTGAACAAGAAAACCTGGCTCCTCGGCACGGGCTCTCTCGTCGCCGTCGCCGCCGCCGCCAAGCTGCTCCTCCACCTCTACGCCGGCCGCCATTACGGCTTCTTCGTCGACGAACTCTATTATCTGGACTGCGCCCAACACCTCGCCTGGGGTTACGTCGACCAGCCCCCGCTCATCGCTCTCATCGCCAAAATCGCGCGCACGCTCTTCGATCATTCCCTCTCCGGCGTCCGCCTGCCCGCCGCTCTCGCCGGCGCCGTCACCGTGCTGCTCACCGGACTCCTCTCCCGCGAGCTCGGCGGCGGACGCTTCGCGCAAGCCATCGCCGCACTCTGCTTCCTCCTCGCGCCCGGCATCCTCGCCCTCGACCATTTCCTTTCCATGAACGCCTTCGAGCCGCTCCTCTGGATGGGCTGCGCGCTCGTCGTCATCCGCATCGTCCACTCCGGCAACTCGCGCCTCTGGATCTGGTTCGGCCTCCTTGCCGGCATCGGCCTCGAAAACAAGCATTCCATGCTGATCTTCGGCTTCGCCCTCATCGCCGGCCTGCTGCTCACCCGCGAACGCCGCATCCTCGCCACGCGCTGGCTCTGGATCGGCGGCCTGCTCGCGTTCCTCATCTTCCTGCCCAACCTCGTCTGGAACATCCAGCACCACTTCCCGTTCCTGGAACTGCAGGCCAACATCCGCCGCAGCGGGCGCGACGTCGCCCTCACACCCCTGGCCTTCTTCGCCCAGGAAGCCCTCGCCATGCTGCCCCTCAGCCTGCCCATCTGGCTCGCCGGCCTGTGGTATCTCTTCTTCCATCGCGACGGCAAAACCTACCGCGCCCTCGCCTGGGCCTGGACCATCTCCGCAGCCATTGTCGTCGCCCTCAGCCCGCGCGTCTACTATCTCTTCCCTGCCTACCCGCTGCTGTTCGCCGCCGGCGGCATCGCCTGGGAGCGCTGGCTGGCCGCGCCGCGGGTGCAATGGATTAAGCCCGCCTACGCCACCCTCATGATCCTGATGGCCGCCCTCCTTGCGCCCACATTGCTGCCGCTCCTCCCGCCCGAGACCTACATCCGTTACGCCGAGCGCACCCACCTGCAGCAGCCCCGCATCGAGACCTTCAAATTAGGACCACTCCCCCAACTATTCGCCGCCCAATTCGGCTGGCCCGAAATGGCCGCTACCGTCGCCGGCGTCTACCATGCCCTGCCTCCCGAAGTTCGGGCCAAAACCTGCATCTTCACGCAGAACTACGGACAGGCCGGCGCCATCGATTTCTTCGGCCCGCAGTACGGCCTCCCGCAAGCCATCAGCGGCCATCAGAGCTACTTCCTCTGGGGCCCCCGCGGGTGCACCGGCGAAAGCGTCATCGTGCTCGCCGGCCGCCGGCAATCCTTCGAGCGCGACTACGCCTCCGTGAGCAAAGTCGCCCGCGTCGACCACCCCTACTCTATGCCGTACGAACACTTCGACGTTTATTACTGCCAGGGCTTGAAGCTCCCGGTAAGTGAAGTGTGGCCCCGCGTGAAGAATTGGGACTAGCGATGGGGGCGGGCTGGCCGCCCGGTTTGACCAACAGTTCGCCGGCGTCGGCTCCGCACCTCGTAGCGGGAGTCCGACAGCCACCCTTTTCCGAGTGGGAGCGCGATCCGCCCGGAGCGGAGGGGCTACACTGACGGTGGATGGAGAAGCAGGAGCAGATTGAGATCCTGAATGCCTTACGGCGCAGCCAGCAAGCTTTCCTGAACGCCCTGGACGGCATCACGGAGGACCAGGCAGCAAAGCGCCCCGGACCCGATCGGTGGTCGGCTTTGGAATGCGCCGAACATGTGGCCGTCTCCGAAGACTTCCTGCGCTCGCGAATGATGCAGGCCGAGCATGCCGGCGCGCCCGTGATCGACAAACTCAGAGAAGCCGGAATACTGGCGCGCGGGCCGGATCGCACCCGCCCGGGCGTCTCACCGGAGGCAGTACGTCCAACAGGACGCTTTGCCAACTTGTCCGATGCCGTGCGACACTTCCTGGCCAGTCGCGCCGCGACCATCCGATACGTGGAGAATTGCTCCGAAGATCTTCGATCGATGCTGACGACGCATCCGCTGCTCGGCCCTGTCAACTGCCAGGAGACTCTCCTGCTGATCGTGGTTCATCCCCAGCGCCACGCCAAACAGATCGACGAAATCAGAGCCGCGTTCAGCAATAGCGTCGCCTCGCCAGCCGACGTAAACCGGTAGGAAGGCGGCGGAGGCGCTGGTGAGGGACTTGCAAAATTCCGCAAACCGCTTGCTCGCGCGCACGGCTCATTATTCCCGCGTGGAAACAGGAGCCCTTACTGAGCCGCGACCGCGAGGGAGCGGTGCTTTTCACCGATTCAGAAATTTTGCAAGTACCTCTAGAGCCTGCCCCAGGCGGACGCCGCAACCATGACCGCGAGCGCCACCCGGAAGACCGCTGCTTGGCCAACTGAAATACCGCGGCGGCGTAATGCAGAAACCGCCTTCCGTGCAGGAGCTCGCGCCGGCATTGGAGCAGTCCTCCCACGGGTATTCTATCGGGCCGGTCGTGCGGTGGGCGATCGCAATGAATCGGGGCTCGATTGCATCGGGCGGTCTGCCGAGTGCCGTCGGGCTCGGAATGCGTCACAATTCCTATATGGTCCACCCTCGGACAATCTTGCTGCTCGCTTGCGCGCCGGTATTTGCGCAGCAGTATGCCATCGCGACCATCGCCGGAAATGGCGTCGGAGGGGCGTATTTCACTTATCCGACCAGCGTTGCCGTGGACGCGGCAGGCGACGTTTATGTCGCGGACTGGAGCGGATATATTCGCAAAGTCTTTGTCCAGGAAGGCGCGTCTACCATAGTCGCCGGTACGGGAATCCTGGGATACGGCGGCGACGGAGGCCAGGCAACCAACGCCATGATTGGCAAAGCGATCAGCCTGGCGCTCGATAGCGCCGGCAACCTCTACTTTGCCGATGGCGATAACAATCGCATTCGGCGAGTGGACGCATTGACTGGAATCATTACCACGGTCGCCGGTGGGGGCACTGCGGCGGACGGCGGCGACGGAGGACCGGCAGTCAGCGCCGTAGTTTGGCAGCCCACGGGGATTACCGTAGATGCCGCGGGCGATCTCTATTTTTCCGGTTCCTGGGCCCAGGTTCGAAAAGTCAGTGCCGCCACTGGCATTATCGAGACCGTTGCCGGTCAGGCCATCACCAGCTTCGGAGGCGACAACGGACCGGCTGTCGACGCCCTGTTCTGGGATCCCATGCCCTCAGCCGTCGCCCCAAGCGGGAACCTCTATATTGCCGACTTCGAGAACTCCCGTGTGCGCATGGTGACGGCGGCCACGGGTATCGTGACTACCGTCGCCGGGTCGGGCAATTGCGCGAGGGGAGTGCCTCCCCTCAATGTGTTGGTCTGCCAAAGCGGGTTCAGCGGCGACGACGGACCGGCTACCGAAGCGACCTTGAACTATCCTTCGTCGGTGGCATTGGACCCTGCCGGGAATCTTTACATCGCCGACACCGTCAATCACCGCATACGGTGGGTTAACGCGGAATCGGGCTTCATCTACACCATCGCGGGTAACGGGCAAAACGGATTCAGCGGCGATGGGGGACCTGCGTTGGCCGCGGAATTCAGCTTCCCCGCGAGTATCGCCCTCGACCAGTCCGGCCGAGTCTACTTTGCCGACGAAAACAACAATCGAGTTCGACTGCTGACTCCGGCAACGTCGGAGTTTCGTTTGTTCCGGCAGCGCCCGCGACGCTGAAAATCACATTCAGGAACCAGCCGTAACCGTCCAATCAGGGAAACGGGTAGGACAGGCTCAGTTGAACTCTCTTATCGCGATCACCGCGCTTCTTTTTGGGGGTGCATCGGTCAAAGCCCGGAATGAGCACGCTAGCCGCTGTTCACCACGGAGGCACGGAGACACTGAGAAAAACAAACGCCGGTGAAATCCCCACGCACCGCGACGGTTCTCCCGAACCGAAGCTACTGTGACGCCGAAACCCGGGAGCGTTACGCCTCCGTGGCTTCCGACACCTCAGTGATCTCCGGTTTTGCCTTTGACGTTTTTATCCGTACCTCTGTGGTGAATATTCCTTTACACCTCAGACCCCGGGAGCCTTACGCCTCCGTGTCCTCCGCCACCTCAGTGATCTCCGGCTTGCCTTCGATTTGTCTTTCTTCGTGCCTCCGTGCCTCTGTGGTGAAACAGGGATTGCCCCGCCCCAATCAACTCCGACGCCGCAGCGCCAGCACCGTGATGTCGTCGGCGCGCGACGCTCCCGCTTCGAAACGCTCCACATCGCCATGCAGTCCGCGCACCAGTTCATCGGCCGGCCGCGCGGCATGCGCCGCCAGGTATGCCTCCAGGCGCGATTCCTCGAAGAAACCACCCTCCTTATTGCGCGCCTCCGTGACGCCGTCGGTGTACACCAGCAATCCCTCGCCCGGCCCTATTTCCGTGCTTCGCGTCTGATACTGAAACCCCTCGAATACTCCCAACATGGGGCCGCTGCGCTCGCTGAGAGCGCGCAGCCGCCCGTCGGGCGAAAACGCGTAGGGCGGATTATGGCCGGCGTTGCAGTACTCCAGCACGCCCGTGCGCGTGTGCAGAATCCCGTAAAACAGCGTGACAAACATCCCCGAGGCGCGCTGCTCCACCAGCGATTGATTGGTGTAGGTCAGACACGCGCCCGGCGACGCCTGGTGATGCGCGGAAGCCCGCAGCAGCGTGCGCGCGATGGCCATGAAAAGCGCCGCCGGCACTCCCTTGCCGCTGACGTCGCCCACCAAAAATCCCAGCCGCTCGCCATCCAGCAGGAAGAAATCGAACAAGTCGCCGCCCACTTCCTTGGCCGGAACCATCGCCGCGTGCAGCTCGAAATCGCTGCGGTCCGGAAACGGCGGAAACTGGCTCGGCAGCATGGAGCGCTGGATCATGGCCGCGTGTTCCAGCTCGCGCGCCCGCAGACGCTCGGCCTCCTCCACTTCCGCCAGGCGCACATTTTCGATGCGCACCGCCGCCATGTTCGCCATCACCGTGAGCAGGCTCAGATCCTGCTTGCTGAACTCCTTGACGAAGTGCGAGGAATCCAGGTAGATCAGCCCGATGACGCGGTCCTTGGTCTGCAGCGGCACGGCCATCATACTGCGGATCCGGCTCGTCACGATGCTCGCGTGGAGGGCCAGCGCCGAGTCGAGCATGGCGTCGCGCACCAGCAGCGAGCGCTTTTCCTGAATCACCAGGTCGCGAACGTGCGAGCTGATCCGCAGGCCTTCCCCTTTGCTGGATCGAACCTGCAATTCTCCGTTTTCCAAAGTCATCAATACGCCCCGCGCCGCTCCCGCCGCATCCATGGAGAGATCCAGAATCAAGTCGAAAAGTCTGTCGAGCGGAAGATGCGTGGCCAACTCCCGCCCCGCAGTGATGAGCGCCTGCATGTGCCGGCTGGCCTGCTCGGTTTCCTCGGCCATCAATCCCGCCAGGCTTTCCGAGATGGTGGTGGTGCCGGCGGTGGCCGACGCCTCATCCGTGAACACTACCGCGTTGGCCGAGGGTTTCCCGCTCTCGCCGTACACCAGAGTCACTTGTCCGGCGGTGATCCGGTCGCCGGGACGCAAAATGCGCGGCGCGGTAAGGCGTTCTCCATTGACCTGGCTTCCGTTGGTGCTGCCCAGATCGCGCGCCACCCACTGGCTTCCGTCGCGCTCGATCGCCAGATGTTCGCGCGACAGTCCCAGGGCGGTCGGATAGGAGAGTTGATTCGACGGTGCGCGGCCAACACGATAGCTGCCGGCCTCCAGGAGCAAGTCCGACTTTTGGCCGTTGAAATCGATCGATAAGGTAGCTGACGTGAGGTCCGCCATGGCCCCTAGAGTAACGAATTAGAAACAATGGCGCAATGAAACATCGAAAATGGAAAGGTGCAGCCACCACATCGCTACGCCCGCATCGAACGCGAACGCCGCTTCCTTCTCGACCGCTTTCCCGCTGGCGAAAAGGTAGTGCGGGTCCGGCGAATCGTGGACCGTTACATCCGCGGCACTGCGCTGCGCCTGCGCCAGCAGACTGACGGGACAGCCCCTGCCGTGTTCAAGCTCACTCAAAAACTTCCGGCGCGCTCGCGCGGAGCGCAGCAGGGCTTCATCACCACCATGTACCTCACCGCAGACGAGTATCGCCTGCTGGCGCGGCTCCCGGCGAAGACGCTCGCCAAGACTCGCCACAGCGTGCCGCCCTTCGGCATCGATGTCTTCGAAGGCAAACTCACAGGCCTGCTGCTCGCCGAAGCGGAGTTCGAATCCCCGGCCGAAGCCGGCGCCCTGGCGATCCCCGGCTTCCTCTCCCGCGAAGTCTCCGATGACGATCGCTTCACCGGAGGCCGCCTCGTCCATGCGTCCCGGCAAGACGTCCGCTCCTGGCTATCCGAGTATGGCCTCGCACTCGGGCCGCTTTAGCCCGTTCTGTTTTGGCGCTTGCCATCTTTCCCCGGTCAGAGGAAACAGAGAACTGAGTTTCTTCTCCGCGGCCTCTGCGCCTCTGTGAGAGATCTTTTCTTTTACTGAGAGTTTCCGCTCCATTGCGCGGCCGATCCGCGATTCCCCGCCTCGCCTGAGAGCCGCCCGCCAACGCCACCCCCGGCGTCGTGAGCAGCAGACCCACCGGAGACAGTTCGGGCGCCGGGATCGAGTTTGCCGACTGAGGCGGCCAGTCGGATAAGATGGTTCAACGATTTTGGAGCATTCTCATGCGAATCGCACATCTTCTATTTCTCTTTGCCCCGCTCCTCCCGGTCGCCGCCGCGCAGAGCAACCCGCAACTCGCGAACGGCGGGTTCGAATCCTCTGAAGTTGCCTCGGGCTGGAATCGCACGCCGGCCGACGCGCCGGCCGGGTTGTCGGTCCGGATCGACACGGTCAACCATCGGGAGGGGCGCCAATCGGTGCTCATCACGGCCGACCGTCCGTCCAGCTTCAGCCTGTATCAGAAAGTCTTCCTGCCTGTCGGCGCTCTCTGGCGGGCGAGTGCCTGGATCTTTGCCGGTCAGGAGCAAGGCGCCGCCGCGGCCCTGCGGGTGGAGACCCCGGCGGGGGATCAAGGGTCAAGCCAACCGGCGGCCGGAAAGGACCGATGGCAGCAGGCGCAGGTTCTGTTCCGGGTGCAGTCGCCCGGCTGGATCAGGTTCCGTCTGATTGCATTCGATCGAACCAGCGGCAAAGTCTGGTTCGACGACGCGCGGCTGGAGCCAGTGGATGAAGCGGAGCGGACCGAGGAGATCGCGATCAGTTCTTTGCGAATCGGCGTCCGGCCTATCGATCTGAAGCAGGGCGGCCAATTCATCGAGCCCCTCTGCCGCCTGTTGTCCTCCATGGTGGCCCAACAGGTGGATTCCACCAGCTTCGAGGAAGAGCCTGCCTGGAGGCCGAGCTACAAGCGCGAGATCGATAAGCCGTATCGCCCGTGGTATCCCGACGGCGCCGTCCATCTCGCCACCTACTCGCTCGATCCGCACGATCCTTTCAACGGCAAGCGTTCGCAGAAGATCGAGCTTCCGGCGGCCCACTCCTGGGCGGGAATCTCCCAGGACGGTTTCTACTTCGAGCAGGGACATCGCTACCGGCTGCGGCTGCACTTGCGGAGCGAAGGCAATGTGGAAGTGCGTGCCTCGCTGCATGGCGATGGAGGAGACATCGCGGAACGTGTCTCCCTCGGATCCGGTTCCGCCACCTGGAGAGGCGCCGACGCGATATTGGCGGCGCGGAAGTCCTCCACCAACGGAACGCTGACGATCGAATTCCGCGGCCCCGGGACACTGTGGCTCGATCGCGTCTATCTGATCGACGAGAACGCGG
>Ga0326728_10020263_pt1 | contig 12720 bp, 8 predicted proteins | sample MB3enrmetagenome_FD_207602 | JGI IMG/M metagenome (GOLD analysis project Ga0326728, IMG submission 207602) | Lab enriched peat soil microbial communities from McLean, Ithaca, NY, United States - MB31MN | ecosystem: Environmental > Terrestrial > Soil > Wetlands > Peat | place: USA: New York...
CCGCGAGTTTCCCCGCGCCATCCGCCACTGCCTCCGCGAGGCCGATGAATCGCTGCACACGATTACCGGTACTCCCATGGGGTCATGTGAGTGCCCCTCGGAATGCTCCCTGGCCCCGCTGCGCGCGCAGCTTGATTACATTTCTGTGAACAAAATCATCAAGGATGGGCTTCACGAGTATTTGGACGGCCTGCAGGCGCGGATGAACACCATCGACGACAACCTGACACGCGACTTCTTCGCCGGGGAATCGGATTCCGAAACCTCCGTGGAAGAGGAGGCCTCGTCATCAAGGGCCTACAAGTGAGCGATACCTCGCAGGCAGCGAATCAGACCGTGGCGGAGGAGTGGCGATATGCTCCCGTTAAGGGTTGCTGGGACGAGGCCGTGCTGCCCTCCGGTCTGCCGCGCCGCCCTTGGCGCCGCCTCGCCGCCGCAATTCGCCGCATAGGGTTCCGGCAGTTCAACCGTTACTGGCAATCCGGCGTACAACTGATCCGGGAAACCGGCGGATCCAACAACCTCGCAGGGGATCCTTGGGACAATGAGCGTCCCTTGACTTTGGATCCCATACCCCTGCTGATTGCGCAAGAGGAATGGACCCGCATTGAAAGGTCCGTCATTCAGCGCGCGGAATTATTGAATGCGATTCTGCTCGATCTTTACGGCGCGCAAAAACTGTTGTATGAGCACTTCCTGCCCCCGGCGCTGGTCTTCGACAATCCCCAGTTTCTCCGGCCTTGCTTTGGATTTACGCCGCCTGGCGGCGTGCACTTGCACACTTACGCTGCGGATTTAGCCCGTTCACCGGACGGCCGCTGGTGGGTGATTGCTGAGCGCACCCAGGCGCCGGCCGGAATGGGCTACACTCTGGAAAACCGGCTGGTCAGCGCGCGCGCTTTGCCCAGCGTCTTCAGCCAACACCGGGTTCGGCAACTGGCGCGCTTCCTGGACGTCCACCGCCATGCCCTGTTCTCCCTCGCCTCCCGGCGCAGCAATCAGCCTCGTGGAGTCGTCCTTACTCCCGGGCCGCACACCGACGCTTATTTCGAGCATTCCTTTCTGGCAGGCAATTGGGGCTTGCCCCTGGTTCAAGGGGACGACCTGACGGTCCGCGACGGTCGCGTCTATTTGAAAACCTTGGCAGGTTTGGAACCGGTGGATTTGATTATGCGCTGTTTCGAGGACGCTTTCTGCGATCCCCTCGAGCTGCGGGGAGATTCCTTGCTGGGCGTGCCCGGCCTCGTCCAGGCGGCTCGCAGCGGCGGAGTCGTAATTGACAATGCTCTCGGCAGCGGGGTGGTGGAAGGGCCTGGCTTTCTGGCGTTCCTCCCAGGGCTTTGCCGCCTGCTCCTGGGCGAAGAACTAAGCATGCCTTCGGTGGCCACTTGGTGGTGCGGCCAGGCGGAAGCTTGCCAATACGTGTTGGAACATCTCGATAACCTGGTGGTCCGGCCTGCCTCGACCAGTTTCGGCCAGCCGCCGGAGTTTCCGGCGTCCCTGGACGGTGAAGGGCGTGAGAAGCTGATTGCCGCAATCAAAGCGCACCCTGAACGATATGTGGCGCAGGAAGAGATCGCGCTTTCCACCGCGCCGTCGCGCACCGAAGGCGGGTTGGCCCCGCGCCGAGTCGTCCTGAGAGTCTTTGCGTCCTGGGACGGCCAGTCTTATGGCGTGATGCCCGGCGGCCTGGCGCGGATTAGCACGGAATCATCCTCCCGGCAGCTTCCTCTGCGCCTGGGAGGTGCATGCAAAGACACCTGGGTACTGGGGGGCACAGGAGAATCTTCGCCGGGGCCCAACCTGCCTCCTCTGCTCCTCGACGCGTCCGCTCGCCGCAGTGCGCTGCCCAGCCGGGTAGCCGACAATCTCTTTTGGCTGGGCCGCTACACCGAACGCGTGGAGGCCCACGTTCGCCTTTTCCGTGCTTTGTTACCCGCGCTTTCCGCAGAAGAAGATTTCGGACACGCCTTGACGCTGGATACCGCGGTCTCTCTTCTCGCGGGCCTGGGTTTTCTGCCGCCCCAAGACGCCACCGCCTCACTTGCCGAGCAGCGCTGGCGCGTGCAGCGCTTTCTGACGGAAATCGTTTACGATCCCTCCCGGATTTCCAGCCTGGGATGGAACCTCAAACAGATGCACCGCGTCGCCCGGCAATTGAAGGAGCGGCTCTCCGGCGACACCTGGCACGCGCTGCGGCGTCTGGATGCGGAATTCTCCGGAGCCTTGCCCGTCAATCAGGAGCACAGGTATATTGCTCAATTTGGCGTTCTCGATCGCGCCGTCATGACACTTTCCGCCCTGTCCGGCTTGCTGATGGAAAACACCACCCGCGGCGAGGGCTGGCGCTTCGTGCAGCTTGGCCGCCGGCTGGAGAGGGCTTGGCAATTGGGGGAATTGCTGCGTGTCGCGGTGGTGGAGGCTCCGCCCAGCTCCCAACCCTACCTTCACATTCTTCTTCAGGTCGCGGACAGTTCCATTACCTACCGCACGCGGCATGTCAGCATCCTAAGAACCGATCTGGTCTTACAACTTCTGTTAGTGGATGAGTTGAACCCCCGCTCGATCGGATTCCAAATCGCCGATTTGGCGGATCAGTTGCATTCCCTAGGGCGGAGTGACGACCCCGAGCACCGCCGGCTGGAGGAGTTGGTGTGCGGTACACTCAGTGAAATCCGGGCCGCATCCCTGTCAACGCTCGCCCAGCGGGACAGTGATGGAAGGTTTGTGGCGCTGGAGGCGTACCTCCGGCAGCTCAAGACGAAGTTGTACGAATTCTCCGAAGCGTTGACGGCGCAATACCTGAGCCCGGCCAAGGCTTCGCGCCTGACCGCGTCCTGGTGATGCAGAATGCTCTACCGGATCACACACTCCACTCGATACGCTTACCCGTCGCCGGTGACACAGTGTTACAGCGAGGCGCGCCTGACTCCGCGGGCGCTGCCTTCCCAACGAGTTCTCGAGCATCGGCTGCACGTTGATCCTCTACCGGCCTTCCTGAGCAGTCATAAAGACTATTTTGGCAACGACGTTTCCACCTTTGCAGTTTTTGCTAGACATGAGCGATTCGAGGCGACCGCCTCCAGTGTTGTTGAGGTCGGACCGCAGACAAGCGGAATTCGTTTCTCCCCGGCGTGGGAGGCGGCGCGCCAGACGCTGGCTCAGCCGCTCGAGCCGGATTCCATCGCCGCGTCCGAGTTCATCTTCGATTCTCCCTATGTTTCCGCCCACGCCGAGTTGCGGGAATATGCTTGCCCAACTTTCACGCCCGGCCGCCCGCTGTTCAGCGCGCTCGAAGAGCTTACCGGGCGCATCCACGACGAATTCAGGTATCAGCCTCAGTCCACATCCATCGATACGCCGCTCCTCGAAGTGTTCAATAACCGCCGGGGCGTCTGCCAGGATTTTGCTCACCTCATGATCGGCGTCCTTCGTTCGCTCCGCCTGGCGGCGCGATACGTGAGTGGCTACATCCGCAGCGGCCCGCAGTTTCAGGGAGCTGCAGCCTCGCATGCCTGGGTGTCGGTATTCGATCCGGCTAACGGATGGCTGAGTTTCGATCCCACCAATAACTTGATGCCTTCCGACGCCCACGTCACCTTGGCGTGGGGGCGGGACTATGGTGATGTGACGCCGATGAAAGGCCTTACGCTGGGCGGTGGTGGGCAATCCGTGGAGGTGGAAGTCCGCGTTGAAAATGTGTAGGTGTAGGGCTTGCCCTACCCTTGTCGGGACCGGCAAAAATGAGGTGACGGCAAGCCGTCTCCCTACAAGCTACGGCGTCGTCCCCCTACAAGCTACGGCGTCGTCCCCGCGAAAGCGGGGACCCATTGTCCCGACAATGGATTCCCGCTTGCGCGGGAATGACGTGACTTTCGGGAGAGCCGAAGGCGAGGAAGGAACCGCGTCGTTGGTGTTCTGTTTCGCACTACTCAACTAACAACTTCAGCGTCGCAGTATAGCGTTTGCCTACCAACTCCCTGGCTGGCTCAATCAGCTTACGCCACTGTCTTTCGATCAAGGCCCGAAGCCATTGCCGCCCAGCTTCGAAATCGTACTTGCGGATCTCAAAGACGAAATACATCCAATATGCAGGGCGGATAATGCGCGCCGCAGCATCGGCGTTGGATATGCAAATCTCCTCGGGAGAAGCACCGCCGATCGGAATCGGTTCCGAGTGCGAAGCGATCGAGCGAGCGACGCTGCCCACAATGCTCAGTGGACACCCTTTTCCCAACAATATTTGGGTTGCCAGATCGGCGCTCACTCGGGCGTGGTCGAGCACGGTTGCAAAATCGCACACTGCGGAAAGGTCATGAAGATAGGCCGCTAAGTTAACGACTTCGACTTCTGCTCCCAGGCGGGCGGCCAGGCTCGCGGCGCACTGCGCAACCACCACGAGGTGCTGATCGAAAAACGCCGGCCCGAAGACGTTTTCGCGACGCTGGCAGGCCTCGCGGACAAACTCGCGAATTCCGGTAGATATAGTGTTCACTTTTCACTCGTACCGCAGCGCCACCAACGGATCTGTCTTAGTCGCGCGGCGGGCAGGTATCGAACAGGCCGCCAGGGCAACCAGAATCAAGAGGCCCGCGACCGCCGCAAAACTCAAGGGATCGTGAGTGCTCACTCCGAAGAGCATGTTGGCCATGAGCCGTGTCAGCCCGAAAGCGGCGACCAGGCCGACCGCAACACCCACCAGCGACATCTTCACTCCCTCCCCGAGCACCATCCCCAAAACCGCCATCCGGTCCGCTCCCAAAGCCATGCGGATGCCGAATTCGTGGATTCGCTGGTTGTTGATATAGGAAACGACGCCGTACACTCCCACGCAGGCCAGGACCAGGGCAAGGCCGGCGAAAACTCCCAGAAGCACCATGGAGAAGCGGCGAGCGGCGAGAGAGCCGGAAACGATTTCGTCCATCGTCCGGATGTTGTACATCACCTGCTCGCTGTTAACCTGGAGAAGAGCGTGACGAATGGAAGCGACTTGCGCGAGTGGCGATCCTGCGGTTCGAAGCGCGATTCCGGTGTATCCAGCCAGCATGGGAACGAATTGATTCGGAATCTGGGCCATGGCGAGATAACATTGCGCCTGCATGCTGGAAGTCATGTCCGAGTCAAGTCCCCACTGTTTCACATGTCCAACCACTCCCACAATTTCCGCAGTTCCATCAATCAGGGCGAAGTGGATGTGTTGACCGATGGGATCCTGATGAGCAAAGTACACCTGCTGAAACCGCTCATCAATGACGGCCACCAGCGGGGAAAGCTCGTTATCCGCGGGCGTGAGGAAGCGGCCCCGCCGGAGCGGGGTTCGCATCACATTCAAATAACCGGGCTGAACATTGTAGATGATGGCCTGCTTCATTTCCGCCTCAGTCGCGGGCTTGGGCTGGCCCTCGACCCAGAACGGGAATTCTTCATCGCCGGCCATGGGCATCGCGCCGACGGTCAGCGAGGCGGCTTGAACGCCCGGGACAGCATTCAGTTGTTCCTCCAGGCGGCGCCACGTGGCCAGAACGCTGGTCGCAGTGGAGCTCGATGCTCGGGGGAGCGCTGACTTGAAGGTCAGGACGTTATGCCGGTCGAAGCCGGGATCGACATTCCAGAGGTTGACGAGGCTGCGAATCATCAGCCCGGCACCGGCCAGGAGCACAAGCGCCAGAGCCATTTCCGCGGCCACCAGGACTCGCTGGGCGCCATGGCGCGCGCCGCTCAATCCTCGTCCGCCCTCTTTCAAGGTCATTTGAAGGTTGGTTCGCGAGGTCTTCAGTCCGGGCGCCAGGCCGAATAAGACGCTGGATAAGATCGAGGTCGCGAGGGTGAACAACAGCACGCGTCCGTCCAGCCGGACTTGTTCAACACGCGGCAACGCTTGCGGCAAAGCACTCAGCGCCAATCGCATGCCGAAAGAGGCCAGCAGCACGCCCAGGCCCCCGCCCGCCACGCCCAGCAGGATGCATTCGGTCAGGAGTTGCCTCATAACCCGGCCTCGGTTCGCGCCTAAGGCGGCGCGTAGGGCGAATTCATGGATGCGCGCGGTGGAGCGCGCCAACAAGAGATTCGCGACGTTCACGCAGGAAATCAGAAGCACGAACCCCACCGCCGCCAACAGCACCAGCAGAAACGGCTTGATCTCGCCGACCATGTTTTGCATGAGCGGTACCACGGTGATGCCGGTGCCTTTGTCGGCGTCAGGGTACGCCTCCGCCAAGTGCTGTCCCAGCGCATCCATATCGGCCCGCGCCTGCTCGAAGCTGACGCCGGGCTTAAGTCTGCCGACAGCGTCCATGCCCATGCCTATTTTGCGGTCGCGAAAAACGGGATTGTCCCACTGCCCAATCGGGACATAGACGTCAGCGTTGGTCTCAAAGTTGTTGCCGCTGTACTTAAAGCCCCCCGGGAGCACGCCCACAATCGTGTACGACTTGCCATCGAGTGTCAGGCTCTTGCCCACCGTGCTCGGCTCAGAGCCGAACTTGCGCTTCCACAGGCCGTTGCTGATCATCACCACGTGCGCCGCGCCGACTTGGTCCTCTTCAGGCAGGAAATTCCGGCCGAGGCGCGGCTGCTCGCCCAATAACGGAAAGAAACTTGCCGAGACCATATCCGCCATGACGCGTTCGGGTTCGCCCATTCCCGTCAGGCTGAAGTCGTCTTCGCGGTACCCCGCAAGCGCAGAAAACGAGCGGTTGTCGCGCACCCAGTCGAGGAAGTTGGGATAAGAAATGGACCACCACGGAGAAGCCGCAGTGCGCGAATAGAGAGCCACGAGCCGCTCGGGCTGGGGATAGGGCAGCGGAGCCAGCAGTACTCCGTTCACCACTGAGAATAGCGCCGTGTTAGCGCCGATGCCAAGCGCCAGCGTCAACACCGCCACGGCGGTAAAGGCAGGATTCTTCGCCAGCATCCTCAAACCGAATTTCAGGTCCTGGAGTAGGGTTCGCATTGCACAAGACCTCCAGCGCGTCGTTTCGATCTCTCTTCAACCTAAACGCTGGAATAAGTTCGGCAGTTCCAAATTCCGCCGCAGTTTCTGTCGGGGCGGTTCGCGAACCGCCCGTCCTTGCTCGGAAGGGCGGGGCTAAAGCTCCGCCCTTCCGAGGGCCATTTGTCGCGTTACGGAATCTTTGTCGAATCGTCGAAGGCTAAGATAATCTTTACACTTTTTCCGCTCTTCAGCCTGATGGGTTGGATCTTGTCAGGGGCTTTTCGGTACAGACCCATCGGCGCGCCGGAGACCGGCTCCGAGTGTCCGTCATAGCTGCCATTCCGATCGACGAATGCCGCGGCATAAACCGCCGGTGACCTGAGAAAATCGAAGGTGATGGTTCCGTCTTTTCGGGAGGCGCTGAAACGCCGCAGAATGTGGCTGACACCCGCGGCAGCGACTGGCGGTGTCATCTCCGAGGTGGAATCGACCAGCGAGGATGCGGCGAGGGGGTTGGTGTCGAACAGAAGTACATAGATCTTGTGGTTCTCATCCACAATTCCTGCCCCTGTGTAATTCAGCCTCACTTTAAGCGCGCTATGAGTGGTCGCAGCACACACACCCAACTGCGTCACAGCCAAAACGCAGAATAACGTGGAAGCCAGCAGCGCAGCGTCTCTCCTCTTCATTGGTTTTTCCTCCTCGATCTGGCGCTGTAGGGGTAGGGCTTGCCCTACCCCCGTCGGGCCCAGCGGAAATGCGGGGACGGCGAGCCGTCCCCCTACAGAACAAGCGAACTGTGGGGCCAACCTCTCTCCGAGTAGGATAACCGGGAGGTTAAGGTTGGCCCGCATCTTGGGCAGTCCGGGTGTTAGGCCACGTCTGGCTGGACCGCGATGACCCGAGCAAGCGCCGGCCTACGGTTCTGGGCGGTCATCTGCTCACGTTCTCTATTCGGTATCTGGAAACTGATCGCGCACTGATTTTCCAGACGCAGCACGCTGATCCTGTACGTGTCCCCGGCGGGTACGGCGACCAGTTCGCTGCTCTTGTAAGGGGTATCGTATGAGACCCCTGCGACCATGACTCTCCCCAAGTACTGCCTGTCATGCTCAATGGAGATGAAGCTGGCGTTTGTTACGCTGTCGGCGGTGAAGGTGTATTCTCCGGCCGGCAGGGTCAACCCGCCCCAACGCGCCGCGAAGGGCAGGTTGAATTTTCCGCGATAGGATTGAGCGCTCGCGACGGTTGGGATGATCGAGATGGCCAGCAGCGCGAGAGCGAAGAACCCGCAAAACCTGAGGTAACGATTGACGTTCATGGTAGAGCCTCCTCTTTTTAATTTTGAGGGCCTTCGTTTCTCGCCCTCACCTTGTAATGCGGAAAGTGCTCTCAAAAAAGGTAAGATCCACCCCGATCAATCGATACGGGAGGGCGAGGATGGTAGGGGTAGGGCTTGCCCTACCCTCGTCGGGATCAGCAGAAATGCGGGGACGGCAAGCCGCCCCCCTACAGCGGGACGGTTATCGACCGATTGGGAATCCAGGAAAGAGATTGTCATGAAAATCCGGTGTGATATCATGGGGGGCGCGCCTAGCCGTAGGCGGCGATCTCTGCCGCTCTTGACGTCCCTCTCCACCTGGGGAGAGTGCAGGGGGTGGAGGTAAAAAGGTCCGATGACCCCGGCGGCTCCAAATGAAGTCACGCAACTGCTCCGGGCCTGGAGCGATGGCCAGCAGGAAGCCCTTCAGAGGCTGATGCCGCTCGTCTACGAAGAATTGCACCGCCTGGCGCGACATTACATGAGCCGCGAACGCTCCGGCCATATTCTGCAGACCACCGCACTCGTCAATGAGGCCTTCCTTCGGCTCGTCGATGCCCGTAAGGTAAACTGGCAGAACCGCGCGCATTTCTTCGCCATCTCCGCCAGCCTAATGCGGCGAATCCTGGTGGACTTTGCCCGCACCTATCAAAGCCAGAAGCGGGGAGCTGGAGTCCGCCCAGCCTCCTTGGATGACGGGTTGGACGTCGCGGAAGAGCGGCTGGACCTGACAGTTCTCGACGACGCACTCAAAACCCTGGCTGCCCTCGATCCCCGCAAGAGCCGCGTGGTTGAACTGCGTTTCTTCGGCGGTTTGAGTATCGAAGAAGCGGCAGAAGTGCTGCAGGTTTCTCCCGAAACCGTAAAGCGCGATTGGAAACTGGCGAAAGCCTGGCTGCTCCGGGAAATGGGTGGAAAGCAAGATGCAATCCAAACGCTGGAAGCAAGTTGAAGAGCTGTTCCACTCGGCCCTCGAGCAGGACGAAAGCCGGCGGCGGGAGTTCGTCGAGAAAGCCTGCGTCGGGGACTCGGAACTGTTGCGGGAAGTCGAATCCCTGCTCGACTACCAAAAACCTTCCGAGAGCTTCATGGAATCCCCCGCCATGGAGGTGGCGGCGCAGGCGCTGGCGCTACAGCAGACTGCGGCGGTTCACGAGCCGGCAGCCGGACAAGATGTATCCCATTACAGGATCTTGGATAAGCTGGGCGAGGGCGGCATGGGCGTCGTCTACAGAGCTGAAGACGTGCGCCTCGGCCGCGAGGTGGCGCTCAAATTCCTGCCTCAGCGGCTGGCCAAAGATCAACAGGCACTGGAGCGATTTCAGCGCGAAGCGCGCGCGGCTTCGGCCTTGAATCACCCCAACATCTGCACCATCCATGATTTCGGCTCCCACCAGGGCCAGCCGTTCATCGTCATGGAACTGTTGCGGGGCCACACACTCAAGGAGTTGATCCAGGCCAGTCACGGCGCGGTCTTCCCGCCATCATTGCCGGCGCCGTTCAGCACCGAACGAATGGCTGAACTGGCAACCCAGGTCGCCGACGCGCTGGACGCGGCCCACAACCACGGGATCATTCATCGCGATGTCAAGCCGGCGAACATCTTCGTCACCGAAGCGGGGCAAGCCAAACTCCTGGACTTCGGCCTGGCGAAGTCGACGCTGGCGAGAAGGACCAGCCCATCAGGCACGCCGGCTGAGGGGCCCGGCGCCCGCCGTGAAGGGAGCGGCGAAACCGCGGCCGGCTCGACGCCCTCCACGGATTCCCGCAGCTTTACGGGCCCCGGCATGATGATGGGTACAGCGTCCTACATGTCTCCTGAGCAGGCGCGCGACGAGCCCCTTGACGGCCGCACCGACCTCTTCAGCTTCGGCGCCGTACTCTATGAAATGACCACCGGCCAGCAGGCCTTCCCGGGGGGAAGTACGGCAGACGTCTTGGCGGCGGTTCTCTCTCAAACGCCGATTGCTCCCCGCGAACTCAATCCGCAGCTTCCGCCTGAGCTGGAGCGCATCGTCAACAAGGCCTTAGAGAAAGACCGCGACATGCGTTATCAGTCGGCGGCCGAATTGCGCGCCGACCTGAAACGTTTTCGGCGCGACACGGACTCGGGGAAAGCCTTGGCGGCCGCGGGCATTCGCGGACCCAGCCAAGGGAATGACGCGCGGCGGGCGAGGACCTTCAAGGCCTGGACGTTTTCAATCGCCGGCGCAGTCGTCCTGGTTGCCGCCGTGTTGGCCGTTTATCTCCGTCTGCATCGGACCGCACCAGTTCTGACGTCGCAGGACAGCATCGTACTCGCAGACTTCGCCAACACCACAGGGGAGAATATCTTTGACGAAACACTGAAGCAGGCGCTGCGCGTGCAACTCGAACAGTCGCCTTTCCTCAATGCTCTCTCCGAAGAGAAAGTGAGCCAGACACTCGGCTTCATGGGGCGGCCCCGAGACACCCAGTTGACCGAGGCCGTGGCCCGCGAGGTCTGCCTGCGGACGGCAAGCACGGCGATGCTGCTGGGTTCGATTGGCAAGATGGGGAGCCATTATGTGATCAGTCTCGCCGCGGTGAACTGCCAAAACGGAGATTCGCTGGGGACGGAAATGGCGGAGGCCGACAGCCGCGAACATGTTCTTTGGGCCCTCGGCGAGGCTGCTGCCAAGATGCGGGCCCGGCTGGGAGAATCGCTGGTCAGCATTCAGAAGTATGATGCGCCGGTGGAGCAGGTCACCACGGCATCGCTCGAAGCGCTTCAGGCCTATAGCCTGGGGATGAAAACGCTGTACACCCAGGGCGATGCGGCAGCCATTCCGTTCTTGAAGCGGGCTACAGAACTGGATCCAAGTTTTGCCCTGGCCCACGCGATCCTCGGCAACCTGTCTGCCAACTTGAATCAGCCCACTCAGGGGATGGCGTCTATCAAGAAAGCCTATGAATTGCGCGGGCGTGTCAGCGAGAGGGAGAAGCTGAATATTGAAGTCTTCTACTACGCTCGCTATACAGGTGACATGGAGAAAGCCGCTCAGGTCTGCGAAGTGTGGAAGCAGACTTACCCCCGCGACGTGGCGCCTCACGTCTGGCTAGGGAACGTCTACCAGATTCTGGGACGATTCGAGAAGGCACTCGAGGAGTGCCGCGAAGCGATGCGCCTCCAGCCGAACAGCGTCTCCAGCTACGGTAATCTCGCCAATATTGACCTCATCATGAACCGTCTCGAGGAAGCACAACAACTCCTCTCGCAAGCGGAAACTCGCGGGTTCACCAGTCCCGCCATGCAGGTGTTTCTCTACCGCCTGGCCTTTCTGCGCGGCGACCAGCCCGAAATGGAGCGCCGCGTGGCGGCCGCTGCCGGGCAGCCGGCTGAAGATCATCTGTTAGCCCAAGAGGCGGATACCGAGGCCTACCTGGGTGGTCTTGCCAAGGCGCGCGAGCTTACCCGGAAGACGGTCGAATCATCGATGCGTGACGGACGCCTGGAGGCTGCGGCAACGTTCCGGGCAGCCGGAGCACTGCGCGAGGCATTCTTCGGCAACCGTGAACAGGCGCGCCGCGAAGCCACGGCGGCGCTTGCCATGACTCCCGGATGGACCATGCAGACGCTGGCGGCTCTGGCCCTGGCGCGAGCCGGGGACAGCGCCAAGGCGAGCGAAGTTGCCGATTACCTGCATCAGCAGGACCCCTCGGACACTCTACTGAATGTCTATTGGTTGCCAACCATCCACGCTTGGAACACTCTCGGTCCCGACGCTGTGCCGGCCACCAGCCCTTCGGCTTCTGCGCTAAAAAGCGGGAGTGCCGCGATCGAATGGCTCGAGCCCGCTAAGCCCTACGAATTGGGACTGCCCACCCTCTATTGGGTGTTGAATGTTACGATGTGTCCGGTGGATGCCCGCGGCGAGGCCTATCTGGCCATGGGACGGGGTGCGGAAGCTGCTGTCGAGTTTCAGAAGATCATCGATCACTCCGGCCTCGTCGGCACGTTTCCGATCGGCGCCCTGGCACGTTTGGGCCTTGGCCGGGCTTATGCCCTTCAGGCCGGCATCGATCTTTCGGGCGAAGCGAAACCTGGCACCCGAGCAGGCACGGCCGCGGGTAAAGCAAGCCATGCCCCCGTGCCGGAGGCCCTCACCAAGGCTCGCTCTGCTTATCAAGAGTTTTTCACCTTGTGGCGAAATGCGGACCCGGATATACCCATCCTCAAACAGGCGAGGGCAGAATATGCCATACTGCAATAGACTGCTTCCCCCAACGAGGACCTCATGCCCACCGTCAATCTGGCTCCTTTAAGCCTCGGGGAGCTGCTGGACCAAACCTTCAGCTACCTGCGCAAGCATTTCTGGCTGTTTGCCGGGATTATGGTGGCGCCTGAAGCCGTCCTGGTGGGTCTGAATCTCTTGATGCAGATTTTCCTTAGACCGCCACGCTTCGTTCCCGGCACTCGGGTGGTGCCGTCCGCCCAAATGGCCGC
>Ga0326728_10020264_pt1 | contig 12720 bp, 10 predicted proteins | sample MB3enrmetagenome_FD_207602 | JGI IMG/M metagenome (GOLD analysis project Ga0326728, IMG submission 207602) | Lab enriched peat soil microbial communities from McLean, Ithaca, NY, United States - MB31MN | ecosystem: Environmental > Terrestrial > Soil > Wetlands > Peat | place: USA: New York...
TTCAGCTCCTTGTAAAGTCTCTTCGGACCCTACCCGAGAAATGGCATGGCCTCACCGATATCGAAGCTCGCTATCGCCAACGTTATTTAGACCTCATTGCCAATCCAAGGGTTAAAGAGATTTTCCGCACACGGATCATGACCATTCAAAAGATCCGGCATTTTTTTATCCAACGAGACTTCTTGGAGGTGGAAACGCCGATGCTCCACCCCATTCCAGGGGGTGCGACGGCCAAACCTTTCAGGACCCATCATAATGCCCTGGACATGGAACTCTATCTGAGGGTCGCTCCGGAACTCTTCCTAAAACGACTGGTAATCGGAGGGCTCGAAAGGATCTTTGAGATCAATCGCTGTTTTCGAAACGAAGGGATCTCTACGCTGCACAATCCCGAATTCACCATGCTCGAGTTCTATCAAAGTTATGCGACTTATGAAGAGATGATGAAAATGACCGAGGAACTTCTCTCCTCCATCGTCAAAGAAATTCATGGTGGACTCCGCCTCAACTATCAGGGCCAGGAGATCGATTTCACCCCTCCTTGGCGAAGGCTCTTCTACAAGGAATCTCTCTTGGAATATGGAAAGGTTGATCCGGTGATCATGAAAGAGCCGTCCCGCGCGATCGAGTTGGCCAAGCGTCTCGGCCTTGAACTGAGAAGGGGGACCTCCCATGGAAAGGTTCTTGATGATCTCTTTAAGGAGCTCGTCGAACCGCATCTCGTTCAGCCGACCTTTGTCACCCATTACCCCACTGAGGTCTCCCCGCTCTCCCGTCGGAACGGAAAGGACCTTGACGTGGTAGATCGTTTTGAGCTCTTCATCGCCGGTCGGGAGATTGCCAATGGTTTCTCCGAACTGAATGATCCCGTGGATCAACGGGAGCGCTTTGTCCAACAGTTGAAGGAGAGAGCCGAGGAGGCAGATGCCGTTCTCAACCTGGATGAGGATTTTCTCAGGGCCCTCGAATTCGGAATGCCTCCGACCGCCGGCGAAGGCATTGGGATCGATCGTTGGGTCATGCTCCTCACGGACGCGCCTTCCATCCGGGACGTCATCTTCTTTCCCTTACTTCGAATGGAGAAATAAGGTTCTATGAGATATGAGTGGTTTATCGGTCTGAGATATCTCAAGGCCAAACGGAAACAGACCTTCATCTCGATCATCACCCTCATCTCCATTATTGGGTTCGCCCTTGGAGTGTGGGCATTGATCGTTGTCCTGGCCGTGATGAGCGGCTTCGAGAAGACCCTGAAGGAGAAGATCTTAGGTACCCAGGCTCACCTCGTCGTCCTAAAGACGAACCAAGAAGGCATGGATCAATATGAAGAAGTGGTCAAGGAGGTAGAGCAAGTGAAAGGGGTCGTCTCTGCTACGCCATTTATCTTGAGTCAGGTGATGCTTTCCTCAGAGTCAAATGTGTTCGGTGTGGTCCTCAATGGGATCGATCCGGACCGCGTTGGGAAAGTGATTGAATTAGCCCACAATATGAAGGTCGGACGTCTTCAGGACCTGAAGGGAGAAAGCGAATCTCCGGGCATCATCCTCGGAGTTGAATTGGCCAAGCGGCTCGGTGTCTCGATTAACGATCCGATCCAGGTCATCTCCCCCCTCGGAACCATGACACCCATGGGCATGATGCCCAAAATGAAGCGATTTCGTGTGGTGGGTATCTTTTATTCGGGGATGTATGATTTCGACAATACCCTGGCATACATCTCTATCTCAAGCGCACAAAAATTCCTCAATATGGATTCTCGCGTGACAGGAATCGAAATCAAAACGGACGATATCTATAAAGTGAAGAAGATTGGGAAAGAGATCCACCAAAAGCTGGGGTTCCCTTTCTGGACGAGGGATTGGATGGAGATGAATCGAAACCTCTTCTCCGCCTTGAAGCTGGAGAAGGTGGCCATGTTTATCATCCTCGTCCTCATTGTTTTAGTGGCCGCCTTCAATATCATCTCCACGCTGATCATGGTGGTCATGGAAAAAAATAAGGATATTGCCATTCTGAAATCCATGGGGACCCCTTCCAAAGGGATCTTGAGGATCTTTATCATTGAGGGGGGGGTCATCGGCGTTGTCGGAACTTTCTTCGGGACGGTCATCGGCCTGGCAACAGCGCTGAACCTGGAGAAAGTTTCAGGATTTGTCGAGAACCTTTTCGGGTTTAAGATTCTTCCAAGCGATGTCTATTATATCGACAAACTCCCTTCACAGGTCAATCCGCAGGATGTGGGGATGATCGTCATCACCACAATCCTCATCAGTCTCCTGGCCACACTTTATCCTTCCTGGAGGGCATCGAGACTCGACCCCGCAGAGGGATTGCGATATGAATAAGGAGAAGATGTCTTTTAAAGAGGAGGCCCAGCAAGCCCTCTCCCGGGGGGAATGGAGGAGGGCCCTCGAATGCTTTCAGCATCATTGCGCACAGGAGCCAGGCGATTTTCGATCCCAGTTGAAGGTGGCGGAGCTGCTGGAGCGCTTGGGTCAAAAGGAAGAGGCTGTCCAGATGTACCGAAAGGTGGCGGAAGCTTATGCGCACGACGGCTTTCTGCTTCAAGCCATTTCCGTCAATAAAATGATCTTGAGGATTGATCCGTCCTCTCAGGATGTTCATCAGCGGGTGGCACAACTCTATGCAGAAAAAACCAGAGAGGCGAAACCCCTTCACCCCTTTCCGTACATCCCTCTCTTCTCCGAGCTGGATGAAGGGGAGCTTCAAACCTTCCTCCCACACATTCAATGCAAGACCTTTTTCATGGGCTCCTTGATCTGCCGGGAGGGAGAGAAAGGGGATTCCCTCTTCGTCATCAGTCGTGGGGAGGTGTCCATCACCAAGCGAACGCCGGAGGGGAGGGAGGTATCTGTTCGCAACCTCAGGGAGGGAAGTTTCTTCGGCGAGTTTGGCTATTTTATTGATCAAAGAAGACACGCTACGGTCAGGGCGGTCAGCGAATGTGAGATTCTCGAAATCTCCAGGAATGCATTAAACAAGATGATCGAGATCCATCCCAGACTGAATGAGGTGCTCCACAACCTTTTTGTGGAACGAGTTTTGGATAATCTTTTTGCTCTTTCCCCCATGTTCTCCTCCCTCACCTCCAAAGAGAGAGCGGAGGTCTTGAAGCGGTTTCTTCTTCGAAAGGTCCCCGAAGGAACCCTTCTCTTCAAAGGCGGGGATCCTCCCGCCTCCCTCTATATGGTGAGAAGCGGCGAGGTGGAAATATTTACTCAAAACCGGCGCGGGAAAAAAGTGCTATTGGCCATTTTGGAAAGCGGAAATTTTTTTGGTGAGATCGGGCCTCTTCTCGATAAGCCCCGCACGGCGAACGCCAGAACGACGCGCCCTACCGAATTAATGGAGATGACAAAGGAAGACTTGAACACCTGTCTCCGCCGATTCCCTAACCTCCAGACCAAACTGAAAGAGATCTCTCTAAATCGCCTCTCCCAGACGAACGAACTTCTCTCCCAAGAAGCTATTCAAAGGGCTAAGGAGGCAATGGTTTGAAAGAGTTGATCCAAGTACAAAGGCTTTTCAAGTCTTACGGAGACAAATCCAAAAGGGTGGAAGTTCTCAAGGGTGTGGATCTTACCTTTTCTCAGGGCGAGAAGGCTGCCATTGTCGGCGCCTCGGGTGTAGGGAAGACTACGCTTCTCCATGTCTTAGGCACGCTTGATCGGCCGACGGTCGGAAAGGTCCTCTACGAAGGAAAAGACGTTTATACCTTGAGTGAAAAGGGTCTTGCCCACTTTCGAAATCGTGAAATCGGATTCGTCTTTCAATTTCATCACCTGCTTCCCGAATTCAATGCCTTGGAAAACACGATGATGCCTTGTTTGATCCAAGGGATTCCGGAAAAGGAGTCCGTCTCTCGGGCAGAGGCGATTCTAACGTTGGTGGGCCTCAAAGAGCGCTTGTCTCATAAACCAGGGGAACTTTCCGGCGGAGAACAACAGCGCGTGGCGGTAGCGAGGGCTCTCGTTTTGGAACCGAAAGTCCTGCTGGCCGATGAACCCACGGGGAACCTGGATGCAAAGACAGGGGAGTCCGTCTTTGATCTCCTCAGGGAACTGAATCGGATCAAAGGGGTCACCCTGATTGTCGTGACACACAACCTAAAGTTGGCTGAAAAATTGTCCCGCCAGATCCAGCTGGTCGACGGAAGAGCGTTCGGATAGAGAATGCCTCTTTACAAAAAAATGAAGATTTGATATGAAGATGGAAATTTTCTCATCCCATCCACTCCCGTCCGAAAAATTGGAGCAGAGGATCTGTATCAGATTCCAAAAAATGAGAAGGAGCCTGAACATGATCGTAAGGCAAATTGGGCTTGTCCTGCTTATCTTCTCCCTTCTCGTAGGGATAAGCGCCGGCGCCGAGGAAAACATTGGTAAGATCATGATCCTTGGAAATGTGAAGGTGGAAGAAGCGGTCATTCGAGGGGCGATTAAAAGCCGGGAGGGAGGTCCCTTTTGCATCGAAAAGGTTCGTGAGGATCTGCGGTCCATTTTTGATCTGGGTTACTTCACCGATGTGCAAGTGGATACCAAATCGACCCCCCAGGGCAAAGAAGTGATCTTCATTGTTGTGGAAAAACCTTCGGTCAAGGAGATCTTGGTGAAGGGAAACAAGAAGGTGAAGTTAGACGATATTAAAGAGAAGATGAGCCTCAAGGCACGCTCCATCCTCAATCTTGAAAAGGTAAAGGAGGATTCTGAGCAGATCCGGAGGCTTTATTTTTCGAAGGGTTATTACGGAGTCAAGGTGGAGTATAAGGTCGATTATTTGGAAACCAATGAGGCCGTGGTCACCTTTACGATCTCTGAAGGCCCCAAGGGACATATCCAAAAAGTAGTCTTCAGGGGAAACAAGCATATCAAAAGCTCGGACTTGAGGAAGGTAATGGCGACCAAACGGAAAAATATTTTCTCCATTATCACCAAGACCGGAACGCTCGATGAAGATGTCCTTAAAAATGACGTTCAACTTCTGACCGCCTACTATTTCGATCACGGTTTTCTCGAAGCCAAGATCTCCGAGCCCAAGATCGATCTCTCCAACCCAATAAAGATCCGGATCGAGATCGGGATCACGGAGGGCCCTCAATATCATCTCGGGGATATCGACTTCAAAGGAGATCTTCTCACCACCAGAGAGGCCCTGTTCAAGGTCCTCAAAATAAAGCGCGGCGATGTCTACAGCAATACGGCCATTCGAGTGGAGGTCAATGCCCTGACGGAAAAGTTTGCTAATAAAGGCTATGCCTATGTCGAGGTCAACCCCGAAACCTCTGTGGACAATAAGCATCTTTTAGTCCACCTCACCTTTGAAATTGAAAAGAAGAAAAGCGTCTATTACGAAAAGATTCAGGTTGTTGGGAATACGAAGACTCGCGACAAGGTGATACGCAGGGAGCTTCGGGTGGCCGAAGGAGAACTTTACAACGCCACCGATATGAATAAAAGTCGTGACCGACTGAAAAGGACAGGATACTTCAAAGAGGTGGACTTTACCACCAACCGTGGGAGCACCGAAGACCAAATCAACCTCGATATCAAAGTGGAGGAGACTCCGTCAGGTGCCATCAGTTTCGGAGTCGGGTATAGTACCTTAGAAGGAGTGGTGGGCACTGCCTCCATCTCCGATCGCAATCTCTTTGGTCTGGGCTATTTTGGAGTGGTGAAACTCAGCCAGGGGTTTAAATCCCAAGATTTCAGATTGGGCTTAACGGATCCCTATTTTTTAGCTTCCCCTGTGTCGGCAGGTTTTGACGTTTATCACGAACAAGTGGGATACTTCGAAACGTATTCCTGGAAAATTACAGGAGGCGATATCCGTTTCGGAAGGCAATTGACCGATACGATTCGTCTTGATGTAATGTACAAATTGGAGAGCATCGATGTCTATGATGTGATCCCAGGGGAGACCTCTGTCTATATCCTGGACCAGCAGGGGCAGAAAACCACCAGCGCGATTGCTTTAACCCCTTCCATTGACACCCGCGACGACTTCTTCAATCCCCGACGGGGAAGCCGAACCAGCCTTGTCATTGAAGATGCGGGAGGGATCTTAGGGGCAGATAACTATTTCGTCAAATTGGTTGGAAATACGAGTTGGTTTTTCCCATTACCTTGGAATACAACCCTGAACCTTCGTGCCCAGGCAGGGAGGATTTGGGGTTATGGTGGGAAACTGGTCCCTATCTATGAAAAGTTCTTCGTAGGAGGTATGGACACTATTCGATCATTTGAGTATGGAATGGCGGGACCGGTCGATAGGGCAACCAATGATCCCCTTGGCGCGACGAAAATGTGGGTCTTCAGTACGGAATGGATCTTCCCTTTGTCTCGAGAGATTGGCTTGCAGGGAGCTTTGTTCTTCGATGTAGGGCAGGGCTGGGGGACTAATCGCGGCGAAGTCGTCAATACTAGGGGCCTCGCTTTTGCGGTAGGACCTGGAATTCGTTGGTACTCTCCATTCGGCCCCATCCATATCGATCTGGGGTTTAACCTAGATAAAAAAAGAGGAAGAGGGGAGAAAGCAGAAGCGTTCCAGTTTTCGGGAGGGAGTGTTTATTAAGAAATCTACAGAGGTGTTAAACCAAAAGAGAGGAGAAATGAAGATGTACGGGAAAAAGTTGGCGATCGTTACAGGATTGATTCTATTGGGATGGCTCGGGTCAGTTTGTGCTGCAGATTTAAAGGTAGCTTACGTCGATATCCAGAGGGCAATCAACGAGAGTATTGCTGGTAAAGACGCGAAAAAGGCCATCACCAAGGATGTGGAAAAAATTCAACGTATTGGCGTTGAGAAGCAGAAAGAGCTTCAAACGATGAAAGAATCCTTTGAGAAACAGGCCCTCATGCTGACCCCAGAGGCCAGGCTGAGCAAAGAGAAAGAATATCAGAATAGAATGCGAGATTTTCAGAGGTGGATGGATGATACTGAGAACGAGATGAAACAGAAAAGAATGGAGATGGAGCGAAACATCTCCACCGGCCTCGTGAAAGTGATTCAAAAAGTGGGAGCAGATGAAGGTTACACTCTTATCCTGGAAAAGAATGAAAACATTGTGCTCTATGCCTCCAAGGCCCTTGATATCACTGATCGGGTAATCAAAGCGTATGATGCCCAGAAGAAGTAAGGAAGCACCAAATTCCAAGCATCTGCCTTCGCCCCGTCGCCCCGCAAAGCGGGACTTCGCACAGACCCTGAACCATACGGGTACAGGGCAGGTAGGCCAATTTACAAATAATTCACAATGAACCAAAATTCAAAATCTCAAACGAAAACGCCCCGCTCATTCGGATTTGAAATTGGTCAGAAAATACATTCCCAAATCCCCGCTGCCTACCGGCGGGCAGGGCGGATTTGGGATTTGAAATTTGGGATTTTGCAACCCTTTTGATGAAAGCTCCACGAAAAGGGACGTGGTACGAGGATGAAGAAGCGTCTTAAGGCATTGGCCGAATGGGTAGGTGGGACAGTGGTCGGAGATGGAGAGATAGAAATCTCCGGGGTAGCAGCCATTGAAGAGGCCCAAACGGGAGAGATCACCTTCATCGCCAATCCGAAATACCTTCCGAAGCTCAACGAAATCAATGCCTCGGCAATCATCGTCTCAAAAGAGGTGACCCAGGCGGACAAACCTCTTCTTTGCGTGACCAATCCCTATTTAGCCTTTGCCCAAATCCTCACCCTCTTTTACCACAAGCCTTACCAACCCAAGGGAATCGATTCCAATACCTGGATCAGCCCCACGGCAAAATTAGGAAAAGATCTGACGCTCTATCCTTTCGTCTACATTGGCGACCGGAGTTCGATCGGAGATCGGGTCACTCTGTATCCTGGGGTTTATGTAGGTGAGGACTCCGCCATTGGAGAGGACTCGATTCTTTACTCCAATGTCTCCGTCTATTCCGGGGCAGTTATTGGGAACCGGGTCATCCTTCACAGTGGGGTAGTGATCGGAAGTGACGGGTTTGGGTATGTGAAGGAAGGAAAGAAGAATATCAAAATCCCCCAGGTGGGAAGTGTGGAAATCGAGGACGATGTGGAACTCGGCGCCAATACCACGGTCGACCGGGCTACATTGGGTAAGACGATCATCCGCAGAGGGACAAAAATCGATAACCTCGTTCAGGTCGCCCACAATGTCGTGATTGGCGAGGACTCGGTCCTCTGCGCCCAGGCGGGAATCTCAGGGTCGACCAAGATCGGAAGCAATGTCACGTTGGCCGGACAGGTGGGAGTGGTGGATCACGTTGAAATTGGAGATAATGTCATCGTGGGGGCTCAAGCCGGAGTGACCCACAACCTGCCTGGGAACCAGGGCTACGTCGGGAGTCCGGCCTTGCCTCACCGTGAATTTCTCCGGTCGAACGCCGTCTTTCCGAAACTGCCGGAGATGAGAAAAACGCTCGTCGACATGGAGAAACGTTTAAAAAAGATCGAAGAGACCTTCTCTTCGAGAGGGAAGGAGAAGTAGATGATCGAGATTAAAGAGATTATGAAGATCCTCCCCCATGCTTATCCTTTTCTGTTGGTAGACCGAGTTCTGGAAGTGGAAACCGGAAAACGGATCGTCGGGATCAAAAATGTCACCTATAACGAGCCCTTCTTCCCGGGTCATTTTCCGGGCCGCCCCATTATGCCCGGGGTATTGATTGTGGAGGCCATGGCCCAGACGGCCGGGATGCTCGTTTTTGAGTCGGTGGACGAGGAAAGCCGCAAGAATCCGGTCTTCTTTCTGGGCATGGACAACGTCAAATTCAGAAAACCGGTCATCCCGGGAGATCAACTTCGTCTTGAAATTGAGATGACCAAGCATCGGCAATCCATCTGGGGATTTAAGGGAAAGGCCTTGGTCGATGGAAAATTGGTGGCTGAAGCAGAACTCTTGGCCATGTTAGGAGAAGAAAAATGATTCATCCAACAGCCATCGTCGACCCAAAGGCCGAAATCGGTGAGGGCGTTGACATCGGTCCCTACTCCGTGATTGAAAAGGGCGTCCTGATCGATCAGGAGACGAAGGTCGGGCCCCATGTGATCATCCGGGAGGGGACTCGTATTGGGAAACAATGCCGGATCTTCCAATTTGCCTCCATAGGAGAAGCCCCTCAGTTCTTAGGATACAAGGGAGAGAAGACCTTTCTTCAGATGGGCGATGAGAATATCGTACGGGAATTTGTCACTCTCCATCGCGGTACGGTCAAAGGAGGCGGGAGGACCGTTATCGGAAATAAAAATTTCTTCATGGCCTACTCCCACGTCGCTCACGATTGTCAAATTGGAAATGAAGTCATCATGTCCAATGCCGCCACCCTGGCCGGGCACATTGTGATCGAAGACTGGGCCATCATCGGAGGGCTCGTTGCCGTCCACCAGTTCATCCGGGTGGGAGCCTATGCCATCATCGGAGGTTTCAGCGGCGTCCTCCTGGACATCCCTCCCTACACAAAGGCACAAGGGGACCGGGCAAAGCTCTTCGGGCTCAACACGGTCGGCCTCAAACGAGCCAACTTCTCAGAGGAAACCCTGAGGGCTTTGAAGAAAGCCTACCGAATTATTTTTCGTTCCGGTCTGACATTGGAGAAGGCGATAAAGAAGGTGGGGGAGGATGAAATTTTTCACATCCCAGAGGTCCAACATCTCCTCGATTTCATCCAGCATTCGAAGAGGGGGATTGCCCGTTAAGTGGAAAAAATCAAGGTTGGTGTCGTCGGTGTCGGATACTTTGGCCAATTCCATGCAGAGAAATATTCTAAAATAAAAGAGGTGGAATTGGTGGGTGTGGTGGACGCCGATCCCTCCCGTGCCAGGGAAATGGCTAAACGATACCGAACCCAACCTTTCGAAAATCACTTTGACCTCTTCAAGAAAGTCCAGGCGGTAAGCATTGCCGTCCCCACCCCTTTTCATTATTCGCTGACGAAAAATTTTTTCCTGCAAGGAATCCACGTCCTTTTGGAAAAGCCCATCTCGAACACGCTTGAGGAGGCCGATGAGCTGATCGCATTGGCTGAATCGAGGAATCTGGTCTTTCAGTTAGGCCATCTGGAGCGATTCAACGGAGCATTGTCCGGATTGGAGGGAAGGGTCCGGGACCCACGGTTCATCGAATCCCATCGGCTAAGTCCCTTCACAGGGAGGGGCATGGAAGTCGATGTTGTATTGGATTTGATGATTCACGATATTGATATCCTTTTGAGCCTGGTGAGCTCAAAGGTAAAACAGCTTCAGGCCGCCGGTGTTTCCCTCCTCACCCAATACCCGGACATCGCCAATGCCCGCGTTGAATTCGAGAATGGGTGCGTAGCGAGTTTGACCGCAAGCCGCGTGTCGACCGATAGAGTTCGGAAAACCCGGATCTTCCAGCCGGACGGAATCCTATCCATCGACTACCAGTCTCAAAAACTCTTCTTTTCCAGGCAAGGGGCCTCCCTCGGAATGGTCACCGAGGAGATCCCGGTCCGGAAGACCGATCTTCTGGAGGCTGAGATTCGTTCTTTTCTCCAGAGTGTGAGGAACCGAAATAATCCTCGGGTCTCTGGGCTGGATGGGAGGCGGGCATTAGACTTGGCACTTCAGTTCATCCAGAAGATTGATGACCTCAACAAGAAAAAGGGGACAGGGGGCGACTGAAACGGATGGGATCGAAAAAGATTCTGTTGGTCGCCGGGGAAGTTTCAGGAGACCTTCACGGTTCTCACCTGGTGGAGGCGATTCAATCCGTTGACCCGGAAATCCAGTTTTTCGGGGTCGGAGGAGAGGGGCTGAAAAGAACGGGAATGGAACTCCTCTACCCTTCTCAATCTCTTTCTGTTGTTGGGATTACAGAGGTCTTCTTCAAACTCAGTGCAATCCTGAAAGCGCTTCAGGGCTTGAAAAAATCGATTGAGCGGGAAAGGCCGGATCTCGTCATCCTCATTGACTTTCCTGATTTCAATCTTCGGTTGGCTAAGATCGCCCACCGAAGAGGAATCCCAATCCTCTATTATATCAGCCCTCAAGTATGGGCCTGGAGACCCAGAAGGATTAAGTTGATCGCCCGGCTGGTGAAGAAAATGGTCGTCCTCTTCCCTTTCGAGGTCCCTCTGTATGAGGCAGTGGGGGTTGATGTGGAATGGGTAGGCCATCCACTTCTCGACATCGTGAAGCCGACACTCTCCAAGGAAAGGGCCTTCCAACAATTTGGTCTGGACCCAAACCGAAGAACCATTGGCTTACTCCCCGGAAGCCGAATCCATGAGATAGAAAGACTTCTGCCCCCCCTTCTGGCCTCGGCTCATCTCCTCCAAGAAGAGATCCCGGATCTCCAGTTCGTCATCCCTCTTGCCCCTGGCCTTCCCAAAACGTTGTTGTCTCCCTGGATGAAAAATATATCTGTGCCCGTGAAAGTCGTAGAGGGATTCACCTACGATGTGATGAATCTCTCCGAACTTCTCATCGCCGCATCCGGGACGGTCACGCTGGAAGGAGCGATTCTTGGGAAACCCATGATCATCATCTACAAAGTCTCTCTTCTATCCTCTTGGGTCGCCAGGGCGCTGGTTCGATTGGATCACATCGGCCTTGTCAATTTGGTCGCGGAGAAAGAAATCGCCCCGGAATTGCTTCAAAGGGATGTCAATCCCCAAAGGATTTCCGACGAAGCTCTTCGCATCCTAAGGGATCCCATTCTGAGCCGAAAAATGGCGGAGTCCATGAAGGAGGTGCGTCAGAAGCTTGGGGAGCCCGGAGCAGCCCAGCGTGCTGCCCGGACTGTCCTTTCCTTGATGAAAGAGGCTGGAGGGTAATTTGAATATGAGTTATGGTTTGTTTACGGCTGCTTGGCCGTTGGTATCTTAGGGAAATAAGCATGTCTCTCTACCGAAGGCTCCTCGAATTTGTAAAACCCTATTGGTTCAAATTGATCCTTGCCGTCATCTGTATGATCGGCATCTCCCTTTTGACTTCCATGATCGCCTATCTTGTCAAGTTCTTCGTCGATGGTATTTTTCCCACAAAGCTCGGTGTTTCACCTCTAAAGATTCCGGCCTTCGTAAATAACCTGATCATGCAACTTCACCTCGAAAGTCTCTTGCTCAGGGGGGGTGTAGAGACGTTCCGCCTGTTTGCTGTCGTTCTTGTCGTCCTCTACCTAGCCAAAGGTATCTTTGAATATGGCGGCGCCTACTACATGAGTTTTGTGGGGCTGAGGGTCATTGCGGACATTCGGGAGAAGCTCTACTATCATCTTCAAACCCTTTCTCTTTCTTTTTTTACAAGAACACCTACGGGCATCATCATCTCCCGGATCACCAATGATGTGACGTTGATTCAAGGAGCGGTTTCCAGCGCCACAGCGGGCGTTTTCAAAGACATCTTTACCTTCTTCGGTCTGGTCGGTGTCGCTTTCATTCAGAGCTGGAAGTTGGCGATCATTGCTTATGTAATCATCCCTTTGGCCTTCATTCCAATTAGAGAATTCGGGAAGAAGATGCGAAAATTTGCCCGAAAGGGACAGCAGCGGTTAGGCCTTCTGACAACCTTTCTTCATGAAACGATCACCGGAAACCGGATTGTCAAAGCGTTTAGTATGGAGGAGTACGAAAAAAGGCGTTTCACTGTAGAGAATGACCGGCTATTCAAGACATTCGTTAAGAGGATCAGGGTACGAGCACTGAATACACCTCTGATGGAATTCCTCGGAGCCATTGCGGCGGC